>Ga0081606_1000095_pt1 | contig 62042 bp, 48 predicted proteins | sample EareggfetidaYelm_FD_71127 | JGI IMG/M metagenome (GOLD analysis project Ga0081606, IMG submission 71127) | Earthworm egg capsule microbial community from the University of Washington, USA - E. fetida Yelm (SPADES assembly) (version 2) | ecosystem: Host-associated > Annelida > Reproductive system...
CAACTGGGAAGTTTGTTCAGTGCAGGCGGCGGTTCAACCAATGTCGATCAGTACCAGTTTACAGGGAATTTATCTTGGGAAGCCGATATCTGGGGCAAAATCAGAAGCAACAAACGCGCGACAAACGCTGCTTATTTGCAAACCGTAGCGGCAAACCAAGCAGTGAAAACGCAATTGATCTCGAACATTGCATCAACGTACTTTCAATTGTTGGCGCTTGACGCCCAGCTAAAAGTGGCCAATTCGACTTTGGACAACAGAAACCAGAGCATCGAAACGATCAAAGCGTTAAAAGATGCCGGAAATGTGAATGAAGTAGGTGTAAAGCAAACCGAAGCGCAATTGTATGCCACCCAGATTATCATCGAAGATTTAAAAAACAATATTGTTGTTTTAGAAAATACAATGAGCATTTTACTTGGCGAAGCACCGCATAAAATCGAAAGGGGCATTTTGGAAAACCAGAAAATCACAGCTGATATCAAACTCGGCATTCCGGCATTGGCGTTGAGCAAAAGACCGGATTTAGTGGCTGCTGAGTACAACCTGATCAATAATTTCGAGTTGACGAATGTAGCGAGAAGTAATTTTTACCCAAGTTTAAAAGTTACCGCAACCGGTGGTTTTCAAACGATCGATATCAAAGAATGGTTCAGCGCGAATTCATTGTTTGCAAATATTGTTACCGGATTGACCCAACCGATTTTTAACCAAAGGCAAATTAAAACGCGTTATGAAATTGCAAAATCCAACCAGGAAACGGCTTACTTGCAATTCCAGAAAACGCTTTTAACGGCCGGAAAAGAAGTTTCGGATGCGTTGCAAACCTATCAAAACGAAACCAACAAGCTGACAATTCGCGAAAAACAAGTCACGGCTTTAAAAGCAGCCGCAGATTATTCAGATGAATTGCTCACTTACGGACTTGTAAATTACCTCGAAGTATTGACTGCAAAAGACAATGCACTGAATACCGAACTAAATTTAATTGACAACCAGTACAGGCAATACGACGCTGTAATCCAACTGTATCGCGCACTAGGCGGCGGCTGGTAAAATAATTTGATTTTTAATTTGTGTGAAATCCGCCGGAGTAACTTTCGGCGGTTTTTGTTTTAATCGCAGAATTTGTAAACGGCTGAAATCGCATTCTTTTTCCCTGTTGAAACCATTGTATGATTTTGGTTTTTTTTCCCTGTCAGAGTCTCATTCAAAAAAGACAGTAAATATTGGGAATCTTTTACAAACAAATTGTTGCTGTATTCATGTCCGCCACCACAAAAAGTATACAATGCCGCCGATTGATCCAGGCTCAGCAAATGATCGTAAATGGAATGCGACCCAAAAAGCATCAGCCAGTTAGAAGCAGTCGGTTTGCAAAAATGATGCGCCGAAGTTCCATACGGAACTACGGTATCGCCACTGCCGTGAAATAAAAAAACCGGAATGCTGTTTTTGGCAGTAATTAAATTCAGGTCCATAATCGCCCCGGCCCCGGAAATCAATCCGGCATATTTAAAATTTTCAGGCAAAACATTCGGGTAAATGGCCATCGTTTTCACATCCCAAAAAGCAGCATGCAGTGCAGTTTCTGCTCCGGCACTCGATCCCGAAATAAAGATTTTTGTATCATCGATGTTGTATTTGTGGCTGTTGCCAATGAAAAACGAAGTGGCAAGCCATAAATCATTTGCGCCGAGTTGGAATGCTTTAATTTTCTCGGGAAGCGCACCATCGCAACCAAAATTTTTACCTTTCATGTACAAAGTATAAGAAATCGTTGCCGCCGCATAACCGTTATTCGCCAGGTATTTGCAAAAAGTTTCACCTGCCGAACGATCGCCTCCCGAAAATCCGCCGCCGTGAACATAAATCACCAACGGAAGTTTGGTTTCCCATTTTTTATCAGGAACAAATAAATCAAGGTCGAGCCTTAAAGTGTCGTTTTGAAAATACGTCAGAGTCATTTTCTTTTGTGCTGTTGCAAATTGGAAAACGATCAGGCAAATCAAGATTGTAAATATTTTTTTCATGATTTTGAGATAATGTTGTTAACGATCATTTCGGCATGAACGCGTGAGTTTTCAATAAACCATTTGTGTGTTTCCATGCCGCCGCAAACTACACCGGCTAAATACAGATTTTTGACGTTTGTTTCCATGGTTTCAGGATTATATTCGGGAATTTGCAGCGCATCATCCGATAAATTGATTCCGGCTTTTTGCAAAAATCCCAAATCCGGTCGGTAACCTGTTAAAGCCAAAACGAAGTCGTTTTCAAGTGTGATTTTACCGTTTGGCGTGACAACGTCCACTTCGCTTTCGCGGATGCTACACACATTCGATTCAAAGAAAACCTTGATACTGCCTTCGCTGATGCGGTTTTCAATATCGGGCCTGACCCAATATTTAACCCGGCTGTTGATTTCATTTTTCCGTATGACCATCGTAACATCGGCGCCCTTGCGGTAACATTCCAATGCAGCATCAACAGAAGAATTATTCGCCCCGATAACAAGCACTTTCCCAAAAGCATACTCATGCGCTTCACGGTAATAATGGCGTACTTTCGGCAAATTTTCACCGGGAATATTTAAATCGACCGGAAGGTCATAAAAACCGGTAGCCAAAATCAAATGGGTCCCGGAGTAATTATTTTTATCCGTTTGAATGGAAAAGATCCCGTTTTGTTTTTCAATTTTCCCTGCTTTTTCAAACAAGCGGATGTTGAAATTGAAATAACGGTGAATGTTTCTGTAATACTCCAAAGCTTCCTGGCGGCCGGGTTTGGGAGCGAGGCAATTAAACGGAATACCGCCAATTTCAAGTCGTTCAGCTGTTGAAAAAAAAGTCATGTACAAAGGATAATTGAAAATGCTGTTTGTCAACGCGCCTTTTTCAATGATGATGTAACTCAGGTTTTTGCGCTGGGCTTCAATGGCACAGGCCAATCCGATCGGGCCACCGCCAATGATGATCAGGTCGTATGTCATTTCCATTCTGAAAAGGGATTTTTGCTGAGGTAAGCGTTGTAATACCGTTCGTCATTTGTAACTTCTTCACCCAGCCAGTGTGGTTTTTCGAAAGCTTCATTTTCATCGTGCAGTTCGATTTCGGCAAGGATCAAACCTGCATTTTCACCGAAAAATTCATCGACTTCATAAACGTGTTTGCCCACTTCGACTTCGTAACGGATTTTGTCGATGATGCCTTTTTCACAAATCGCTAATAAAGGTTTGGCTTCGGTCAACGGGATTTCGGTTTCCCATTCAAAGCGGGTCGTACCGGTTTCGTTGCCTTTTCCTTTAATGGTTAAAAAACCGCTTTCGCCTTTGATCCTGATGCGTACCGTTCTTTCGGGATCTGAATTCAGGTAACCTTGCGCAATGTGGTTTTTAACAACGGCCAATGTTTTAAATTCGGTTGATTTCACAAGGAATTTTCGTTCTATTTCGAGCATCATCTGACAGATATTTTTATGAGCAAGTTAAGGATTTTATGGGTGTCAATTCGTATTTTTACCAATTACAGCCCAAAAAATGAAATTTCCAAAACTCCGATCAAAGTCGAAAATCACAGCCGCAAAGTTCCTCGAAAACCACTGCGCCGAAAAAACATCTTGGCAAAAGTCTGAAGACGATTTGGAAATCCTGATCGATATCATACGGTTAATCCGTCCAAAAAATGTAAAGAAAACCCAAACCGTTGATTTAAGTGAATTGCTTTCATTTTTAAAAATGAATCCGGCTTGCAGCAGGCAGTTTTCCGATTACATCAAAGGGATTTTATTCCATAAAAAGTTCAATAAATTCCTTTCGGATGCAGCCATGTTGCAGGATGTCAATGTGATACGGGAATTGCGGGCGCGGATTTATGCGAAGATTTTACCAAATCAGCCACAGAAAAACCGCATGGAATATGTGTTGAACCAGGTTTTTCATTTGGCTTCAGACCGCATTTGGATCAATAAAATCCCATTGGAACAACTGGTCGAATTGTTTAAAATCCTTGGATTTGATTCTATTTACAAAAGTACCGAACCAGATTCACCCTTGTCTGAAACCTTATTAGCGATGAACCTGATCACACAACGGATGAGCGGTCGGGCGATGGAAACCGATGTGATCAAAATGGTCCCCGAATTTGACGATCTTGAAAGCCCGTTTACGGCATTTGAAATGGAACTTCTACAAATCGAAGAGCGCATCAGAAGCACCGACATCCATTTTATTTCTTCAGGAGATTTGTCCTACCGGCAGCTATGGATTTTGCACAAGCAGTGTGAGGATTTTGTAGATAAGGCTTTCGCCAACAGTTCGAAATATGGGATTTCATTACGCGTGAACCAGAATTTACTCAAAATCCGGCAGCAATTGCAAAGGCTGCGCGTGCTGATTCCGCTATTGGTCGTAGAAAGTGAAAAAGAAAAAACAACCAACAGCATTTCATTGGGTTTGCAACTTATTGAATACAATTGTTATAAAAATAACGTACGCAAGTTTATTTCTGAAAGTACACAACTCATCTCGTACGAAATTACACAACATACGGCGAAAACCGGCGAACATTATATAACCGAAAGTCACAGCGAATATTTTAAAATGCTGCGTACGGCGCTTGGTGGCGGATTAATTGTCGGGATCATGTGTGTGATCAAAGTATTGCTTGGAAAAATCGATACGAGTTATTTCGGGCATGCGTTTATTTACAGCTTGAATTATTCGTTCGGGTTTATCGCGATTTACCTTCTGGGTTTTACTCTGGCGACAAAACAACCTGCAATGACGGCTTCTGCATTGATAAAAGCATTAGAAGAAGGCGGAAAAAAGCAAGGGAAAGATGTCGAGAAATATGGCGCGTTTTCAATTTTATTTGCGCGTGTTTTCAGATCACAATTCATTGCATTCGTGGGAAATGTGGTGATGGCTTTTCCGGTATCGTTACTGGGAATCTGGACGATTGACCGCGTTTTTCACCACAACATTGCTGCAGCAAAATGGCCGGTATTGCTGGCCGATTTGAGTCCGATACATTCCCTGGCGATTTTACACGCGGCAATAGCGGGTGTTTTCCTGTTTTTATCGGGAATCATTTCGGGCAGTATTGCAAACCGCGATAAACACAACCAAGTGTATTTCAGGATCCAGGAAAACCCAATGTTGAAACGTACATTTGGCAGAAAGAAAACATTAAAAATGGCCAGTTTGTATGAAAAAAAATGGGCTGGGATTATTTCGAATCTCTGGTTTGGGGTTTTTATGGGAAGTACGGCTTCAATTGGATTGTTTTTAGGATTGAACCTCGACATTCGCCATATTACTTTTGCGAGCGGAAATTTAGCTTTGGGTTTGTATGGCGCAAATTATGTGGTGAGCCAATCGTTGTTATTCTGGGGGATTTTCGGAATTGGTGTCATCGGATTGGTTAATTTTATAGTGAGTTTTAGCTTGTCGCTGATGCTGGCGTTTCGTTCGCGTGACATTTCATTGTATGAATTGCGCTTTGTCGCTTTGGCAATCTGGCAACATTTCAAGGCAAAACCGCTGAGTTTCTTTTTCCCGACCGAGAAAAAAGAGAAAACGGCTATTGAAGAAAATTACCTGAAACAGGACTAAAAACCAATGGAGGAAATTATCCGCAACAGAAAAATTATCCACGTTGATATGGATGCATTTTATGCTTCGGTAGAGCAGATGGACAATCCTGAACTGCGTGGAAAGCCTGTAGCCGTGGGCGGAAGCGAAAACCGTGGCGTGGTTTCGGCGGCGAGTTATGAAGCGCGGAAATTTGGTGTTCGCAGTGCGCTCAGCGGTACCTTAGCCAAAAGGTATTGCCCCGAACTCATTTTTGTCAGGCCGAGATTTGACCGTTACAGGGAAATTTCTCAGAAGATCCGCAAGATTTTTTTAGAATATACAGATCTGGTTGAGCCGTTATCACTCGATGAAGCCTACCTTGATGTGACACAGAACAAAAAAGGAAATCCGAGCGCATCTTTAATCGCACAGGAAATCCGGAAACGTATTTTTGAAGAAGTCGGGTTAACGGCATCGGCTGGAATCTCGATCAATAAATTCATTGCCAAAGTCGCTTCGGATTATAACAAACCGAACGGTCAGAAAACCGTCAATCCCGATGAGGTAATCCAATTTTTAGAAGACTTGCCAATCAAGAAATTTTACGGCGTAGGGAAAGTCACCGCCGAAAAAATGTACCAGCTCGGGATTTTTATCGGATTGGACCTCAAAGCAAAACCGCTTGAATATCTCGAAAAACATTTCGGAAAATCGGGTACTTATTATTATTACATCGTGCGCGGCATTCACAACAGTGAAGTAAAGCCCGAACGCATTGCAAAATCGGTAGCGACGGAACATACTTTTGATGAAAACCTGACTTCAGAAATCTTTATGCTCGAAAGGCTTGAAGTGATTGCGGGAGAACTCGAACGCCGTTTAAAAAAATATGGACTGGCGGGAAAAACCCTCACTTTAAAAATCAAATACAGCGATTTTACGCTGCAAACGCGCAGTAAAACGCTGTTGTATTTTATTTCAGATAAAAGTTTGCTGTTTGAAACCGCAAAAGAATTGCTGTATCAGGAGCGCATGAAAGACTCGGTACGCTTGCTTGGCATTTCATTAAACAATTTAAATACGGAACACAAAAAAACCGTTGCAGTTCAGCTGAAATTTGATTTTTAGGCACTTCAACAACCGTTAAATCAGGAATTTTTTGTTTCGTAAATGTTAAATACGTGTATATTTGAAAAAAATTGAAGATGAAAACATTTTCAGAATATGACAACGCTGCGGCGGATCATCATACAAAATCAAACATTAGAACAGTTCCGGTCATGTCGTGGGATTTTCATCACGAATTTGTTGCAGAATTGCGGGCGTTAAAAACCGATGCACTGCGTTTGCAGCAAATTTCTGAAGCTTTTAACTGGGACCATCAATGGGATTTTACTAAAAAACTCCAGCAACAAACAATTTTAGTTACTGATGCAAAACTGTTGATTGTATTTGCTTCTGAAAATATGACGTTGATGAACGGTTATAAAGAATCTGAAGTTTTGGGAAAAACGCCTAAAATATTTCAGGGAAAAGATACCGATCGTAGCCTGTCAAAATCAATCCGGAAAGCAGTTGGAAACCGCAAAGCTTTTGAAGCGACTTTATTGAATTACAAGAAAAACGGCACGACATACCATTGTCATGTTAAAGGGTTTCCGGTATTTGACAAAACCGGGAATTTGTGCCATTTTATAGCGTTTGAAACTGCCGCTTAATGATAAAGAAAAAGCCGTCAATAAATGACGGCTTTTATATTTTGAAGCGGAAATTAATCCCTGCTTGATAGTTTTGACAACAGTCTTAAAAACTCAACGTACAACCAAACTAATGTAATCATCAAGCCCATGGCGCCAAACCATTCCATATACTTTGGCAATTTGTGCTGTGCGCCTTTTTCGATTTGGTCAAAGTCTAAAAACAAGTTCAAAGCGGCGATTATGATCACAAAAATACTGATTCCGATGCTCATCATCGAATTGCCGTAATGTACCGGGGTGAAACTCGTAAACAAAGAAAACAGCCACGAAATCACATAATAAGTCGCAATGGCTAAAGTTGCAGCAACGACGACCGATTTGAACTGCTCGGTTACTTTCACGATCTGGTATTTATAAAGTCCGAAACATACTACAAAGGTTACAAAAGTAGCGCCCACTGCCTGAATGACGATTCCCGGATACATCGTTTCAAAAATCGCAGAAATCCCGCCGATGAACAAGCCTTCAAAAATGGCATAACCCGGAGCCAGATAACGGGAAAGGTGTTGTTTGAATGAAGCAACGAGCACTAAAATCAGTCCGATAATCGCACCGCCGATTGTTGGAACCATTGGGTTGAGTCCGTTGAAAGTCAGCCACCACGTAATGCAAGCGCCACCAACGAGCAATAGCAACAGGATGAAACTTTTATTCATCGTGCCCTGAATGGTCATGGTTTGATTGTAATCAATGACTACGGCTTCGTGAACTTCTTCTGCGCCTGTGGCTGTTTTAGAAGTTAAAAATTTCTTCTCGCTTAAAAAAGGATTGTTTGATTTGAACATGATCTGTTTTTTTAATTTGCCCTCCAAATATAAATTTTTCTTTTGGAAATACAGTTATTTGGAATAAAAAAGCCATCCGTAACAGATGGCTTTTTGACATAAATATTTTTGTATTATTCTATTTCAGAAACCCTTAAAGTATTGACCATTCCTTTATCGACTACAGGCATGGCTGCCAAGTTGATCAGGAAGTCACCTTTATCCACGTATCCGGCTACTTTTGCCATTTCATTGATGTCGGTAACGGTATCATCCGTGCTTACAAATTTGTCGTAATACAAAGATTTTACACCCCAAAGCAGGTTCAACTGCGTCAGGATTCTTCGGTTAGAGGTAAATACTAAAATGTGTGCTTGCGGCCTCCAAGCAGAAATCTGGAATGCCGTGTAACCACTGTTTGTCAATGTACAGATGGCTTTGGCTTTGATGACATTCGCCATAGAAGCGGCATGGTAACAAATCGTTTTGGTGATGAATCTTTTCGTACGCACTTGCGGTGTGTTTTGAGGCACCTGGATCAGCGGAGAATCTTCAACCGCTTCAATGATCTGCGTCATTTTTTCGATTACCTGAACTGGGTAATTTCCTACAGAAGTTTCTCCGGAAAGCATGACCGCATCGGCACCGTCCATAACAGAATTCGCGACGTCATTGACTTCGGCACGTGTTGGCGTTAAGCTCGTGATCATCGTTTCCATCATTTGCGTAGCGATAATTACCGGGATCCTTGCCGTTTTGGCACGGTTCACCAGCTTTTTCTGGATTAGCGGAACTTCGTGAGCCGGAACTTCAACACCCAAATCGCCACGAGCCACCATCAAACCATCGCAATAAGCTACGATTTTATCAATATTTTCAACACCTTCCGGTTTTTCAATTTTAGCGATGATCGGAATTTTATAATCAGAATGTTTGGCGATCAAATCCTGTAATTCGATCAAATCCTCTGCAGTTCTTACGAATGATAAAGCGATCCAGTCTACTTTTTGTTCGATGGCAAAAAGGGCATCTTTGATGTCTTTTTTGGTCAAAGCCGGCAGCGACACTTTCGTGTTTGGAAGGTTAACTCCTTTTTTCGATTTTAATGGCCCCCCTTGGATAACTCTTGCCACGACTTCTGTCGTTCTATTGGTTTCCACCACTTCGAACATGAGTTTTCCATCGTCAAGGAGGATTTTTTCACCCGGATTCACATCGTTTGGAAATTCCTTATAGTTCATGTACACTTTTTGCGCGGTTCCCGGAATGTCTTCTGCGGTTGTAAATGTGATGAGGTCGCCTTTATTTACAATGACATCTTCTTTCATCACGCCTACACGCAATTTCGGGCCTTGTAAATCACCTAAAATGGCGGTTGTATAACCAAATTCTTCATTAAGTCCTCTGATGAGGTCGATTTTTGATTTTACATCATCGTAGTCGGCATGAGAAAAATTCACGCGAAACACGTTTACTCCGGCATCAATCATATCTTTCAGGACTTCTCTTGTACTACAAGCCGGTCCTAGTGTGGCTACAATTTTAGTTTTTTTGTTTGTTGGCATTTGTATTAAAAAATTAAATTGTTTTTTGATTTTATTTTTTCGGGATCAACAGCATAAACCGTCGAAATCCGGTCAATTGTTTTTATGGATTTAATGATCTCATCAATATCGAGATGGCCCTGGTTGTTTTCTATTTTAAGGAAATAATCTACTTTTTTTAATTCGGAGAGCAAGTACACTTTTGTGGCAATTTCGACGTCATTGTTCAGAAAAAGATTTTGTCCGGTACTTTTTTTATAAATGACAATTTCATTTTTGTTCGGAACCAGGCTCCAAAGGATGTCATTGTTATAATCGTTAAAAGTAAATTTTGAAAAAAGTGCTTCGCCTTCTTTAATGGTTACGCCGATTTCTTCTTTGTTTTTGGATAAAACGACAGGAAGTTTCTGATTGATAAAATAGGCCAGGCGGTAATCTTCCAATGAAGAATGAATGGCAATAAGGTCATAATCAACCTCATCGAATTCATCAAGATGTAACTTATGTACGGCCATATTCCAAATTAAATAAGCCGTAAATATAACACTTATGATTGAGAATAAATGTGAAAAAAATTGTTGTTAACGATAAATTAGCAACGAAATCGTTATAGTTTTAAGAAATTCTTTTTATTTGCTGTCTATTTTTTCCTGAAATGCAAAATAAGCTCTTTGGGAAGCTTTTTCTTCAGCTTTCTTTTTGGATGTTGCGCGTGCTTTTGCCACTACTTTATTATCGATGCTGAGCTTGACGCCAAATAATCGCTCGCCGGAAATTCCGTTGTCTTCATAAACATCATAATGAAATGTTTTTTTCTCTTTTTGACACCATTCAATCAACAGGCTTTTGTAACTGATGACTTTTCCTTCGAGTTTGGAAATGTCTACATACGGAATAATGACGGTTTTATTGATGAATTTTTCGCAATACGTATAACCCTGATCGAGATAAATCGCGCCGATTAAAGCTTCAAAAACATTTCCGTGGATGTTTTCCCCGAAATGCGCTACAGGAACTTTACTTTCGATGAATTTGATCAGGTTTAGATCGCGACCCAATTCATTCAAATGCTCGCGGCTGACAATTTTTGAACGCATCTTCGTTAAATAACCTTCATCGCCTGCTGGTGCTTCTTTGAATAAATAAGCCGCAATTACTGAACTCAGCATCGCATCGCCAAGAAATTCCAGTCTTTCATAATTGATCGGATTTCCGGTAATATCGGTTTTATTCGAAGAACGATGTGTAAATGCTTTTTGGTAAAATTCGATATGCAGCGGCGTGAAACCGAGAATTTGCTGCATTTCGGTAAAAAAAATCCCGGCTTCTGGAGCACGGGATCTGGAAAATATTTTTTTAATAAACCGCATCGCCGTTACGCTTCTAATTTCTTAAACAGTACGCAGGCATTGTGTCCGCCGAAGCCGAAAGTATTGCTCATGGCTACTTTCACGTCTCTTTTTTGCGGCTTGTTTAATGTCAGGTTTAATGACGGATCAATGTTTTCATCAACCACAGTGTGGTTAATCGTTGGCGGAACAATTCCGTGTTCCATTGCCAAAATAGAAGCAATTGCTTCAATCGCACCGGCTGCGCCAAGCAAATGCCCGGTCATCGATTTGGTCGAATTGATGTTCAGGTTTTTAGCGTGATCACCAAAAACAGCGCTGATTGCTTTAAGTTCGGCAACATCGCCAAGTGGTGTTGAAGTTCCGTGGGTGTTGATGTGATCCACATCTTCAGGTTTCATTCCGGCATCGCGCAACGTATTTTTCATTACAGCAATAACGCCGATTCCTTCCGGATGCGGAGCGGTTAAGTGATATGCGTCAGACGACATACCGCCACCGCCAATTTCACAATATATTTTTGCGCCACGCGCTTTCGCGTGTTCGTAATCTTCTAAAACCAAAGCGCCGGCACCTTCGCCAAGTACGAATCCGTCACGTGTCGCGTCGAATGGACGGGAAGCCGTTTCCGGGCTGTCATTTCTGGTGGATAAAGCGTGCATCGAATTGAATCCGCCCATACCGGCAATGGTAATCGCTGCTTCAGATCCGCCGGAAATAATGACGTCACACATTCCGAGACGAATGTAATTAAACGCATCAATCAAAGCATTGGCTGATGAAGCACAGGCAGAAACCGTCGTATAATTTGGACCCATATAGCCATTTCTCATAGAAATATGAGCTGGAGCGATATCGGCGATCATTTTCGGGATAAAAAACGGATTGAATTTTGGTGTTCCGTCGCCTTTGGCGTAGTACATCACTTCTTCCTGGAAGGTTTCGAGTCCGCCAATTCCGGCGCCCCAAATCACACCCACACGGTATTTATCGACATTGTCGTTGGTCAAACCTGCATCTTTAATTGCTTCGTCGCTGGCAGCTACGGCGTATTGGGCAAATTTGTCCATTCTGCGGGCTTCCTTGCGGTCCATATAATCTTCGATGTTGAAGTTTTTGACTTCACATGCAAATTTTGTTTTGTGCTTTTCGGTATCGTAATAAGTAATCGGAGCTGCGCCGCTAACACCGTTAATCAGTGCATCCCAATAGTCTTTAATGTTGTTTCCAATTGGGGTCAAAGCGCCCAAACCTGTTACAACAACCCGCCTTAATTCCATACGCGTATCTTTAAGTTATCAGTGTAAAACAAATAATACCCATGCTTTCTTCTATTATCATAAAAAAGACACAGGTATTACATTATATTTTATTTAAATGATTGAAAGTCAATCAGTAATTTCTTTTATAAAATAACAACACCCGTTAACTAATCCAGCAAACGGGTGTTTATTATATTATTTTTTAGCTTCTTCGATGTAAGAAATCGCTTGGCCAACAGTAGCAATGTTTTCAGCCTGGTCGTCTGGAATTTGGATGTCAAATTCTTTTTCGAACTCCATAATAAGCTCAACAGTGTCTAATGAATCAGCTCCTAAATCGTTAGTGAAGCTTGCTTCTGTTACAACTTCATTTTCGTCAACGCCTAATTTGTCTACGATAATCGCTTTAACTCTTGATGCAATGTCTGACATAATCTTTAATTTTAAAATTTAATTTGTTGGCAAAAATAAAAAACTTTATTTTAAAACCACGTTTTAGTTAATAAATCTGTGTACTAATTTAGAAAAATTATTTCACAAAGGACGCCGATTTTTATTTAATATCATTTATAATTCTTTTTTTTGTGCTTTAAATCGCAGCCTCAATGAAAAAGATCGTCCTGTTTGCATCCGGTTCGGGAACGAACGTTGAAAATATTGTCAAATATTTTAAAGATTCTGCCGTTGTCGAAATTGTGGCCGTGATTTCAAACAAGCCAGAGGCGAAAGTTTTAGAACGCGCTGCCAATCATCAAGTTCCGGCTTTTGTGTTTTTAAAGGATGATTTCTCGACGGATAAAGTCCTGAACAAAATTCAGGAAATCAAACCCGATTTAATCGTACTCGCCGGTTTTTTACTCAAGTTTCCATCGAATATCATTGCATTGTATCCAAATAAAATCATCAACATTCATCCGGCTTTATTGCCAAAATACGGTGGAAAAGGAATGTACGGCATGAACGTCCACAAAGCCATTTTGGAAAATAACGAAACCGAAACCGGCATTTCAATTCATTATGTAGACGAACATTATGACAATGGCGATATGATTTTCCAACATAAGGTTTCCATCATAGATTGTAAAACACCCGAGGAAATCGCTCAAAAGGTTCACGAACTCGAACATAAGCACTTCCCAAAAGTCATCGAACAGCTTTTAACCTGAACCCAAAACCATGAACCACGAAGTCCACATTTTCACCGACGGCGCTGCCAAAGGAAATCCCGGAAACGGCGGTTACGGCATTGTCATGGAACTCGTTGGAACGCCACACAGAAAGGAATTTTACGAGGGTTTTCGGTTAACGACAAACAATCGAATGGAATTGCTTGCCGTGATTGTCGGGCTCGAAAAACTCAAAAACCCGAATATGAAGGTTTTGGTAGTTTCAGATTCTAAATATGTGATTGATTCCGTTGTAAAAGGCTGGGTTTTCGGTTGGGAAAAAAAAGGCTTCGTTGGGAAAAAAAATCCAGATCTGTGGAAACGTTTCCTCAAAATCTACCGCAAACACCAGGTCGATTTTAAATGGGTCAAAGGCCACAACAGTCATCCGCAAAACGAACGCTGCGATGAACTCGCCGTCATGGCATCGATGTTGCCCCAACTTTCGATCGACGCTTTTTACGAAACGGAAACCGATAAGTTGCTTTAAAACGCTAAATTTCAACCGTATAATTTGGCAAAACTTTGCAACTTAGAGTCTTTGGAACTTTGCAACTTATATGTATCTTTGCGCCTTTAATTCTAAACCCACAAAATGAACAAATTACTGATTGTCGGCACGGTTGCTTTCGACGCTATTGAAACTCCATTTGGAAAAACAGATAAAATCTTAGGCGGCGCCGGAACTTACATCGGGCTTTCTGCGTCTCATTTTAATTTACAATCGGCTATTGTTTCTGTCGTTGGTGATGATTTTCCACAGGAATATTTAGACCTGTTGACTAGCAGAAATATCGACATTTCAGGATTGGAAATCGTAAAAGGCGGTAAAACGTTCTTTTGGAGTGGAAAATACCACAACGATTTAAATTCACGTGATACATTAGTAACAGAATTAAACACTTTGGCCGATTTTCAGCCGAAAGTGCCACAAAATTTCCAGGATGCCGATGTCGTGATGTTAGGAAACTTACATCCATTGGTACAAAGCAGTGTTTTGGATCAAATGACTGTAAAACCGAAATTGGTTGTTTTGGATACTATGAATTTCTGGATGGATTGTGCATTACCTGAATTATTAGATGTGATGAAACGCATCCACGTGATTACGATCAATGATGAAGAAGCAAGACAATTGTCGGGTGAATATTCATTGGTTAAGGCTGCAGCCAAAATCCATACGATGGGACCAAAATATGTCGTCATTAAAAAAGGCGAACACGGTGCTTTGTTGTTCCATGATAAAGAAGTGTTCTTTGCGCCGGCATTGCCGCTTGAAGAAGTTTTCGATCCAACAGGAGCCGGAGATACATTCGCAGGTGGATTCGCTGGATTCATCACGCAAAGCGAAAACATCTCTTTCGAGAATATGAAAAACGCAATCATTTACGGATCAAACCTTGCATCATTCTGCGTAGAGAAATTCGGAACCGAAAGAATGGAAAATTTAGGAAAAGAAGAAGTAGTCAACAGGCTCAAACAGTTCAGAGCGCTGACACAATTTGATATTACGTTATAAAAATAGGCGCCTCGTTTTTCGGGGCGTTTTTTATAAGATTAAATGATTAAAAAAGTTGAAGATTTAAAGTCTGGTACAAGCAAATCGCATACTGTTGCAATCTTTCAATTTTTTTAATTCTTTAATCTTTCAATAAGAAATTAACAACACAACAACACCATGAGCGACGCAATCAAACACGAATGTGGCATAGCACTTTTAAGATTAAAGAAGCCGTTAGAATTCTATAAGCAAAAATACGGTTCGGCTTTCTATGGCGTACAGAAAATGTACCTGCTGATGGAAAAGCAGCACAACCGCGGGCAGGATGGTGCCGGATTTGCCAGCATTAAACTTGATGTAGAACCCGGTGAAAGATACATCAGCCGCGTAAGGTCGAATGACGCGCAACCAATTCAGGATGTTTTCGCACAGATCAACGACCGCATCAACGACGAATTGTTGCAGCATCCGGAATGGGCAGAAAATGTCGCGCTTCAAAAAAAGAACATTCCATATATTGGTGAATTGTTTCTCGGCCATGTGCGCTACGGGACTTTTGGAAAAAACAGCATCGAAAGCGTGCATCCATTCCTTCGGCAGAACAACTGGATGCACCGAAACCTGATCGTTGCCGGAAATTTCAATATGACCAATGTAACCGAATTGTTCAACAGTTTGGTCGAACTCGGCCAACATCCGAAAGAAATGGCAGATACGGTTACCGTCATGGAAAAGATCGGACATTTCCTCGACGATGAAGTCACCGATTTGTATTTGGAATGCAAAAACAACGGTTTGTCGAAAAGAGAAGCGTCCCCAGTAATCGCTGAAAAACTCGACATCAAAAAGATTTTAAAACGTGCTTCCAAAGGTTGGGACGGCGGTTATGCGATGGCCGGATTGTTTGGCCACGGCGATGCATTTGTATTCCGCGATCCTGCCGGAATACGTCCTGCTTATTTTTATGAAGACGATGAAATTGTCGTTGTGGCTTCTGAACGGCCGGTGATCCAAACCGTTTTTAATGTCGATTTTGAAAAAGTGAAGGAATTGCAACCCGGTCATGCATTGATCGTCAAAAAGAACGGCAATGTTTCTGAAGAAGAAATCATCGTTCCAACAGTTAAAAAAGCCTGTTCGTTCGAACGCATTTATTTCTCCAGAGGCAGCGATGCCGAAATTTACCAGGAACGCAAAAACCTCGGAAAACTAATTCTCCCGGCAGTTTTGGATGCGATTGATAATGATACGGATAATACCGTTTTTTCGTACATCCCAAACACGGCCGAAACCTCGTTTTACGGAATGGTAGAAGCAGCCCAGGATTTCTTAAACCAAAGAAAAAACAAATTCATCCTCGACAACCGGAAAACCTTAACGACTGAAAGTTTGCAAAAACTGCTCGAAGTCAAGATCCGTACAGAAAAAGTTGCCATTAAAGATGCCAAATTGCGAACATTTATTACCGAAGACAGTTCGCGCGACGATCTCGTCGCACACGTTTACGACGTGACGTATGGCGTGATCAAGCCAACCGATAATTTAGTGATCATCGACGACAGTATCGTTCGTGGCACGACGCTTAAAATGAGCATCCTTAAAATGATGGACAGGCTGAGGCCGAAAAGCATCGTCATCGTTTCATCGGCGCCGCAAATCCGCTTTCCGGACTGTTATGGCATCGATATGGCAAAACTCGAAGGTTTGGTTGCCTTTAGAGCCGCATTGGAACTATTAAAAGAAACGAATCAATACCACATCGTTGACGAAGTGTACAAAAAATGCAAAGCACAGGAACATTTAAAAGACAATGAAGTGGTGAATTATGTAACCGAAATTTACGCACCGTTTCATCCGCAGCAGGTTTCAGATAAAATTGCCGAAATGTTGAGTTCGCCTGAAATCAATGCAGAGGTAAAAATCATCTTCCAAACCGTCGAAAATTTACACATCGCCTGCCCGAAAAATTTGGGTGATTGGTATTTCACCGGAGACTATCCGACACCCGGAGGTAACCGCGTGGTAAACAAGGCTTTTATGAATTTCTATGAAGGAAAAGATGCTCGTGCCTACTAAAAATTTAACATTTCTGCATTTCATCGATTTTCGGTGTATTTCATCTAATTTATTTTGTGAAAGTAAAGTACTAGTATACATTTGGAGAACCATAGCATTAGTAGGTTAAGTTTATGGTAGATTTGGGGCAAAAAGGGTGAAAGAAATTTCACCTTTTTTATTGGAATAAAGTCAGGAAAGAAGCAAGAGACAAGAAGAAAGATTTGCTACTTTTATAAATAAAAAAAGCGGATTCAATTTGAATCCGCTTTTTCTTTATCCGCCTAACCGCAAAGGTTATAAGTTTTGCTTCTTGTCTCTTTTCTCTTGCTTCTTGCTTATTTCTCCGAAGCATACCTTCTCGCCACCTCAGTCCAATTAATCACACTAAAGAAAGCCTCGATATAATCCGGACGCCTGTTTTGATAGTTTAAATAATAGGCGTGTTCCCAAACATCCATTCCTAAAATTGGCGTGCCACCGCAACCCACTTCCGGCATCAACGGATTGTCCTGGTTTGGTGTGCCGCAAACATCGAGTTTTCCACCTTCGTGTACACAAAGCCAGGCCCAGCCTGATCCAAATTGTGTAGTGCCCGCTTTGGCAAATTTCGCTTTAAATTCGTCAAACGAACCGAAATCTTTTTCAATTGCAGCGAGTAAATCACCCGTCGGTTTTCCGCCTCCGTTTGGAGACATTACGGTCCAGAACAAATTGTGGTTGTAAAAACCGCCGCCGTTATTTCTAACCGCCGCGTTCTTTTTGTCAAGGTTGATCAGGATGTTTTCAATCGTCAAACCTTCAAGATCAGTCCCGGCAATCGCCGCATTCAAATTCGTAGTATAAGCATTGTGGTGTTTCGTATGGTGGATTTCCATCGTACGCGCATCAATATGTGGTTCTAACGCGTCGTAGGCGTAAGGCAATTTCGGAAGTTCAAAGGCCATAATATTGTTGTTTTAAATTGTTGGATTAAAAAATTTTTATTCAAATTTAAACATTTAACTTTGGAATTGGAAATTCTATTTTGTTATAATTTCATTAATAAAGCTGATGGAATTTTCATCAGGAGCTGTTTCCCGCTATCCGTTGCAATCTTTTTTGCTTTAAATTTTCATGACACGTTTTGTTGTCATTTCTACGAAGAAGAAATCGCAACAGGCATAAGCAAAAAAGGATTTCCACTGCTATCGGGGCTAGGACCAAAGTTTTCAAAACAACAATTGTAAAAATCAGTGAATTCATGGCCAACAAACTACAACGACCATCATTCTCCATCTACGACGCCTCAGCCGGTTCGGGAAAAACCTACACGCTCGTCAAAGAATACCTGAAAATCATACTTTCGGCAAAAACAAACGACGCCTACCGCAACATTCTTGCGATCACATTCACGAACAAAGCCGTGCACGAAATGAAATCGCGCATCGTCGGCAATTTATCTGAATTTGCAAAAGACGAACCTTCAAAAAAAGCACTCGAATTAATGGAAAAATTGGTTGAGGAGACTGGTTTGTCATTGGCACAAATCAAAGAAAAAGCCAAAAGCATCATCAAGCACATCATCCACAATTATGCGGCTTTTGACATTTCTACGATCGATAAATTTACACATAAAGTCATCCGTGCGTTCGCTCACGATCTCAATTTGCCCATGACTTTCGAAGTCACATTGGACACAGAAAATTTGTTGGTGGAAGCGGTCGATGCCATTATCGCACAAGCCGGTGAAGACGAAACATTAACAAAACTGCTCATCGATTTCACAATGGAAAAAACCGACGATGACAAATCCTGGGACATTTCACGCGAAATCCTCGAAACCGGGCGGTTGATCTTAAACGAAAACAACCGTGAGGAAATCACTCATTTTCAGGAAAAATCGATTGCCGAATTTGTAGCGATCAAAAACAAACTGATCGAAGCGGCAAAAGAACTTGAATCTACCTGTGTCGGTTGTGCGGAACTTTCGTTGGCGCTCATTGACAAACACGGCATCGACACCAAATCGTTTTCAGGATCGTATTTTCCAAACCATTTGCGCAGCATTGCCGACGGAAAATACAACCCGAATAACAAGCGCTATTTCGAATTTGAAGACATCAAAATCAACAAAACTGCAAAAGACCGAAGTTTAATAGAAGCAATCATCCCTGAATTGCTCGAACAACTCGGTAGTATTTATAAAAATTTTGAAAAACGCGATTTTTACCGCGCATTTCTTAAAAACATTACGCCGTTATCGTTATTAAATACGGTCAGCAACGAACTTTCAAAAATCCAGAAAGAGCAAAATATTTTGTCGATCGCCGAGTTCAATGCAATCATTTACAACGAAATCCAAAATCAGCCCGCTCCGTTTATTTATGAGCGTTTGGGTGAGCGCTACCGCCATTTTTTTATTGATGAATTTCAGGATACGTCGGAAATGCAGTGGCAAAACCTGATTCCGCTGATTGACAACGCGCTTTCAGGCCAGGACGAATTTGGCGAAAAAGGCACGCTGATGATCGTAGGCGACCCGAAACAATCGATTTACCGCTGGCGTGGCGGAAAAGCCGAACAATTCATCAGCCTGTCGAAAGACCAGAATCCGTTCAATAATCCGGATAAAAAACTCGCGCATCTCGATACCAATTACCGCAGTTATTCAGAAGTCATCAACTTTAACAATGATTTTTTTAAATTATTGGCAAACGAATTTGAACATGTTGACTACAAAGATTTATACGAAAACCACAGCCATCAGAAAGGCAACGATAAAAGCGGCGGATATGTGAACATTTCTTTTTTGCCGGAAATTGAAGCAACGGATGACGAAGACACTTTGGATAAAACCGATTTGTATGTGCTGGCCACTTTAAATACAATTCAAAAAGTAGTCAAACAAGGTTTTGAATACCGTGACATCGTGATTCTGACCCGGAAACGCGGGCAGGGCATTGCGGTGGCAAATTATCTAACCGAGCAAAACATTCCGCTGTTGTCATCGGAAACACTTATGATTGCCAATGCAACAGAAGTAAGGCTGATCATTCACCTGTTGCGTTATTTAAAAAACAGCGCGGATCTGGATGCAAAAGCGCATTTTTTGCACCATATCGCTCAAAATATCCAAAACGAGTATCCGATTCACGATTTTATCGCTTTGGGCATGGAAGCCAATAACGAGACGGCATTTGAAAGCTGGCTCATGTTGTATGACATTTCATTGTCGTTTCATACGATTCGGCAGAAATCATTATACGAAGCGGTGGAAATCATCATTTCAAAATTCATCAATACGAAAGAAAATAACGCATATATTCAGTATTTTCTCGACATAGTATTGGAGCGCGATTTGAAAAACCAAGCTGGCATTTCAGATTTTCTGGAGTATTGGGACAAAAATTCGGAGAAATTCAGCATTCCGTCGCCCGAAGGGAATAACGCGGTCAGGATTATGACGATCCACAAATCTAAAGGACTGGAATTTCCGGTCGTTATCATGCCGTTTGCCGAAGAAGATTACAGCCGAAAACCCAAAAATAAACTGTGGCTCGATGCCGAAGAACAGGATTTTGGCCTGCCAAAAGTTTTAATCGATAATAGCAGTGCCGTTGAAGGTTTTGGAACAGACGCCGCCTTAGTTTACAATACTAAAAAGCAGGAAGAATTGCTCGATAATATCAATGTTTTATATGTTGCGCTGACGCGTGCTGAAGAACAGTTGTATGTGATTTCGGGGATGAACCTGACTAAAAAAGGCGAAGTGGCTGCGAATAATATGTCGGCATTTTTTATCAAGTTTTTAGATGATAAAGGATTGTTTGACGTGAATCAATCGGAATACGAATTCGGAAATCCGCAAAAATTATCATCGCCAAATGCGCCACCGGAAATGACACAATCAGTTCCGGTAGTATCTGACGTCATTGATCAGAAAAATATCAAAATTGCCCAACGCGAATCGTTAATGTGGGGAACGCACCAGCAAGAAGCGATTGAATATGGGAATGTGATCCATGAAATCCTGTCTTTTGTTAAAACTGCTAATGATGTGGAAACTGCAATAACAACAGCTGTTGAGAGCGGATTGATTTCTGTCATTCAGCAGCCAATCGTTCGTAAAACCATTTCAGATATTCTCGAACATCCGGAACTTGGCATTTATTTTTCAGAAATGGGTCAGGTTTTAAACGAACAAACAATCATTCAAAAGGAAGCAGGGATTATAAAGCCAGACAGAATGGTGGTTTTGGGAGATAAAACAGTATTGTTGCTCGATTATAAAACCGGAATCCATCAGCATAAATACCAATTGCAACTCGAGAATTATGAGGCGGCAATTGAAAAAATGGGATATAAGGTGTTTAAAAAAGCATTGGTTTATATAGGCTCCACTGTAGAAGTGGTACATTTGTAAGGCAAAATCGAAAATCGAAAGAAAAATAAAGATAAAATTAAAAAATATGTACGGAAAAATCAAAGCACATCTTCAGTCAGAATTGCAAACAATTGAAGACAACGGAATTTTTAAAAAAGAAAGAATCATTACGTCGTCACAAGGGGCAGCAATTACAATTTCAACTGGTGAAACGGTATTGAATTTTTGTGCGAATAATTACCTCGGGTTATCATCGCATCCCGAAGTAATTCAGGCTGCAAAGGACGCTTTGGATACACATGGTTTTGGAATGTCATCGGTAAGGTTTATCTGCGGGACCCAGGACATCCATAAAACGCTGGAAGAAAAAATCGCCGCTTTTTACGGAACTGAAGATACCATTTTATATGCCGCAGCTTTTGATGCCAATGGAGGTGTTTTCGAACCTTTGTTTGGAGAAGAGGATGCTATTATATCCGATAGTTTAAACCACGCTTCCATTATTGATGGCGTTCGTTTGTGTAAAGCGGCACGCTACCGTTATGAAAACAGCAATATGGAAGATTTAGAGCAACAACTGATAAAGGCAAATGCTGCCGGAGCACGATTTAAAATCATAGTTACCGATGGCGTTTTTTCTATGGATGGTGTCGTTGCGCCACTTGATAAAATTTGCGATCTTGCTGATAAATATGATGCAATGGTAATGGTTGACGAATGCCATGCTGCCGGTTTTATCGGTGCGACCGGAAAAGGGACGCTTGAAGCAAAAGGCGTGATGGGCCGTGTAGACATTATTACCGGTACATTGGGCAAAGCACTTGGAGGCGCAATGGGCGGTTATACAACCGGGAAAAAAGAAATCATCGAATTGCTGCGCCAGAGATCAAGGCCATATTTGTTTTCGAATTCTTTAGCGCCGGCTATTGTGGGCGCATCGATTAAAGTTTTTGAATTGCTTGAAAAAGACACTTCGTTACGCGACAAACTCGAGTGGAATACCAATTATTTCAAAACCGGTATGAAAAAAGCAGGTTTTGATATTATTGACGGGGATTCAGCAATAGTTCCGGTGATGCTTTATGACGCAAAGCTTTCGCAAAAAATGGCTAACGAATTGTTGAAAGAAGGTATATATGTAATAGGATTCTTTTTTCCTGTTGTGCCAAAGGAAAAGGCGAGAATCAGAGTACAACTCTCGGCGGCACATACAAAAGAACACCTGGACCAAGCTATTGCCGCATTTACGCTTGTAGGAAAAACATTAAATGTTATATAATACACACTTTTAGGGCATTTTGTCGGTTTTTTTTAACATATAGTTTTGTAGTTAAAAAATTACGTATTACTTTTGTTCAATAAAATATTGTAATCTAACAAAATTAAGTATGAAACATCTGAACAAATTATTTGCTGCTGTGGCGTTGTTTTGTGGACTAAGTTCACAAGCACAGGATAGCAACAATCCATGGGCGATAAGCTTTGGAGCGAATGCGGTAGACACTCGAGTGAGTGCCGCAACAAAATTCGAGGATCAAATTTCACAGTATTTCAATGTGGAAGACAACTGGAACATCCTTCCATCAATTTCTTACATTAATGTGTCTAGACACGTTGGAGGTAATTTCTCATTTGGAGTAACAGGAACTGTAAACAAAATCAAAAAATTTGTTAATCCTCGTATGACTGAGCCTGGAGACTACACAGTAACTAATCCTGGAGATTTAAGCTACTATTCTGCGGATGGTATCATTAAATATGATTTCCTTAAAGGGTACATCATCCAGCCTTACGTTCACGTTGGTGGAGGTTATACTTGGTTTGGAGATGCAAGCTACGGAACTGCTAACGCAGGTTTAGGTTTGACTTTCTGGTTCTCTGAAATGGTAGGTTTGACTTTACAGTCTACTTACAAACAATCATTCGACGAGCGTTTAGAGCGTCCTCTAGTTGCAGTTAATGACAATGTACCTTCTCACTTGCAGCACTTCGCAGGTCTTACTTTCAAATTCGGAGGTAAAGATACTGACGGTGACGGAATCTACGACAAAGATGATGCTTGTCCAGAAGTAGCAGGTTTGAAACAATTCAACGGTTGTCCTGATACTGACGGTGACGGAATTGTTGACGGAAGCGATGCTTGTCCAGAAGTTGCTGGTTTAGCTGAATTCCAAGGTTGTCCTGATACTGACGGTGACGGAATCGCTGATAAAGATGATGCATGTCCAGAAGTTGCAGGTCCTAAATCATTACAAGGTTGTCCTGATAAAGACGGAGACGGTGTAGCTGATAAAGATGATAAATGTCCAGATGTTGCAGGTCCTAAAGAAAACGGTGGTTGTCCATGGCCAGATACAGACGGAGACGGTGTACTTGACAAAGATGACAGATGTCCAGATGTTAAAGGTACTGTAGCTAACAACGGTTGTCCAGAAATCTCTGAAGAGCAAATCTTGAAATTAAACGCTTATGCTAAAACAATTTTGTTCAACAGTGGTAAAGCAACTTTCCAACAACAAACATTCCCTGTATTACAATCGATCGTTGCAATCTTGAAAGAATACCCTTCTTCTAAATTCAGCATCGAAGGTCACACAGACAGCGATGGTAGCGACAAACTAAACCAAACTTTATCTGAAAACAGAGCTGCTGCAGTTAAAAATTACTTAACTGAAAACGGAATTGCTGCTGACAGATTAACGTCTACTGGTTTCGGTGAATCTAAACCAATTGATTCTAACAAAACTAAAAAAGGTAAAGCTAACAACCGTCGTGTTGAAGTGAAATTGGTAAAATAATTCCAGCCTAAATATTTATAAGAAACGCCTCGATTTATCGGGGCGTTTTTTTTATTTTTATCAAATGCTACAGACTACGTTTCTTGATAAAATTGCAAAAGTTATCATTGATAATTACAGCGCAAACCTTACCGATACGATAATAATCCTGCCAAACAGAAGGGCAAAGGTATTTTTGATAGAAGCCCTTAAAAACCAGGTCCAAGAAAACATATTTGCACCAGAAATTATCAGTATTGAAGATTTTGTCCAGGATATTTCAGCCATCAGAACGATAGATCCTATTGAACTGCTTTTTGAATTTTACGAAGTTTATCTTTCTATAACCGATAGCAAACAGCAGCAAAGTTTTGAACTTTTTGCCAATTGGGCGAAAACACTACTTCAAGACTTTAACGAAATCGATCGTTACCTGCTTGACCCAACACACGTTTTGTCATATCTGAAAGACATAGAAGACATCAAAAAATGGGGAATCGAAGTTGAAAATAAAACAACGCTACTAGAAAATTATATCGATTTCTGGAAATTACTTCCCAATTATTACCAATCTCTCTACGGTCAATTATTAAAAAAAGGCATTGGTTACCAAGGATTGATTTATCGCGAAGCAGTAAACAACCTGAATCATTTTTCAAATGCAACTCTGCATAAAAAATTCTTATTTGCAGGGTTCAACGCGTTAAATGCTGCCGAAGAAAAAATAGTCCAGCATCTTCTTGCCTACGGCCAGGCAAAAATATATTGGGATGCAGAAAAAACATTCCTAAACGATACCTTTCACGATGCAGGTTTGTTTCAACGCCGGTTTAAAGAAAATTGGAAACACTACAAAGCAAACCCGTTCGAATGGATTTCCGACGAATTCACAGCAGAAAAAAACATTCAGATTATCGGAACCCCAAAATCAATCGGACAGGTCAAAATCGCAGGCAAAATCATCGAAAATATAGCACGTGCCAATCCTGAAAACATCCAGCAAAAAATAGCCGTAGTTTTAGGTGAAGAAAATCTGTTGGTGCCGTTATTGTATTCATTACCGTCTGCGGTTTCTGCGCTAAACATTACAATGGGTTACTCGGCTAAAAACAATCCGGTCCAGACATTGATCGCCAAGTTATTCAAATTGCATACGAACGCGCTTTCAAGAAGCAGTTACGTATTTTATTACAAAGACCTGCTCGATGTATTAACGCATCCGTTGATCGCGCCATATTCGGGAGCTTCGGTTGTAGTAAATATCATCAATCAGAACAATTACACTTTTATCACTCATAAAAAGTTATTGGAATTGTCCACTTTCCAAAACGATTTATTTGTACTGCTTTTTCAGAAATGGGAAAATGGTGCCGTATCTGTTTTAGAACAAATTTCACAATTGTTGGTCACCATCAAAAACAATCTCAACAACGAAAATAATGAAGAAAAAATCACAAAAGCATTCGTTTATGCAGTGTTTAAAGTGATTAATAAATTGATCAGCTATTATTCAAAACACAGCCATATCAACAATATTAATACGCTATTTGCGGTTTACAAACAAGTTATCGATCTTGCTGAGGTTTCATTTGAGGGCGAACCGTTAAATGGCTTGCAAATTATGGGCGTGCTAGAAAGCCGTGTGCTCGACTTTGAAACCGTTATTGTCACTTCGATGAACGAAGGCAAATTTCCAGCAGGAAAATCGCAAAATTCATTCATTCCGTATGACGTGAAAAAAGAATTGGGTTTGCCAACATTTAAAGAAAAAGACGCGATTTACACGTATCATTTTTACCATCTGCTGCAACGCGCCAAGAATGTTTACCTGTTGTACAATACCGAAAGTGAAGGGCTTGATGCCGGTGAAAAAAGCAGGTTCATTACACAGTTGGAAGTAGAGAAACAACCAAGACACAACATCACGCACGAAATTTACAATGCAGTCTTGCCGGAAATGGCTTACAAGCCAATGGAAATCCCAAAGTCGCAAAAAGTAATGGACCGCCTGAAAGATATCGCTGATAAAGGTTTTTCACCATCGGCATTAACGAGCTACATCCGGAATCCAGTTGATTTTTATTTCCAAAAAATACTTCGGATCAGTGAAGTCGAGGAAGTCGAAGAAAACATTGCACTGAATACACTCGGAACCATAATCCACGAAACTTTACGCGCACTTTACGAACCATTTGTGGGCAAATTTTTATCAGAATCAGATATTTATGCTGCCTTCAAACTCATGGATGAAGAAGTCCTAAGGCAGTTTAAGCTCGTTTATAAAGAAGGTGAAATCAAAAAAGGCCGGAATTTACTGGCTTTTGAAGTGGCCAAACGCAATGTTTCCAATTTCTTAAAAGTAGAACTTGAAAGCCTGAAAAATGGGGACGCGATAAAAATCCTGGCTCTCGAACAGCGTTATGAACGCGATTTACTGCATTCAAAATTGCCGTTTCCAGTCAAAATTGGCGGATCGGTCGATCGTATCGAAGAACACAACGGAAGAATCCGGATCATTGATTACAAAACAGGTAAAGTAGAATCGCGACAAGTGGTGCTTAAAACGTGGAACGGCCTCACAACCGAAATCAAAAATGATAAAATCATCCAGATTTTAGCTTACGCTTTTATGTATGAATCCTATGCGATAGGCAAAGAAATCGAAGTCGGGATTGTTTCGTTTAAAAATTTAAAGGCCGGATTTTTACCTTTTGTTTTTAAAGACATCGATAAATCTGAAACCACAGCAATCAACAGTGATATAGCCGAAAATTATATCGAGCAACTCGTTACATTGCTTAAAGAAATTCTGGATCCGGATGTTCCGTTTATTGAAAAAATCAATTAGACTTTTTTGAGGAATGTTTGTAAAGTTTCTGCCAATGCCGCTTCATTTTCAATTGGGCTCATGTGGCCGTCGGGAAAAGTAATAAGTTGCACACGCGTATTCTCAATTTGCTCGAGATTGTCATCGTAATTCAGTACGGGGTCTTTTTTTCCTAAAACCAGCAAAATCGGATACGGGCCAAAGTGCAGCAAAACCTCTCGGTCTTTCCGTATTTTCATGCCTTCCAATGCCGCAACAATGCCCTGAAGCGGTGTTTTTAAAGCCTCAACTTTTACCTGTTCGATTTTGTCGGCCAGCGTTTCGCGGTTTTCTTCACTGAATAAATTCGCAATCGACAACCGTACAAAAGAAGAATAATCTTTTTTAACAGCCTGTATCGCACGGTCGCGATTAAGCTTGCGTTCCTCGCTATCGGCAACAGAAGTAGAGTTGATCAACGCAATCCCTTTGACATGATCGGGATACAATTCGGCGAAAGCCAAAGCGACATAACCACCCATAGAATGCCCGGCCAAAACGGCTTTCCTGATCCTGAGTTCATTCAGCACTGAAAAAACCATATCAGCATTGTCTTCCATAGAATGAATGTAACCCAGTGATTCGGTCTGGCCATGGCCCAAAAGATCAATTGCAATAACGCGGTATTTTTTAGACAATTCTATAACAAAACGATCCCACATCGTGCTGTTTTCGAGAAAGCCGTGTAACAAAACGACGGCAGTTCCTTTTCCGGAATCAGAATATGCAATTTTAGTGTTTTTATAAGTGGTTGTCTTCATCAAATTGCTGTGTTGGCTTCTGACAAAAATAACATTAAATATGATTTATCGGACAGAAATTTATTCATAACAGCCAAGGATTTCCGATTATTCTTTTAAAAATTGACCAATCGAATCAAAATATTTTTCTGCCGCATCAAGCCAGCCGTAATGGCCGCAATCGTCGAGCAAAACAACTTTTGAATTTTTAAAAGCCCGATGCGCAGTTGCCGCAGTTTCGGGTTTGATGATGTCCTGTTTGCCTTGTATAATTAAAACGGGCTGATTAAAACGAATCAATTTTGGGGCACAGTCAAATTTTATTTGCTGCAAATTTTCCCAAACAAGGTTGTTAATGTCTGCATTTCCCTGTGTTAACCTTTCAGCCAATAATGGAACATGTTCTTTATGATACAAATATGCCGGTGCCAAAGCCCTGCCGCGACCCAATCGCACTGCAAAACCTGTATCGCCACCGGCAATTTTTGAGTTCCAATAAGCCAGGGAATCGCGTTCGGTTGCCGTTAATTTTGATTGGATGTGGTTGCCAACATATGAAAGAAGCCCCAAATTTACACCGCCAGATGATGATAAGATGAGTTTGCTGATCGTTTCAGGGTGTTTCGTTGCATAATACGAAGCGAGCATGCCGCCGAAAGAATGCCCGAGGATGTTCCATTTTTGGATATGAAGTTTTTTCCGGATCGCTTCCATATCGGAAACCATCAAATCCATGGTTATGGTCGTGCCGTCAATTTTTGAAAGAACCGATTTTCCTGTACCGCGCTGGTCGTATAAAATGACCTGATTCGTTACGGATAATTTTTGCGCCAGTTTTTCAAATCCGTTGCTGTTCATTCCCGGTCCGCCATTAATGATGAGTAAAGGATTTCCGGATCCGTAAACGCGGTAATAGGTTTTCGTGCGATCATTATTGATTGCATAACCATCAGTTTGGCTATATAAAATATTGCTTACGCCAATGAGCAGCAGGAGAAAAAATGTTTTCATAAAAAAACGGCTTACTGTTTAGTAAGCCGCTGTTGTATTTTGTTACAGGTTCATCAGGTTTTCGATTTCTTCTGCTTCAATCGGAATATTACCCATTAGATTAAACGGTTCTCCATTCGCCTGAACAACCACATTGTCTTCTAAACGGATGCCGAAACCTTCCGCCGGAATGTAAATTCCAGGTTCAACTGTGAAAACCATATTCGCTTGCATTGGCTCGTATAACAAACCGTAATCATGTGTGTCTAATCCCAAATGATGCGATGTGCCATGCATGAAATATTTTTTGTAAGCCGGCCAATCCGGGTTTTCATTCTGAACATCAGCTTTATCGATTAATCCCAATCCAAGCAATTCAGAAGTCATCACTTTGCCTACTTCTTTATGGTATTCTTTCCAGATCGTTCCGGGAACAAGCATTTTTGTCGCTTCGTTTTTCACACGCAATACGGCATTGTAAACGGCTTTTTGCCTGTCGGAATATTTCCCTGAAACCGGAATTGTACGGCTTAGGTCACTTGAATAATTGGCATATTCTGCTGCAACATCCAGCAAAATCAAATCACCGGCTTTGCAAGGCTGGTTGTTTTCGATGTAATGCAAAACGTTCGCATTATTTCCAGATGCAATGATTGGCGTATACGCAAAACCTTTGGAACGATTTCTAATAAATTCGTGGATAAGTTCGGCTTCGATCTCGTATTCAGTTACATCCGGTTTTACAAATGACAACAACCTCCTAAAACCTTTTTCGGTGATCTTACATGCTTGCTGGATCAGGTCAAGTTCTTCCTGCTCTTTTACCGACCGGATTCTTTGCAGGATCGGATTGCTTTTCGCGACCCCGTGTGCCGGATAATTTTCTTTCCACCATTTTACAAAACGGGCTTCGCGGGTTTCGGTTTCAATTGTGGCGCGGTAATGTTCATTCGTATTGATATACATCGTTTCGGCGTAAGTCATCAGTTCGAACAAAATCTTATGAAAATCCTGCAGCCAATACACCGATTTGATTCCGGAGACTTCAAAAGCACGGTCTTTCGTGAGTTTTTCGCCTTCCCAGATTGCGATGTGCTCACTGGTTTCTTTCAGGAATAAAATTTCTTTATAATGGTCATATGGTGCGTCCGGAAACAAAACCAGGATGCTTTCTTCCTGATCTACGCCACTGAGGTAAAAAATATCACGGTGCTGCGCAAACGGCAACGTACTGTCGGCGCTCACCGGATAAATGTCATTGGAATTGAATACGGCTATGCCTTTAGGTTTCATGGCAGCCGTAAATTTTGCGCGGTTTTTTACAAACAGCTTGCTGTCGATTTGATGGTATTTCATGATAATTCAAATTACTATTGGAACAGCTAAATTAAACGATTTGAAAAACATTAAGGCAGCCAAATGGCGTCATTTTACATTTTTCCGGATGCGGCTCATGTGTCGTGAAGAAATTCCGAGAAAAGAAGCGAGGTAATGCAACGGCACTTCCTGTAATAATTTTGGGTCGGTCGACAGCAATTTGAGATAGCGTTCTTCGGGTGTCATTGTTAAAAGATCAATGCGGTAATCGTCAATCAGGCAAAGTTGTTTTTCGATTAGATTGTAATAAAACTGATGGAAGGCAGTATTGTTCCCGATCAGCTTTTTGAAATTTTTGAGGTTGATGACATACAATTCACAATCGGCGATCGCTTTGATGTTTTTACGGGAAGGTTTGTTGAATAAAAAACTGTTCAGCGAACTCGTAACAGAATGCCGTAAGGCGAGATACGTGGTTTTTTCTTCATCGTCAACAACAATGGAATGTTGCAAAATCCCACTTTCGATATAACAAAAATATTGGCAGACTTCGCCTTCGCGCACAAAAAAATCATTCTTTTTCAAATATAAAAAAGAGAATGCGTCTTTTGATTCCGAGATAAGATTTTCCAACCCAGAATCTTCAGAATTGATAAAGGTTTCCAGGTAATCGAAAAAATGGTTTGCCGTTTTTGCCATTGGACAAAAATACTATAAAGGCCACGAATTCAAGAATTTTGTTCTGATTTATATAAATCGCAACGAAAATCAATCGATCCATTTGTAGTAACGGGCGCCGGTTAAATTAGGGATGCCTTTTTCAATACGGTCTAAAATCCATTCACTTTTATGAGGAAGCACAGAGGTTTGTTGGTCTTTTTTGTGTAATTTCAGATAGGTTTCAAAGTCGATTTCGAAGCTGTTTTCTAATTTTTGAAACAGTTTTACATTTGATATTGCCGTTTTCCATCCGGATTCAATTGTGCCTTCAAAAACCTTAGATTTCGAACCGCTTCCATAAGCGAGAAATCCGAAAGTGTTACCGGAAATTTCGATTTTCCGTTGGTAAAAATCCGATAAAGCCGACAGCAATCCCATGAAAATGGAACCGGTGTATAAATTTCCGATTAATGAAGAAGCGATTTCCGCGGGTTGTAATTTTTCTGAAACAAAACTTTTGTAAGCATCAGACTTGCTTGTTTCTTTCAAAATATTCTGATAGTCTGCAGCATTTTCATTTCCCGAAAGGATTTTTTCGTGGCTGTCCAAGGCATAAATTTCAGACAACATGCGCCTGCCCTGAAACGCATAGGGCAAATGCATGATGACGTTTTTCCAGGATTCGTAAACCGTTCCGGTCGTATTTTTCAATTTTTTGAATTGGAAATACGCATGCCGCGTACGATCCATGTAACATTGGTTCGAATATTGGCCGTCAAAAACCGGTTGGTCTTTATGGATTTCGATATGGCTTTCGAAATTTCCGAACCAGTTTTCGTTGCCGGGATTGCCGGTAATGTCTTGTTTGGAAACCGTTCGGTACGGTTTAAAAAAGTCAAAAACGCCTTTGGTGCTTACAGCCCAGTTTTGGTCAAAGGAAATTATTTTCGGATCGGATGTTACAAGCATCGCTAACGCGCCTGCGCCTTGCGTATATTCGCCGGTCGATTTGAGATCGTATTTTGCAATATCAGTGGTAACGACAATTGCTTTTTTTGTTGGGTTTAACCGAATGAAATCGAGGCAATTCTGTAAGGCATCAACACCGCCAATACACGCAAACGTAAAATCGACGACATCGCATTCGGATAAAATATTTTCGCCGAATTTTTGTTCCATCAAAGCGGTTAAAAACGATCCGATCGGTTTGGAGCTGTCGATACCGCTTTCGGTTCCTACATAAATCCGCGAAATGTCTTTTAGATCGATGTTGTTTTGCAAAACGAGTGCCGTCAAAGCATTTGCCCCGAAAACAACCGTATCCTGATGTTTGTCCGGTAAAGTCATTTTGAGCAAACCAAGTCCTTTTTCAAGTTTTTCGGGTTCGATGTGGCGTGCTTCGGCAAGTGTTTTGATTGGCAAATGTATTTTCGCCACATCAAACGAAATGGCATCAATTCCTACTTTCATGGTTCTTTTTTGAGGAAGTAAAATTACGATTGCAAACTAAAGGTGGATTGTTTTTTTTTTCAGAAATTCATTTAAGAATGATTTTTACGGATTTTGGAATAATGCCAACCGGAAATTATCAAATACGGAATTTAACACCCTAATGACTGTTTTTCACTTTAAAAAGAAGTTTAAAGACCTTCAAATTTTCATAAAAAAATCATAATAAAAAAATATTTTCGACGTTTAAAGCAATACCCGATTAACGAAAAAGGTATGAAAATCAAATTATTTAGCGTTGCATTGTTGTTCCTGATGCTTGGCATTTGTTGCATTTCCTGCGAGAAAGACGACGATATGGCTGCGGAACCGATGTTAATTGTCAAATTTAAATTTGATCCAACCCAGGCAAGGCTCAACAATCAGGGGAAAATTTCAGAGGTAACCGTTGGAAATGCCGCGCAAACTCCCGAATTGCATGCGATTTCTGCACATTATCTCGAGTTTTTGCAAAATGCCAACACCAAAATAGGTGAAGGAGCCGTTTTGCATCAAGGAAATGAAACCAAAGTGGGCGGTAAAAACGCGATCGATTTCAATCAGGCGAAAATCGTTGGCGAAGGTGAAACATTTGTCGCAATTCCGCTGCGCTTGATTGCAAAAGGCGATTATGAATGGGTGCGATTGGCATTGGGTTATCAAAATTCGAGTATCCAGGTTCGCAATGCGGGAAAAGATTATACCGGGACGTTTTCAGGTTTTATGGGCTTTGACACTTACATTTCGTCATTTGACATTGACAATGCGATTTTTAATATTAATGGAAATCGTTCGGCGGGTTACTGGGCGTTTAAGCTCGATGACAACCCGTATTCTACGGAAGGAAAAGCACCTGAAAATGCCACGACGGTTCCAAATCCGATTGTTAAATCGCTTGCAGCAAATAATTCCGGAATGATGTCCGGGAGATTTTCAAGCAAACTGCACATTACCGGAAATGAAACGCAACACATTATCGTGACGCTTTCCTTATCTGTAAATAAAAGTTTTGAATGGCAGGAAATTGTGAAAGATGGCAAATACGAACCGGCAATGGGTGAAAGTGTCATTGATATGGGCTTGCGCGGATTAAAAGCAACTTTTGAAACTTCTTGCTACATTGATTGAATTTTACATCATCTGTAAAAAACAGGCGTTAAAATTTCCATTTTCAGAAAGTTGCAAACCGCGCTGAAACACCATTTAAAATCATTATAAATTACACCGAAAAGGTTGTAGTTGTATTCAAATAGCCTTATTTTTGTTTGATTTTTTAAAACACTACAAACAAATATTATGGCAAAATCTGCATTATTAAAGTCATCTTTAGCAAAAAAGTATTGGATGGCTCTAACAGGTTTATTTTTATGCTTGTTCCTCATCGGTCACTTGGCCGGAAACCTTCAGCTTTTAGTTCCGGACAATGCGTTAAACTTTAACAAATACGCGTTGTTTATGACAACAAACCCGGCGGTAAAAGTGCTTTCTTATGTGACTTATCTTTCCATTCTTTTTCACTCTATCGACGGAGCGATTCTGGTTTTTCAAAACCAAAAAGCAAGACCAATTAAATATGCTAAAAACAATGCGGCGGCAAACAGTCCGTGGGCGTCAAGAAACATGGGGCTTTTGGGAACTGTGATTTTGGTTTTCATCGTAACGCATATGATTACGTTTTGGGCACCAATGCATTTTGATAAAAATATGCCATTGCAAACAACCAATATCGATGTTCAGGGGCAAAAACAGGAGTTTTACTTAACCACAGACGGAGGTTACATCCCAAAAGCACAAGTAGACCAAAAAATGATCTTGATTAAAGACCGTACCGATTTTTACGATGCGAATGCCAATGTAAAAATCAAAGAAGGTTATAAAGATTTATATAAAATCACGATCGCCTTTTTTAAAGATGCAAAAACAGGGTTAATTGCAACGATTGTTTATGTGTTGTCGATGGCGGTTTTAGCATTTCACCTGTCGCACGGTTTTGCAAGCGCGTTCCAATCGTTGGGTGCCAATAATCCAAAATACAACGGCCTGATTAGAGGTTTCGGAAAATGGTTCGCCATTCTCGTTCCGTTGTTGTTCGCGATCATTCCAGTATACATTCATTTTATTCTAAAAGCATAATTATGGCATTAGATTCTAAAATACCACAAGGTGCGATTGCAGACAAGTGGACCAATTATAAAAACCATATCAATTTAGTCAATCCGGCGAACAAGCGTAATTTGGATATTATCGTTGTCGGAACCGGACTTGCTGGTGGTTCTGCTGCTGCAACGCTGGCTGAATTGGGTTATAACGTAAAAGCATTCTGTTTTCAGGATTCGCCAAGGCGCGCGCACTCGATTGCCGCTCAGGGCGGAATCAATGCTGCAAAAAATTACCAGGGCGACGGAGATTCAACGTTCCGTTTGTTCTACGATACTGTAAAAGGGGGCGATTATCGTGCGCGTGAAGCAAACGTGCACCGTTTGGCCGAAGTGTCTGCGAATATTATTGATCAATGTGTGGCGCAAGGCGTTCCATTGGCACGTGAATATGGCGGATTATTAGACAACCGTTCATTTGGAGGAACATTGGTTTCCCGAACTTTTTACGCCAAAGGACAAACCGGACAACAATTATTATTGGGTGCTTATTCTGCGATGAACCGTCAGATTGGACGCGGAAAAATAAAAATGTACAACCGCCACGAAATGCTCGATTTGGTGATCGTGAACGGAAAGGCCCGTGGAATCATCGCACGTAACCTAATCACCGGAGAAATCGAAAGACATTCGGGACATGCCGTTGTCATTGGTTCAGGAGGTTATGGAAATGTATTTTTCCTGTCTACGAACGCGATGGGAAGCAATGCAACAGCAGCCTGGAAAATCCATAAAAAAGGCGCATATTTCGCGAATCCGTGTTACACGCAAATTCACCCGACCTGTATTCCGGTTTCGGGAGACCACCAATCGAAACTGACTTTGATGTCGGAATCGTTGCGTAACGACGGACGCATCTGGGTTCCAAAATCACTTGAAGATGCAAAAGCCATCCGTGAAGGCAGGAAAAAACCAACCGATTTATCAGAATCGGAAAGAGATTATTACTTAGAAAGAAGGTATCCTTCGTTTGGAAACCTTGTGCCGCGTGATGTGGCGTCAAGAGCTGCAAAAGAAAGATGCGATGCCGGTTTCGGTGTCAATAAAACGGGAGAAGCCGTTTACCTTGATTTCGCTGCGGCGATTGAGCGTTACGGAAAAGAGCAGGCGTATATCAAAGGTTTTGAAAATGCCGATGCAAAAACTATATATAAATTAGGAAAAGAAGTAGTCGAAAATAAATACGGGAACTTGTTCCAGATGTATTTGAAAATCGTCGATGAAGATCCATATGTGACGCCGATGATGATTTATCCTGCCGTTCACTATACGATGGGCGGAACCTGGGTCGATTACAATTTAATGACGACCATTCCGGGCTGTTTCTCTATCGGGGAATCGAACTTTTCGGATCACGGTGCCAACAGGCTTGGCGCTTCTGCATTGATGCAGGGTCTTGCTGACGGTTATTTCGTATTGCCATACACGATCGGAGATTATTTGGCTCCGGATATTAAAGTTGGGCCAATTTCTACCGATTTGCCGGAATTCGTTGAAGCCGAGCAAAATGTCAGAGCACAATTGGACAAATTTATCAATAATAATGGTTCGCATTCTGTAGATCATTTCCATAAGAAATTAGGAAAAATCATGTGGGATAAGGTTGGAATGGCGCGTAATGCAAAAGGCCTGAACGAAGCAATCCACGAAATTGCAGCCTTGCGTGAAGAGTTTTACCGTGATGTAAAAGTTCCGGGAACGCTCGACAGTTTCAACCAGGAACTCGAAAAAGCGATGCGTGTTGCCGATTTCCTTGAACTCGGAGAATTGTTTGCTAAAGATGCTTTACACCGAAATGAAAGCTGCGGCGGCCATTTCCGTGAAGAATACCAAACCGAAGAAGGTGAAGCGATGCGTGACGATGAAAACTTCGCCTACGTTGCCGCCTGGGAATACAAAGGAAAACCAAGCGAAGCGGTGCTGCACAAAGAACCGTTGGTATTTGATAATGTGAAACTGGTTCAAAGAAGTTACAAATAAGATAATAGTACTTAGAAGTGAGATTATAGATCCGCGGATTGTCTCAATACTCAATACTTAGTACTCACCCGAGGCGCAGCCGAATTGTATGCAGCGCAGCGCAATAAATACTTAAATTATGAAACTTACACTAAAAATATGGCGTCAGAAAAACGCCAAAGACACCGGAAAAATGGTTGATTACCCACTCGACGGTATCGAACCAGACATGTCTTTTCTTGAAATGCTCGACGTTTTAAACGAAGGCCTGATCAATAAAGGCGAAGATCCTGTAGCGTTTGACCACGATTGTCGCGAAGGCATCTGCGGCATGTGTTCTTTATTCATCAACGGTGAAGCACACGGACCAGACAGAGGCGTAACGACTTGCCAGTTGCACATGAGAATGTTCAAAGACGGCGATACGATTTACATCGAACCATTCCGTGCAAAAGCATTTCCGGTGATTAAAGATCTGGTGACTGATAGAAGTTCGTTCGACCGCATTCAGCACGCCGGAGGTTTTATTTCGGTAAATACTTCAGGAAATACGATCGATGCGAATACGATCCCGATCAATAAACACGACGCCGACCGTTCATTTGACGCGGCTACCTGTATCGGTTGTGGCGCTTGTGTGGCGAGTTGTAAAAACTCCTCTGCGATGTTGTTCGTTTCGGCTAAAGTTTCGCAATTTGCGCTGTTGCCGCAAGGTAGAATCGAAGCGCATGACCGCGTTTTGAACATGGTCAACCAAATGGACCACGAAGGTTTCGGAAACTGTACGAATACCGGAGCCTGTGAGGTAGAATGTCCGAAAGGGATTTCGCTTGAAAATATCGCAAGGATGAACCGCGAATATTTGGCTGCAAGCATTAAATAGTTGAAAGACAAACGACCAAAAATACTTATAAAGCGCTCCGTTTGGGGCGCTTTTTTTATACCAAACCTTTTTCAAAAGCCACGCGAACCAACCCGGCGGTGTTTTTAACGCCCAATTTCTGGATTAGGTTACTTCGGTGAGTTTCGACGGTTTTGGCGCTCAGGAACAAGCTTGTTGCGATTTCATCAGTGGTGAATTCTTTGATGATCAGGTCTAGGATTTCTTTTTCACGGCTGGTTAGTTTCGGAATAAAATAAGAACTGTTTCCTTTTCCGATGGATTCATTCAGCAAAATATCGCGGATTGACTGCGGCAGGTAATTGTCGCCTTCGAGTACAGTTTTTATGGCGGTAACCAATTCGGCTTTTCCGGTGTTTTTGAGCAAATAGCCATTGGCACCGTTTTTCATGATCTGGCGGATAAACGAACTGTCTTCAAAATTCGTCAACGCGATAATTTTGAGTTTTGGGAATTTCTTCAGCAAATCTTTACACGCTAAAATGCCGTTGCCGTCGGGCAAATTAATGTCCAACAACAATACCTGAATTGAAACATCCAAACTTTCTAAGGTGTCGTTAATGTTCGTAAAAGACTGTAAAATAACAATTTCCTTGTTCGATTTGAGCATCGTTTTAATGCCTTCGATTACAATCGTATGGTCGTCAGTGATGGCTAATTGGATCATTTTTGAAGTTGGTTTAAGTCGATGTTGATCTGGAAAGACGTTCCTTTTTCACTGCTGTTTATATCCAAAGTGGCTTTCAACAATTGAATTCGGGATTCGATATTCTTTAATCCGATTCCGTTTTTGGCGGTTTTCGGATCAAATCCGACACCGTTGTCTTCAACAGTGATCGAGAGTTCACTTTCATGGAAATTCATCTGCACAAGCGCTGTTGTCGCTTTAGCATGTTTGATGATGTTGTTGAGAAGTTCCTGAATGATGCGGTAAATCACGGTTTCGGCTTTTTTAGGCAGTACCGATTGGTTTCCGAAATACTGAAAATCGAGTTCCAGTGCATGTATACTGCCAATTTTCGAACAATACTGCTGCACGGTTTCGACCAATCCGAAATCGATAATGGAAGCCGGCATCAGGTTGTGGGAAATACTTCGGACCTGTGAGCATGACTGGTCGATCATTTCTATGGTTGTAATCAGGTTCTCTTTATCATCATTACTGAGATTGGCTTCATCAATGCCCAAAATCCGGAACTTGATGGCTGATAAATCGCCGTTGATGCCATCATGCAATTCCTGGGCAATGCGGCGGCGTTCTTTTTCTTCACCATCAATCAATGATTCCAGTTTGGTGATTTCCTGCTGCTGCTGCAAAGCGAGAATTTCCTTATTTTTAAATTTTTGGCGTTGGCGGAAAAACAACCAGATGCCTAAAGACAATAAAGCTAAAGCAATGATGGCCGCTATCGCCAAGGCCGTTGTTGTTTTTCTTTTGAGCAGTTCGACTTCATTTTTTTTGAGTTGCGCCTGTTGGTAAACAATTGCTTTGTCCTTTTTTTCGGTTTCGAATTGCGTTTGAACCACTGAAATCTGCTTCATGTGGTTTTCATCAAAAACGCTATCGCGCAGCAGGTAGCTTTTTTCCAATAAGACATAGGCTTTATCGGGCTGATTCAAAGCATAAAAAATAGCTGCAAGTCTTTTTTGTGAACGGTAAATAATTTCGCGTGCGCTGATTTTTTTTGCCAATTGTAAAGATTGTTGCGCATACGAAAGTGCTTTTGGGTATTTCTTATCGCTTAAATACAAACCGCTGATGGTATAAAATAAATCGGCTTCCTGGAACGCATCGTTTAAAGCCTCTCTTAATCCAAGTGCTTTTTCATAATACGGAATCGCAGTTTTGTATTCCGTACGCAACCGGTAATATTCCCCAAGATTCCGATTAGAAAAGAAAGCCAGTACTTTGCTGCTGTCTTGTAACGACAAAGCTTCAGTTTTTTTAAAATAAACCAGCGCTTCCTTGAAACGGTTGGCTCGGGCATAAAACAAACCAAAATCGCCATAGAGCAAGCCCAATTGTTCCTTGTTGCTGCTGCGTGAAAATTGTATGGCCTTTTTGAGATACAATTCTTCGAGTTTGTAGTTTTTGATGTTGGCATACAAACCCGTTAAGTTTTGATAACTCTGGCTTACGGCATTGCTGTCTTTGAGTTTTTCAAAAATCGGGATGCCTTTTAGATAGTACTTTGTAGCCGTTTCATAATCGCCTTTGAATTGGTAGGAATTTGCCGAATTTACGTAAACCTGCCCGATTCCACGTTGGTAATTGGCTTTAACAGCAAAAGGTTTTGCTTTCTCAAAATAGACTAATGACGAATCATAACGACCATTATCGCTGTGAACAAATCCCGTGAATAACATTGATTTGAAAGCGCCGATATTCCAATTGCTTTTGATGCTCAAATGATACGCTTTTTGATACAACTTCAACGCTTTTTCCGGGGCTGGAACTTCTGCATTCGTGCCTTCTTCAATGATTTTCTTAATGAGCAGGCTGTCTTTCTGCGCATGCACAGTCATACAGCAAAATAAGCAGCAGAAAAAGACAAACCTGGATTTTAGAAAAGAATTTACCATCATGAATTTGAAAGGGTTAAGTTAAAAAAATCCTCTTACAAAAAGCTGAAAGAGGATTAAAACCTGATAAAACAGCTACTACTCTGTTTAATCCGGGTGTTTATTAAGGGCTATTTCCACAACGTCCAATTCCTGAACTGCCTGAAATGTTGGATTCGTGCAGGTGTCAAGCCATCGGGAATAGTGAACAGAAACAGTAAGGAAAGTATTAATTTCGCCATGATTTTTATAGTATTGAATATTCCGGAAATATTATTCTTTGATGATTTTTTCATTTGGCTTTGGTTTCAGGAACGCATCGTTATGTGATAAATCATAAACTGCTATTTCTGAAACATATTCGCTCCTGATATTTGATAAAACCGACAAAATTTCTGCAGCAGTGGCCAATTCACCAGTAAGATTGTTTAGTTGAATCCTTTAAAGCACCGTTTTTTCAAAAAAAAATAACCTTCTGCTACAGTAAAATCATTTTTTAAGTAAATGCTGTGACAATTTTTTTTTCGATTTTTATTTTGTCACAGATCTGTGACAATTTCATTTTCAAAAATTTTTTTGTCACAGATTTGTGGCATTTTTTTTATTTTGAAAAAAATGCCACAAATTTTACACTGTCTGACAGCAAGAAAAATAGTGGCTGTCGGCCGATACAACTGGGAGTTTTTTTATTTTTTACACACAATTTTAGGACAACGCTATTTTTTAATGATTTTCTGGGTATAATTCAAACCCTCGCCACTCATTTTCAACACATACATTCCAGATTGCAACGCACTCATGTCGATGGTTTTCTGTGTATTGAAATTCATATCAGAAAAAACCATTCTGCCGTTTAAATCAAAGATTGTTACCGAAACTGCTTCGTGTTTTTTACCAAATTCAAAATTTAGGATGCCATTTGTCGGATTTGGATAAATGGAGGAAATGTTGTCATTAAAATGTTCCGTAGCAAGCGGAAAACAATTGTCAAGGACAAGCACAGGAATATTGGAACTTGTTCCATTGCCATTTCCGAAGGCACCACCGTTTTGTCCGCAGGCATAAAATTTATTATCGCTGGTTGAAAATAGGGAATGGTAATAACCTGATGCAGCAATTCCTATTGCATTAGAAATACCGGTTACCTGAACTGCTAGAGGCTGATTTTCGTTGTTTCCATTTCCCAGTTGTCCATAAGCATTGTAACCGGAAGCCCACGCCGTTCCATCATTTTTCAAATACAAAGTATGGTATTGTCCTGATGTAGCGGCAACTATTCCGGCAAGGCCTGTTACCTGACCCGGATATTGCGCCACATCGTTACCGTTCCAGCCCAATGCTCCGTAGGTATTGTTTCCAGAGGTCCAAACGGTCCCGTCTTGCTTGATAAAAATAGACCTGCGAAAACCTGCGCCTATTGCGGCTACGTTTTGAATGTTAACTAAAGTTGGAGATAAAACGCTCGAAGCCCAGCCGATGCCTAAAGCATAATCCTGATTATCGCCGCATGATTTTACAGTTCCGTTACTCATCAAAAACATCGAATGCCCATCGCCAGCCGCGATATCTACAACGTTAGACAAACTGGTCACTTGGACCGGCGAGTTTTGTTGAATTTGATTTCCGATGCCAAGTTCTCCTGAAAAATTTCGTCCGCAAGCCCAAACCGTTCCGTCACTTTTTAAGAAAAGAGAATGGTAGAAGCCCGTTGAAATTTTTACAACACCATTAAAATCCGGAATCTGAACAGGCACGTTTGTATTTACTCCGGTACCAATTCCCAATTCCCCATTGCTATTGCCTCCTGTACCCCAAACCGTTCCGTCACTTTTTAAGAAGAGCGTGAACGAATCTCTGGCAGCTACAGAAATGACAGCTGTTATTCCGTTTACAGAAACGGGAGTTATCAGAATTTCCCCGGTAGTTCCAATACCAAGTTGCCCGGCAAAATTATTCCCGGTTGCTTTGGGAACTCCGTCTTCACAAACAAACAGCGAGTGAGTACCTCCGGCTGCAAGATTTTGTTGTACGAAATTAAATGCAAGACCCGGACAACTCATCGCTGTTACGGTATTTTTTCCAATAGTTGTTCCGTCGCCCAAACCACCGGAATTATTAACGCCCCAGGCACTCAGTGATCCGTCATTTTTTAACGCGGAAGTGTGGTTGATGGCAGAATCGATCGAATACCAATCGGTTGCTGTGCCAACTTGTACCGGAGAAATCGCGTCAGCCAACGTGCCATTTCCGAGTTGGCCATTAGAATTTAATCCCCAAGCCCACAAAGAGCCATTGTTTTTTAACGCAATGGTAAAGAAATAGCCGTTAGAAATGCTTTTCCAGTCGGTTTCGGCTCCAATTTGTATCGGATTCAACTGGTCGATAGTATTTCCGGTGCCCAATTGCCCAATCAGATTATCGCCCCAGGCCCAAAGTGTCCCGTTATTTTTTATACCCACGCTGAATCCGCCGCCGGTAGAAACTCGAAGCCAATCGGCATCAGTTCCAATTTTTACAGGAGTTGACCTGAAAGAGGTTGTTCCGTCGCCCAATTGCCCGTCGCCATTGCCTCCCCATCCCCAAAGCGTACCGTCGGTTTTTATGGCCAGGGTGTGCGACGCATTGGAATTTATCGAAATCCAATCAGTCGCAATGCCTACCTGAACCGGAGCATTCCTGTTGATTGACGTTCCGTCGCCGAGTTGGTTGAACATATTCCCGCCCCAGGACCAGATTGTTCCGTCGGTTTTTATCGCAATGGAATGCAAGATGCCGGCAGAAACAGCTGCCCAATTGGTCGCTGTTCCAATTTGTACCGGTGCATTTTTATCAACATTAGAGCCGTCACCAACTTGTCCGTATAAATTCTTGCCCCAGGCCCATAAAGTACCGTCGGTTTTGACAGCTAATGTGTGATCGGAATTGGTGCTGACTTTGAGCCAATTGGTTTCAGTGCCAATTTGCCTCGGGACAGGATTGCTTGCATTGGTTCCGTCACCAAGTTGGCCGTTTCCATTTTCGCCCCATCCCCAAAGTGAACCATCGGGTTTTATCGCCAATGTTTGTGCTCCGCCAGCGCTGAGGGTTTGCCAGCAACCGGAATTAAAAGGTTGCGCAGTCGTTGCCACGCTGATGAATAATACGATTAAACCAATAATTTTTTTCATTTTTTATGTTTTTTAATTCGTTTAGATTTTTATTTTCGGATAATTTTCCCGGAATAATTCAAACCGTCGGCGCTGATTTTCAACACATATATTCCAGATTGCAAGTTGTGGATGTCAATGGTTTTTTCGAGATGGAATGGTGTGCGATCTTTGTAGACCAACCTTCCGTTCATGTCAACTACTTCAATATTGGCATTTCCGCTGAATTTACTGATGCTGATCGTCAACATACCGTGATTCGGATTCGGATAAACCCTGAAAAAATCGTCATTTTGAAAATAATCAACCGCCAATGTGCAATTGTTTCCCGGTGCAAATGCCGTAAAATTCTCCGATTGATCTGTTGCGTTTGTTCTGCTTCCGGAACTGGCATTTGCGCCCATGCCGCGTTTCCGGAACACTTCGGCAATCAGGCAATAATCGGCGCCATTGGTAGTTGCATTGTCGGCGAGGAATAAAGCATCGCGGAATTCGATAAAAGTGGGCGAGCAAGGCTGTAATTTCAAACCGTCCAGGACCAATTGCATTACTTTATTATTCCCGCCATTGCCGTTGTAAATGTCGGCATCAAGACCATATTTTTCGATGTAAGCCCACGTCAGATCCCAAAGTACCACTGCCATAAATTCACCGCGGGTATGTGGCGCAACAATATTGGTATTGTTAAAAGTCAGGTTGTTTACGGCAAAATCTGTAGAATAAGGTTTTGTTCTTAAGCCCGTGCCATTGATGCCGAGATTCATGACGTAATTTGCAAGGGTTACCGGTGTTTCGGCTACATCGTCTGCTTTGATTTGCATCATCAATGCCATCCAATCCGACCAGCCTTCACCGGCCTGTTCGGCATTCAACAAACACTCAGGTGTATTGGCACCGCCGGTGAGCCGTGTCGAAATCCCATGACCATATTCATGTGCGATAATGGCGTTGTCAAATGCACTGTCGGTATTTACAAAAGGAATATCCGAACCGATCAATGTCATATTGACCGGGCCGCTCATCAACGCAAGTTTTAGCGCATTTCCAGCAGTTAACGAAATGCTGATCGCCGGAATCGTAATCGTTGCATCTCCGATCCCGCCCATACGTAAAGGGCTTTCAGGACTGCTGCTGATCATGATCACGGCAACGGCTCCTAATTGTTGCATTCTCAACACCCGATCAACATACGTACACGAGTGCACATTGTTTAACAACACGATTTTTCCGGTAACATTGTTAACAAACGAAGAGCACGCGCTATTGGCTCCAGAATCCCCTAGGGCCGCATCGGCTGTAATCCCTGCGCCTGCGGGAATTTGTATGTTTCCTATTGAAAAACTGTTGTAGAAAGCAGTATAATTTCCGGCGACCGATGCCGGGCTGTTAACAGTGCAAACCGGAGCCGGAGCATAATTATACAAATACATCTGCATACGGCCGCTTTGGCCATCAACAGGCGTATAAAAATTAGCGTTATTATACGCTTGCGGGCCTATATCACTGGTTTGTCCACGATCCTGAGTTTGGGCATATACGGCATCTATTCCTAATCCAGAATCGGTATAATTGGTGTGTTGAAAATTGCCGTTGGCTTCATCAAATCCATAATGGTACCAAATGTCATGCATCATGTTGTTCATATAAAACAAATTCGTCAAAGAGGCATTGACTGAATTTTCAGCAGCAACCCCCGTACCGGCATACGGAAAATCAAACAACAAACTGGCTGTGCCGTCGGCCGCCGTTCCGTCGCTGTTGTCTCCATCCCAATCGTCAACGGCAATCACATTATTACCGCGTGTAATCGTAAACAAACCATCAGGATTGTTTTGGTTCAATGCATTAATGTCGTGCCAGCCTTTTGGCGAAGCGGCCGGATGGTATGGATTTGAAATCAGCATTCTTTCATGATGCAGCGGACTTTGGTAATTGAACGGCACCACGCGATAGGAACTGTTTGTTACTTCAAAAGGTGTTGTTGTTTGTTGTTTGAATAAGCTTTCAGAGAAATTGCCTAGTTGTGGTTTCGTTGCGTGATGATGGTCTTCCGTTTCAAATTGGCATGAAAGCATCAACTCGTTTTTTTCAAGCATTTCGCCAGTTACGGCATCGATACGAATACCCCAAACATGCAGTTGATCGGGTGTGTGGATCGTGAAATCCCAAGCCAGCCGTAAAGTGTTTTCCGATGTTTGCTGATAAACCAAACGCGCATTTACCGGATCTTTTTCTGAAAAGCCATTGCTGATTTTGTAATGGTTTGGCGTTGGGTTTCCGAGAATTGTGATGTTTTCGGAAGTTTTTACATGCAGTAAGATATAGGCTTTCGCCAATGCTTCTAAAACCGTACGATTTGGTGTTTTTGTATTGGCTTTTTTTGCCACATCTGCAACAAACTGATGACTCACATGGATGACTTCGCCGTTTTTGACTGCAAAATTCGAAACTGCGGTAAAAATGTCAACGCCATTGTAACGTTGTTGTACATAATAGTTATTAATTTTAGTTGCTTTGGAGCTGCTTGTGCTTTTGATTTCCCAATCGCTAACATCTTCCGCAAGAAGCCCGGATTTTGTATAATTGGCATTAAGCCACGATTGTATTTTGACCTGGTCTGTTTGTGCAAATCCCGTGAATCCAATGCATAATAAAAAGAAAAGCGTAATTTTTTTCATGATCTAAGATGTGAAAAGTTATATAGCTAAATTACTTTTAGTCAATAACATAGCTTTAAGTAGAATCATCGGTTTTCCATTATCAGGGAAAACCCTTAGTCACGAAAATGGGAGTTGATTTACTATCTTTGACCGCATTCAAATTCATCGTATGAAAACCGCACTTGTACAATCGCCTTTGGTATGGGAAAACGCTACAGCGAATACCGAATATTTCATCCAAAAAATCAATTCGATAGCAGAAGCTGTAGACTTGATCGTGCTTCCTGAAATGTTTGGATCGGGATTTACGATGCGTCCGGAATTTTTTGCTGAAACCATGGATGGCGCAATGATTGCCACTATGAAATCATTGGCGAAAGCCAAAAACGTGGCGATTACCGGAAGTTTAATTATAAAAGAAAATGGCAATTTTTACAACCGTATGATTTTTGTTTTTCCGTCTGGAGACATCAAAACATATGATAAACGGCATTTGTTCAGTTTGGCTGGAGAAGAAAAAACGTATACAAGAGGCGAAGATCGACTGATTGTGAAATATAAAGGCTGGAAAATCTGTCCGCTAATTTGTTATGATCTTAGATTTCCCGTGTTTTCCCGAAATGATGCCGATTATGATCTGCTGATTTATGTGGCCAATTGGCCCGAAGTACGCATCAATGCCTGGGATATTTTGCTGAAAGCGCGTGCGGTCGAAAACCTGAGTTATGTCATTGGCGTGAATAGAATTGGAGTCGACGGCAATGATCACAAATATAACGGCCATTCGCAAGTAGTAGATTTTCTTGGAAATTATTGCCTGCAACCGCAGCAAAACGAAGGTGTTTTTATAGTAGAGTTGGATAAAAACCAACAACAGCAAATCCGAAAAAAACTCGGATTCTTAAATGACCGGGATGATTTTACGGTTTCAGGTTGACACTTTGTTCCACATCCCAATTGGCGCGAACATCAATTTCTTTTGGAAAATAAATCACTTCTTCAGACTGCCTTTTTTCTAAAAAATTCCCGGGATCCCATTCCTTATTGTTATTGGTGTCATAAATGACGCGCAATGTAAATTTAGCCGGTTCGAGCAAATCAAAGCTAATTTTAGGATCATTTTCAGAATAGGCCGAAGCTAAAACATCGCCTTTTTCATTGGTCAGTTCTACAATAATCGGGTAGGATTTGACATTTTCGAGCGTAAGGCGAAGGTTACCGTAATCAGAAATGTTCCTAGTGCTTATTTTATAAACGAGCGAATCATTGGCATTGCCCATATAATCTGTCAAAGCACCTGGAAGCAGGACCAATTTGTATTTTTCGAGGGGTTCTTTGGCAAAATCCAACTTGAGTTCCTGGTTCATTTCGTCATATTCTGTTTTGAATGTTACGGCTATAGAATCCTTATTGGTAAGTTGCATTTTAGCATTGTCAAATACCGTCAGTGGCACGCCCGAAGTGATGGTAAATTTTTCACGCAAAGGCAAATCGCCTTTAAATTTAGGGTTGAAACTTAAAGTATCGGTTTTTTGATTTTTAATCCTGACCGAAAAATCCTTTGTATAATCGCCGTTTGAAATTGAAAACTGCAGCGAATCGATTTTTGAAGCATTGTCTACTTTTATCGGCTTATGCCAAATCTGAAGCGAATCTTTGCCTTGAAACTTTGAAATAATGACATCAAGGTTTTCTGTGCCGTGTTTCAGAGTCACTTTTGTATTTTTAGGATTGCCTTCATAGCCCATAAGGAGTCGATTTCCGGAATTTTGTGTCGGTTTTATGGCGCTAAATTTTGCCATTTCTTTAAACAACTCCAACTCATATAAAGTGTCGTTTGGAACCGTTATATACGTTTTTTGAAAAGCAATTTTTTCTGCTTTCGGATCAAATTTGTAATTGGAATTTTCGTCTTTTAAAGCCACGAGTAAATATTTTCCAGCCTTTAAATTCTCGAGTTGGAATGTTGTGCTGCTGTCGAGCGTATTCGTAATGTATCGCGGATTTTGCTTGTAAACAATTGAGTCGTTATAATTGTCATTGACGTCATACAGCATTACCGAAACATAATTGTCGGTTTTTTTGCTGTAAGCATCTTTGATTTTGCCTGAAAGCGTCAGTGAATCAATGTAAGTTCCGGTAGAAAATACATACTTAAATTGTTTGTACGGATTGCCTTCGTTATTGTCTTCAATGCTTTCGCCAAAATTAAAACTGTAAGTGGTGTTGGGCTGAAGTGTGTCGTTAATTTTAACGGTGATGTATTTGCTGGCTGTCGTTGGCAATACCTCCGGCGCTTTTTTCATCGGAGGCGAAACAATCAATTGCTTATTGATATTTTTGAGTTTGATGTATTCGTCAAAAGTAAGTTTGAAAGATTTTTCCTTGAATTCAGTTGAATAATTTTTAGGGTAACTATTTTTTAAAACCGGAGCCAGCGTATCTTTTAAGCCACCGGTAATCGAGCCTCTTTTGGCGCAGCTGGTGAGTAGCACCGCCAGAATAATCCCCGTAAATAACAAATGTTTTTTAAACATGAAGCACTTTTTTTCAATCCACAAAATAACAATTATATTTCATGCAAACGAAATCTTTTGTGATTTATTAAAAACGGTTTTGATTTCAATTAAACACCTGTTCATGAACAATACGAGTGTAATTAACTACTAAAAAAACATGCAAATTTGTGTTATTTTTGAAATCATAAACGTATCATGTTAAACTTATAACAAAAAAAGGTATAAATATTTACTTGAAACATGTATTTAAAAATCAATATGTTAAATATAAAATAGTATTTAATTACACTAATTTATATTTTTATGAATGCGACATAGCCATGCAAAAAATACTAATTTTAACTTTGGGAATTTTTAACAATGCCCTGGCGCAGGATTCTAATGTAGAGCCGGTTGTTAAAACATCATCTATTAATAAATAATGTTTGTGGTGGTCTTTTTCTAAAAAAACAACATCAAAAATGTCTTGCTTTCCAACTTCAGACCGGCCCAATAGATTTTTCCGTGTTTGCGTTTTAGAGTAAATTTTGCGGATCAATAAATCATTATTAAACGGGATTCCGATTTCATTTGCCAAAGCCAATCCAAAAGCAGTAACCTGATTGTAACCGCGTTCGCGCAATTTTTTGGGATGCAGCGGAACCGGGATAATTGCATCGACTTTAAAAGAAGTTACTATTTTTTGCAAATCGGCGGCAGACCAGTTTGCCATAAGTGTTCCAATGTCTTCCTGACCTCTGTATTTCAGGTTATGGATCATTTCCTGAACGATGCCTTTTTTATGATAATACACAAAAGCGGCGGCAAATTCAACCGGAATTTTACCATAAAATTTCTTCATCGCCTCATTCTCAGGCTCTGATAAATGATGGGTCAACGGGATTTCATGCCTGCATCGGGTGCAAATCACTTGTTCATTTGACAGCAAAAATGACTCGCAGCCGCAGCAAACCTTTGGATAGAAGAGGTTTATAAGAGAATTTATCATCTGAATGGCGTATATTTTATAAAAATAATAAATTTCCGATTCGTTTTTATATTTATGTTTCAGATTATTACAGTTTTTATATTTTTGCACCACTATGGCAAAACAAGAAGATTTATTTAAGAATGTAGTTTCGCATGCAAAAGAGTACGGATTTATTTTTCCGTCAAGCGAAGTTTACGATGGTTTGAGCGCAGTATATGATTATGCGCAAAACGGTGTCGAATTAAAGAAAAACATCCGCGAATACTGGTGGAAGGCAATGGTGCAGATGCACGAAAATATCGTTGGCCTTGATGCTGCGATTTTGATGCATCCAACGACCTGGAAAGCTTCCGGACACGTAGATGCGTTTAACGACCCGTTGATCGACAACAAAGATTCGAAAAAAAGATACCGTGCGGATGTACTGATAGAAGATTATGCCGAAAAAATCAACCAAAAAGCTGAAAAAGAAATAGAAAAAGCCCGCGCACGTTTTGGCGATGCGTTTGACGAAGAAGAATTCGTAACGACCAACGCCCGTGTGATGGAATACAAGGCGAAAAACCGTGAAATTCTCGAAAGGATGGGCCGATCGCTGGGCAATGAAGATTTGGCCGACGTCAAAGCCTTAATTGAAGAACTCGAAATTGCCGATCCTGAAACCGGTTCCAGAAACTGGACCGATGTGAAGCAATTCAACTTAATGTTTGGTACCAAACTCGGCGCTTCCGCAGAAAATGCCATGGATTTATACCTGCGTCCGGAAACGGCTCAGGGAATTTTCGTGAATTTCCTTAACGTGCAAAAATCGGGTCGTATGAAAATTCCTTTCGGGATTGCGCAAACCGGAAAAGCGTTCAGGAATGAGATTGTAGCCAGGCAGTTTATCTTCCGCATGCGCGAATTTGAACAAATGGAAATGCAGTTTTTCGTTCGCCCCGGAGAAGAAATGAAATGGTACGAATACTGGAAAACCACGCGTTTGAACTGGCATTTGTCCCTCGGATTGGGTAAGGAAAATTACCGTTTCCACGACCATGAAAAACTGGCGCATTATGCCAATGCTGCTGCGGACATTGAGTTCAATTTCCCATTCGGATTCAAAGAACTTGAAGGAATCCATTCGCGTACCGATTTCGATTTGAAGGCGCACGAACAATATTCCGGCCGTAAATTGCAGTATTTTGATGCCGAACTGAACCAGAATTACACACCGTATGTCGTAGAAACTTCTGTTGGTTTAGACCGTATGTTTTTAGCCGTTTTTTCAAATTCCTTAAAAGAAGAAACCCTCGAAGACGGATCAACACGTACCGTTTTACAATTGCCAAGCGTGCTTGCGCCAACAAAAGCAGCCGTTTTGCCATTGGTAAAAAAAGACGGTTTGCCTGAACTGGCCCGTGAGATCATCGAAGATCTGAAATGGGATTTCAATGTCGCTTATGACGAAAAAGACGCCGTAGGCCGCCGTTATAGAAGACAGGATGCTCTTGGAACACCGTTTTGCATTACAGTGGACCATCAAACGCTCGAAGACAAAACCGTTACCATTCGCCACCGCGATACGATGAAACAGGATCGCGTTGCCATTGCCGATTTAAAAGCGATTATAGAAAGTGAAGTTTCAATGAAAAACTGGCTTCTAAAAACCAAAGCATAAAATGATATTCAATAAAAAGCTCCTGAAATATGGAGCTTTTTTTATGCCTTTTTCTTTTTGGAAACCAGATCTTTCTTGATAAAAATGCTTTTTTGAAGCGAGGCATTGAATTCTGAAAGTAAGGTTACGTTGACCGGAGTATTATTTGAAAAATGGGCATCTTTCACAATCCACGAATTATTTTTGGGATACATCCGGTTTAATAACTGTAAAAAGATGTTTTTGTTCCCTGTCGCTTTTTCATTCAATACCAATAATTCTTTTGTAAATATTTTAAACTGCGGATGTTGTAAATCCCGTTCGTGTTTTGCTCTATAGTTGCGCTTGGGTGTTGTGTTTCTTAAAGAATCCAACAAGTCATTTGACATTCTTGAAAAAATTACATCGTTAAAAATTGTGGCAAATTCTTCTGTGTTTTCGTGAAGTTTTATCCAATTGTAATCGAAAATAGTGAAGAAAACTTCAAAGAAGTGATCGGGTAAAGTTCTGATCCATGCTACAGCAGCATCTTGAGATGTATCTGCAAGAATTTTTTGCAGTTTGTTCTTTGCCTTGTTTTTATAAAAATTATAACCTGTGGATTCATCAATCTGAGCGTGAATATCGCTTTTTTGAAGGATTTCGCGGAGTTGTTCAGAAGTTTTTGCAAACCGAAGTTGGCTCATGTTAAGAAAACCGTCATTTTTTGCCTGAATTATGGCTTCGAAGAGATCAGGAAGCATCATTACGTTAATTGCTCTCAATGTGATTTCTGTGCCGGAATCATTTTGGTAAATTATGGCAATGGGATGTTCCAATGCTTCCAAAAGAGTATTGTGAACCGAATTAAATCGCGAGATGCTTTGTAAAACTTCCAGTAGCCAGTGTTCTGATTTCCCATCATACCCAATTGCTTTTTGAAGGTCTTTTATCAGGATTGCGTAGGTATTGTTAGTTAATATAAATCCGGTAATTGCTGCGCCATTCAGTTTTAAATGTAAATCCGGGTTCCCAAATAAGACATTATATTGCTGGTTTTGTGTTTTCATTTTTTCATCTTTTCAAGCCAATCCAGCATATTCATTTTGTCTTTGTCGATGATAACTGTAATATCTGCCGGCGATTTTGATTTTTTAGGCGCATTTTTTCTTCCAGGTTTGGGATTGGATAGTTGCAATTGGGAGTTGATACGCTGCAACATATACCAAGCCGATTTTTGTGTAATGGCAATTTCTTCGGCCAATTCTACAGATGTAATGCCTCGTTTTCTTCTTGAAATAACCCAAATGGCTAAAAACCATTTTTGTAGCGGAATCTTGGAATTGTAGAATAGCGTTCCCGTTTTTGCATTAAAATACTTTCCGGTGTTCTTGCAGCGAAAACGGTTGTTGGAACAAGTGTAAACTGTTGAAAAGGAATCAAAAGGACTTATGACAATATCTTTCCACCTGAGATATTCCAAATGTCTCAAACAAGATATTTCATCAGGAAAAGCATTAATTATATCGTCTTTGGAAGGAAAATCAATATTAATCATTAAAAAGCATTGGATTTTTGTTAAAAACTCTTATTGGCAAAATTACATTTATTAGTGTAATAATGTACTATTTTGAAGTTAATTTATTCTTTTGAGAAATGTTAAGAAAATGCCAATGCACTTTAACGTGTTTTTTTACCGTTCATAAACAAATGATACTATTCATGATAACTGTTAGAGATTTGGCTGTAACCGGTTTATAAAATCTTTTAAATTAGCAAATGGTTTATTGATATAAACTATGCCCCAAAACCTACAATCTTAATTTCAGATGCTGTCTTGAATCCCTAGCCAAGCAGTAAATGAAACACAATTACATTGTCATTGACGATGATTATAACAGCGTTGTGAAAACCCGTTCCGTAGCGGATGGTTTTCAGAACCTGTCTTTTGTGGGTTATGCTGCCAATTATGAAGACGGGCTTGATCTCATTCTGGAACACCAACCGGATATCGTATTCCTGGAGATTAATCCGGCAAAAAGCCATAGCAAACTATCGCTACACCTTATTAGTGATCTACATCGCTTTTTAAAAAAAATACCAAAAATTATAGTTACGACTAAAGATAATGAGCTTTTGCTCGATGCTTTGCGTTATGAAGTTTTGGATTATTTTGTAAAACCTGCCCATGCCAAGGATTTAAGGAGGACATTATTAAGGTTTGAAAAAAGTCTTGAGATTTCTCCGGAGCAAATTACGCCTAAAGTTATAGAATCTGAAGTGCCGGCAGCTGTTGTTGAAATTCCGATTGTGATTTCTGCTCCTGTTGAAGAACCTGAAGTTTCAGAAAACGATTTAGAAGCCGGGGGCGAAGAACAGCTGATGCCTGATGAGCCATTTGTCATGAAAGGAACAACTGTTGAAGAAAAGCCGTTGATTATCTGCGTGAAATCTTATGGGGATTATCGTTTTATTGAAGCGAAAGACATCTGTTATCTTCAGGCCGATAACAATTCGACAGACATTCATTTAATAAACGGCGAAATGATAACTGCTTTTAAAACCTTAAAGCATTTTGAAAATGTATTACAATCGCCTTTTGTACGTATACACAACAGTTATATTGTCAATATCGATTACGTTTCAAGAATACACACAGGCAATAGTGTTTGTTATATTAAGAACACGACTACAAAATTACCATTCTCAAAATCCTACAAGGAAAATGTCGATGCAATCATAAATAGCATCTCAAATGGCAATTATCTCGAAATTTGAAAAAACCGTCTACCAAAATTTGATATTCATCCACTATCAAACGACACCATTCTACCATAAACACCTAAAAACACTACAATAGAAAGAGGCATGCTGTGTAGTTTTACATCGTGAAATAAGAATAATCACACGAAACTGTAACACAATACCACAACATATTTAAATGTCTCAAATTATGAAAAAAGCTATTTTAACATTCGGATTATTTTCTTTAATGATGATCTTGACTTCTTTTACTTCTATTGAAATCGGAGGAACACAGAACGCACCAAAGACTTACGAAATAGGAGGAACGCAAAACGCTCCTAAAACTTATGAAATTGGAGGAACACAAAACGCTCCTAAAACTTACGATATTGGAGGAACACAAAACGCTCCTAAAACTTACGATATCGGAGGAACACAAAATGCTCCTAAAACAAGATACTAAATGATGGCCTAAATACATTGGCTGTATATTAAAGACCCTCGAAAGAGGGTCTTTTTTTTGTTATTATTTTTTTGCTATTTTAGCCTAAATTCAAACCACTTGTTAAAAGCAAATATTTACATACTCATATTCGTGTTTTTATCTTTTAGTTGTTCAAAGAGCAAACAAGAGGTGAAGCTGGCGCAGAAGGACGGTGTTTCATCGATCGTAGCGCAAGCGGAAGACATGAAAAACAGTCCAGAATTGAGATATAAACTCAGCAATAGAGCAATTGATCAATTAAATTCTACTACTAACGATTCGGTTAAGAAAAGCATATTGGAAAGGACAGCAAAAGTTTTTTTCAAATTACAGAAAGAAAGAGAATTTCGAAAAGCAGTTGATATGCTTTTAGAGAAAAGTATAGATAGCAAGGATTCATTATATATTGCAAAGTCTTACAGCCTATTAGCAAATCATTACTATGCAAAATCTCAAAATGATAGCGCCTATTTCTTTGTATTAAAGTCTGAGAAGCTATTCCATAAAGTTAATGATAGTTTGAGTTTGGGTGAAAACTATATTGATAAAGCTTTTATACAGCTTTTTGAAAATGATTTCTCAGGATGTGAACTTTCATCGATTCAAGCTTTAAGCCTTTTAAAGAATTTTAAGATTCACCAAAGAGATTACGATGCATATAATTTAATAGGGATTAGTTCAAATGAACTTAAAAATTATGAAAACGCCCTGACATATCATACTAAAGCTTTGGAAGTGGCTAAAAAGCATAAGTTAAATCCTAAATATCATTTCGAAGCTAATTCAAGAAATAATATTGGAGTTGTTTTTCAAAACCTTGATAGGCATAAAGAAGCGATCAGAAGTTTTCAAGAAGCCCTGGGAGAGAAAAATTTGTTGGAAGATTATCCTAGCCTATATGCTATTATAATTGATAATTTAGCATACTCCAAATTTAAGTTGGAAGATTTTAAAAACCTTCCCAATCTTTTTTATCAATCTTTAAAAATCCGTGAAGAGAATGATATGTATTCTGGAGTTATTGCTAACAAAATTCATTTGTCAGAGTTTTTTGCTTTTAAAAAGGATACCTTAAATGCTAAAAAATTTGCAACTGAAGCTTTGCAGTTGGCAAAGACGACTAAGATATCAGGAGATTTGTTGGGTTCTTTAAAACAGCTTTCAAAAGTAGAACAAAAAAACTCTTCATTATATTCGAATGAGTATATACGCATAAGTGACAGTCTTCAGCAGGAAGAGCGAAAGGCAAAAGATAAATTTGCTCGAATTGCATACGAAACAGACGAAATAATTCTTCAGAAAGACAAACTTGCCGAACAGAATCGCAGCCTGTTATACTTCTTTGTCGGAACATTGCTAATTGGTTTGCTCTTATTCATAATTAGGGCTCAGAGAGCTAAAAACCGCGAACTTTTATTAAGAGAAGCCCAACAAAAGGCAAATGAAGAAATTTATAATCTGATGATTTCACAACAGGCAAGCATAGAAGAAAGCCGTGTGAAAGAGAAAAAAAGGATTGCTCAGGAATTACATGATGGCGTATTGGGAAGGTTGTTTGGGGCGCGGTTAAATTTAGATAGCCTGAACAGGTCAACGGACGATGAATCAATAAATGACAGATTCAATTATTTGGCGGAATTAAAAAATATTGAACAAGATATTCGGGAGATATCCCATGATCTTAATCGTGAAAAATATGTATTGATAAACAATTTTCTCGCGATTGTAAATAATTTATTGGACCAACAAAACAATTCTTATGATGCCTTACTTCAATCAAACATCAATGCTGAGATTAAGTGGGAGAACATTAATAACACGGTCAAAATTAATCTTTATCGCATTCTTCAGGAATCTTTGCAGAATATAAACAAATACGCCAATGCTAAAAATATTGAAGTCGAGTTGACAAAAGAAGGAGATAATGTAATATTAAGAATATCAGATGACGGTATTGGTTTCGAAACTTTAGGCAAGAAAAAAGGGATAGGCTTGCAAAATATGCATTCCAGAGCGAGAGAATGTGGAGGACTCTGCGATATTGTATCACAGAAATCAGAAGGTACAACCATAACAATCTCTTTGCCATTAGACGGGGCTTTGATACCCTCATAGTTAAAATGGGGACTTTGAATATATTTATAGTCGATGATCATCCTACAATGGTCGAAGCGTACAAAAGTATTTTGATTTCTGCTTTTATAGATAGAATGGAAATTAATTTTACGACTGCATATACGTGCGAAGAAGCTTACTATAAAATACATAAAACAGCATTTGAATGTGATTTGGCTTTGTTAGACTTTAAACTTCCACCGTATGAAAGTCAACTGATTTATTCTGGTCAGGATTTGTCAGTAGTGATTAAAAACAAGGTGGAAAATTGTAAAATTGTAATGCTTACCTCAGCCGATGAGACTTTTACTTTATACGAATTAGTTAAAAATGCTAATCCCGATGGAGTGCTCCTAAAGAGCGATTTTACCCCAGATGAACTAAGCTTGGCCGTCGAAGTTATCCTCAAAGGCAATAATTACTTTAGCCAAACTGTAAAAGAACGCCTGAAGAAAATCAGTGAAAAGGAAATGCATCTAGACGCTGTCAATAGGCAGATAATCTCCTTATTAGCAAAAGGCGTAAAAACAAAAAATTTACCTAAATATTTAAACATCTCGTTAAGCTCTGTAGACAAAAGAAAAAATGTAATTAAAACTTTTTTTAATATTGAAAAAGGTACTGATGAAGATATTGTAGCAGAGGCAAAATTAAGAGGTTTTATATAAACAAGGAAAACCGCGAAGTAATAATGCGTAAAATTGTAAAAGATAAAAATTTGAGGTTGGATATTTTCAAATATCTGTTGCATTTGCTTGGGTTTTTTATAATATTATTTTTTTTGGGATGTGGTGATAAGAATAAAAGTAATCAAGAAAAGTTCGAAGTTGAGTTTGCGAAACTAAACAGTATTGCAACCAATCGGGATTTATCTTATTCGATTAGAAAACAAAACAATCTAAAGGCGGAAGTGTTTTTAGGGCTCGAAAGAAATGATTCTTTATACAGGACACAATTAGAAGCAGTCGCATACAATTACTTTGTTTTATACGATCTTGATAATTTTAAAAGAACAACAAAAATACTATACGCCAAAGCACTCGCGGAAAAGGACAGTTTATCTATTGCTACAGCGCTAAGATTTTTTGGAATATATTATAGAGACACAAGTAAAAATGACAGTGCCTTTTATTATTACATAAAAGCCGAAAATATATATAAATCGCTAAACGAGTCAGAAAACTTGTGTAAAGTTTTATACGGAAAAGGGCTTGTAAAATATTATGAAAACGATTTTTTGGGAAGCGAGACAGAATTAATAAAATCTTTAAAGATATCGAAAGCAAACAATCTTTATAATAATACCTATACTGCCTATGTGTTGTTAGCCCTTAATTCTTTTGCTATGGATCAGTATGATAATGCGCTATCCTATAGCAAAAGAGCCATAAAACTAGGTGAGGATAATCACGTTGATAGTGAAGCTGAGTGTAATTCTATAATAATGAATAGCATGGGAAGTACTTATCTTAAGTTAAACAAGGTAGATTCCGCAATATATTATTTCCAGAAAGGGATTACAGGAACAAATTTATTAACACGGGAGCCCCAGACGTATTGCTATTTACTTGATAATTTGGGATATTCCAGAATCAAACAAAAAAAGTATGCTCAGGCTTTTAAACTTTTCCAAAAAACGGCAACAATAAGGGATAGTCTAAACATCAATGATGGTAAAAACTACAATAGGCTCTATCTTTCAGAATACTATAGCGCACAAAGAGATACTATAAATGCGAGTCGTTATGCATACGAGTCTCTAAATTTGTCAAAAAGTTTTAGGGCCCCTGGAGATATGTTGCTCGCTCTAAAGCAGCTTATCATAATTGAACCCAAAAACGCCTTAAAACATGCTAAAGACTATATGCGGATTAGCGACAGTATGCATAAGCTCGAACGTGATACAAGAAATAAATTTGCTAAGATTGCTTATGAAACAAAAGAAATCACCAAAGAAAAAGATACCGCAGTAAAACAAAGTGGCATATTTTTCGGCATAGCTGTTTTAGTGTTTGTTATCGGTGTCATGTTGTTCATAATAATCAATCAGCGGGCTAAACAAAAAAAGTTACAATTCCTGCGCCAGCAGCAGCAGTCAAATGAAGAGATTTATCAACTGATTCAAACCCAGCATCAAAAAATTGAAGAAGGCCGCCTGATAGAAAAAAAGCGCATCGCGCTTGAACTCCACGATGGCGTGATGAACAAACTGGCATCCACACGTTTCAATTTGCACCTGCTTACTAAAAACAATGATCCCGAAACTTCTGTAAAATGTACACCATACATCGATGGCATACACGAAATTGAAAAAGAAATCCGTAACATTGCACATGACTTAAACAATGATGTTTTTTCCGAAAACAACAGTTTTAAAAATACCTTACTGTCATTCTTTGAAGAACAGCAGAAAATTATCAAAGCCAATTGGCACGTAGAAGTTCAGGGAGAAATCAACTGGGAAGCACTAAATGCTACCACCAAAATCAATATCTTTAGGATTTTTCAGGAATTGCTGCATAATATAAATAAGCACGCTAACGCCAAAAATGTTATTATAAGTTGCAAAATAGAAAGCCGTAGTTTATTTTTGGAAGTTTATGATGATGGAGTCGGTTTTTCGTTAAACGGAAAGAAAAAAGGTATAGGTTTGCAAAACATAACTACCAGGGTAAAAGCATGTGCCGGAACAATAAAGATATTATCCGATAAAGGAATAGGAACAAAAGTAATTATCACAATACCACAAACAGATAACAAAACCGTTTAACCAATGGCAATCAGCATTAATATTCTCATCGTCGATGACCACCCATTCATCATTGAAGCCTACAAAAATGCAATCAAAGGATACAATTCTAAAGGGCTTTATGATTTTACCATTACACAGGCCAAAGATTGCAAAACGGGTTATGAAGCCATAAAATCGGCAGAAGCACCTTTTGGGATCGCTTTTTTTGACCTCAGTATGCCGGTTTATGAAGAAAAGGGGATTTTTTCAGGAGAAGACCTGGCACGTCTTGTAAAAGAAGATATGCCCGAATGTAAAATCATCCTGCTGACGATGCATACAGAATTGCTGAAAATCAATACCATCATTAAAAATATTACCCCAAATGGGCTAGTGATTAAAAACGACCTGACTTTTGATGAATTGCTATTGGCCTTTGATAAGATACTCAAGGGAGAAAATTATTACAGCCAGACAGTCGTAAAGCTGGTAAGCCAAATCCAATACGACAACATCGAAATAGACGCCTTTGACAAACAGATCTTATTCCACTTGTCAAAAGGCACTAAAACTAAAGACATTCCGCAATACGTTCCATTGTCATTAAGCGCTGTCGAAAAACGCAAGCTAAGCCTCAAAGAAACCCTCGAGATAAAAGGAGGAAGTGACATCGACCTGATCCGGGAAGCCAAAACTAAAGGCTTATTGTAAAAATTTACGGTTTCCCGCATCAAAATGTGCGGGAAACCGTAATTGGAATTATACCATTCAGCTGTAAATTTACATTGTGATTATGGGTTAGTTATTCATGTCATAAAAACAAATATAATAAACACTTCAAAGATTAAAAAAGCGGTATTTTAGGGAATACCGCTTTTTTTGCTTTTCAGGCGTATACTATAATAATACCTATTATATAAGTCCGCCGAGTAAATTGCCCATCCGCATTCGTAGGCATAGCTCTAAATAACGCTAACCCCTATTCGCAGTAATGCTTTGAACTTTTCTTTAACTCATTATCCAAATAGCGTTTGTTTTGTTTGTTTTCTCTCTTAAATTTATTTTCGACGGCTCAATCAAACTTTTATCGAGCTTAGATTTATCGTAAATAATTCCCGTTAGCCCTTATAAAAATTCTATTTACGTTGACTATTGATCACGCTATTTTCTAGGTGTCTTTTTAGTGCGGGTCATTTTGTCTCTAATGTTGGTTGTAGGTATTTCATAATATTTATACAATAAGACTGACAAAAATATGGTTAAGAACCAATAGAGTGAAATTTTAAGAATGATGCCTAAATATCCATTAAATTCGGAAACAAATGAAAAATCAATTTTATTCAATATCCAAAACTTTACAAGTGAAAAATTAATAAGATAAATGGAATAGGATGTTAAGCTGAAATAGGTTACAATTTTATATATTATTCCGTTACCTTCTTTTATATTGCTTAAATAAGGTAAAAATAATAATGTAGTTATTGATGTTATTGAAAAAGAGAAAACGCAATGGTAAAGTGCAGAAGCATAATGACTTTCGTAAATTTTAAATATTATTAAAAAAGAAATACCAAAAAATAGAAATGTTTTTTTGTATTTATTCCAAAAAGGGTTATTGTAGAAATGCAAATAAGCTCCGAAGACACCATACATTAAACTATCCAACCGAGTGAAAACTTGCCTGCTAAAATTCAACCAGTTAATAGTTTGTTCTTCAAGATTTATAAATTTAAAATATCTATATAATGTAATGGTAATTATTATTATTAATGATGTTAGTATTATGTTTTTTTTTAAATTAAATTTTTGGAACGAACCTAAAATAAATAAAATAACAGGGATTAATAAATAAAACCATTCCTCTACACTTAGACTCCAGGATTCCGGAAAGAATTGCGGATATGAATTAAATAAATTTTGAGAAAAAAAGAAGAAAGAAATGTGTTCAGTGATGTTGAATTTTTCATTAAAAAATAAATTTAGGAAAACTAAAACAGTAAGTATTAAGAAGTAAGTTGGAAGTGTTCTGAACCATCTTCTCTTCCAAAAGTTAACAAGTTTGGCAAAAGTGAAATTTCCGCCGTTCATTATTTTAATTAAAATACCGCCTATTAAAAATCCACTTAAAACAAAAAAGATTCCAACACCATCATGTAGAAATGGTTCAATATATTTAAATCTTTCTTTTGGTATTAATGTTTTTGTGTGATGTATTAATACAAATAAAATGGCTAAGGCTCGTAAAATATCTAATCCGTAAATCCTATTAGGATCTAAGTTGATTTTCAATAAATTTTTCATGCAGTCAATTTGTATTATCATTATGGCAAAATTTACTGATTTTAGGCAGTATAAACTTATTAAAAATAGGATTTTGCCAGTACAAAAATAGGATAAAAAAAAGAGAATTCCCCTAAATTCGCAAATTGCAATAGACGTGTATTACAGGATGTCGCCCTACCAGTAAACTTCATCTATTTCTATTGATTACCTGCTTTTCGTTTTTGTTTAGACAAATAATATGAGATTTTCTACTTTACAATTTCTTTTTTATGACGTTTTGAGATAATCATTCCAGGTTGTTTTTATACCAATTAAAAATTAGGAAAATCTCTAGTTTTTACAATTTGATGTTTAAAGAAATTTGAGTATTATACGCAATTAGATTTATAATTGATCTATAAACCTATTGTTTCCATTGGTAATTAATCTTGTCGAAACTGACATCCAATAATTTCAAGCTATTTATTTGCTCTTTCTAAATCACTCCAAGAGTTCAGATCAATTGGTTTAATTTTTAATTGTCAAGCAGTTCAAATGGAATTTCACAAAGGAAAAAACCCCGTTCTCAAATTTCTTTCCAAATGATGCCTTTGTTCGGGTGTTGTTTTGGTTTTGTTCGGGTTTCTTCGCAAAAAAGGGCTGTTTTGCGAACAACACCCGAACAAGACCCGAAGAATGTAGGAGTGAAACATAACCAAGAATGACCAAGTTCTGCTGACTTTCGAATCATTAAAAATAAATTAATGAATAATTTACATTACGACGAATCAGATTAAAAAAACTCATTATCAGGACCTTAAAGCGACAATAGTTGCGTCGGGTTGTGACCTTTACTTTCAATTGAGTTTAATGATCTTGATATTGAAATATTTTTTATAGTTTCGCCGCAAATTAGTAAGAATAAATACCACTTCAATTCTTGCTTCTCCTGTTCAAAGCGCAACCGGTTCTGGCTGTAATTTGAGCCCACTCAAAATTTAACAATTATTACATAAAACACGTAATGATCCTCC
>Ga0081606_1000096_pt1 | contig 61625 bp, 54 predicted proteins | sample EareggfetidaYelm_FD_71127 | JGI IMG/M metagenome (GOLD analysis project Ga0081606, IMG submission 71127) | Earthworm egg capsule microbial community from the University of Washington, USA - E. fetida Yelm (SPADES assembly) (version 2) | ecosystem: Host-associated > Annelida > Reproductive system...
TTTTTCGAAGGCCAGGTTCCGGTAAGGTTAACAGGTACGGGCGGTCAGGAATTTGATACGGTTTTAGACAATACTTCAAATGGGCAGTTGTTTACGATTCCGGTTCCGTTTACGGTTACGGGCGTCATATTCAATCCTAAACAAGACATTATTGCAATGGAAAATGTAGTTTCATTAAGCACTTCCACTTTTGATCAGTTATCGGCTGTTGTTTTATATCCAAATCCGGCTTCCGCCAAATTGACGCTGCAATTGCCAACCGGGATTGTTATTGAAAATGCAGTTTTTTATAATACGCTCGGACAGGTTGCCAAGCAAAGCACGACAGAAAATACCTGGGACGTTTCTGCATTGGCAAACGGCATTTATTTTATCAAGGTGCAAACCTCAGCCGGAATGAAACAATTGAAATTCACCAAAAAATAAGAATTTTAGCAATCTACCAAATCCCCGGCAGCAATGTCCGGGGATTTTTTTATTCGATCGCTTTGATGCGCGACACCATAAACGCGATCATAAATCCAAAGATCCCTATCACGCCGAATGAAACGCGAAGACTCGAGATTTCAGCGATGTAACCAATGACCGGCGGGCCCATTAAAAATCCAAGGAAACTGACACTGGAAACAATCGTCAACGCTTCTCCGGCAGGAACATTCGGGTTTTTACCGGCTACGCTGTACACTGTTGGAACGACCGAAGCGACACCCAATCCGACCATCATAAATGCGATCGTCGACGGAATAATGTATGGAAAAATCACTGAAATGAACAAACCACTCGACATCAAAATACCACTGAGTTGCAAAATTCTTTTACGCCCGTATTTCTGAATTAAGAAATCGGCCATAAACCGGCCCGAAGCCATCATGATCATAAACGATGTATATCCAACGATGACCAATGGACCCGGAACTTTGATGATTTCTTTAAAATATACACCGCTCCAGTCAAACATAACACCTTCGCTCGCCATACAACAAAAACCGATCACCCCGAGCCAGATTAATGCAGCATCCGGTTTAGAGAAGAATTTTTGCTTTTCAGATCTGATTTTTTCTTTGGCACGAATCAGGAATTTTTTAGCAAATACAATTGCGAAAAGCACAACAACTGCAACAATCAAAAAGTGGTAAAACGGTGACAAACCGAGTGCCAACATACCCAATCCGACAATCGCCCCGGAAAATCCGGCAATGCTCCACGCGCCATGGAACGATGACATGATCGCTTTTTTAAACAAGGCTTCAGTATCCACGCCTTGGGTATTTACTGCGATATTCGATAGATTCCCGAAGATTCCAAATGCAAACAACGCCGCCGACAATTCCCAGGCCGTGGTGGCCAACCCGAGTATAACCAGGCTCACGGCGTAAAATACCAATCCGAAAATCAAAATAGCCTTGCTGCCGTAACGCGTGACTAATTTTCCCGAAAACGGCATGACAACCAATTGCCCCAAGGGAAGCGCAAATAAAATACCGCCCAAATCGCCTTCGCTCAAATGCAGCATGGTTTTAATGTCAGGAATGCGGCTCGCCCAACTGGCAAAACACAAACCCATTGCAAAATAAAACACAGAAACGCTAAACCTGATTCGTTTTAAATAGGAAAGTTTGGCGTTTTTATACGTTTTTCCAAATTTGGGTTTAAACTTGAATCGGTTGATGAAAAATTCGAACACGGGAAAATATTATTGGTTTAAAAAAGTCAGCAACGGCGAAATGAATCGGTCGTAGGCTTCAATATGTGGCAAATGTCCGACATTATCCAATTCGACGAGTTTCGAATGTTGAATTTTTTTTGCGATAGTTTTTCCGAGCGCAGGATAATTGCCCAATGTTTCCTGAATTTCTTTTGGTGCTTTGCCTTTTCCAAGTGCCGTTCTGTCGCGCTGCCCGATGATCAACAATGTTGGCGTTTTGATGTTTTCAAATTCATAAACCACCGGTTGCGTAAAAATCATGTCATATGTCAACGCCGAACTTTTCGCTACTACAGGATAGTCTTTATTCACGGTCCAACCCGCCGGAGCGGCGATCCATTTGTCATATTCGGATTTCCATTGGCCGCCGTAATAGAATTTCAATTGGTAGTCTTTCATTTTGTCGTAATCCTGCGCCAGTTCGGTTTTGTACCAATCATCAACCGATTGATATGGCACGACCCTTTTCCAGTCTTCGAGTCCGATCGGATTTTCCAATATCAGTTTTTCAACCGTTTCAGGATACATTAACGCAAATCTTGTTCCAAGCATACCGCCCATCGAATGGCCCAGGACATTGGTTTTTGTAATTTTTAATTCGTCCAAAACCGCTTTGGTATTTTGTGCCAACAACTGAAAAGTATATTGAATGTTTCCGGGTTTTGACGATTTCCCAAAACCAACCTGGTCGGGCATAATCACGCGGTAACCGGCTTTCGCCAGATCTGTTGCCGTTTGTTCCCAATAAATCGCAGAGAAATTTTTGCCGTGCAATAACAAGATGTTTTTGCCATTTGGCTTTTCCGGAAGCAGATCCATGTAAGCCATTTGGAGATTCTGACCCTGAACATTAAGGTTGATTTCTTTTACAGGAAACGGATATCGGATGTTTTCCATACGGATTCCGGTGGGTTCGATTTTCTTGTCTTGTGCCGAAACCGTCCAGATAGAAATCGTTATCAATAATAAGTTCAGAAATTTTTTCATAAATATAATTCGTTGTGTTGTATTGATGGCCCTCGACTACGCTCGGGCTGACAGACTACGTCAGCAAAACAAATCTGCCATAAAAAACAACTCTTTTTGGACAAGTCGTAATCTAAAAATTTTGTCATTCCGAGCGCAGTCGAGGGACTTTTATAATTATCATTTTTGAGTGATTATTTCACCTCATCATAAATTTCAGGATTCACCGGTTTTGGCAATCTTTTATTATTTAAACCGGCAATAACGTTTTGTGCCGCAAGTATTGCCATATTGTTGCGCGTTTCTTCTGTTGATGATCCAATGTGCGGCAACACGGCAACATTTGACATAGACAGTAAAATATTGTTTTTGTCCATCGGTTCGGGATTGGTCACGTCGAGTCCGGCGCCCCAGATGGTTTTGTTTTCGAGCGCTTCGAGCAAATCTTTCTCGTCGTGCATCGGTCCGCGCGCCGTATTCACGAAAATCGCGTTCGGCTTCATTTTGGCGAAAGCCGCTTTATTAAAAATGCCTTTAGTTTCATCGGTTAAATTGGCATGAACAGAAATCACGTCGCTTTTTTCAAGCAATTCTTCAAACGATACTTTTCTGGCTCCGAGTTTTTGTTCCGCTTCATCGTTGTGGCTGCGGTTGTGGTAAATGATGTCCATTTCAAATGCGCCTCTGGCCGATTTTGCCATTTCGTAACCGATTTTTCCAAGTCCTAAAATCCCGAGCGTTTTGTTTTGCAAGTCAATTCCGACATCAAGCGTCGGCTGGAAAAAATGCCAATCGCCGTTGATGATCCTTTTATGGTGAAAAAACGCTTTGCGTGCGACATTCTGCATCAGTAAAAAGGCAATATCAGCGGTCGCTTTGCTGAGCACGTCCGGCGTATGGCCAATGGCAATTTTTTGCTTGTTCGCTTCATCGATATCGACATTGTCAAAACCGGTAGCAAACAGCGAAACCACTTTTAAATGACTGCAGGCTTTGAGGAAATTGCCGTCAATTTTAGACCGGCCGGCGGTTAACAGTCCGTCTGCATTTTTACAATTTGCGATGAGTTCGTCGTCGGTGAGCTCGCGTTTTTCTTCCCATTGGATGATTTCAATTCCGGCTTTTCTCAATAATTCGAGTCCGGCTTCGGGAATAATTCTGGTGATGAAAACTTTCATAATATTTTTTTAACCATTAATTACACTGTTTTTTACCAGGCACTATTTGCTGTTAAAAACGCGATGGCATTGGCATCCAAATCCAATTCGGGTGCCTGGATGATACTATCGAGTTGTTTCAAACTGGTCGCGCTCACAATCGGAGCGGTAATCGATGGTCTTTGAATGAGCCAAGCCAATGCCACTGAGGCCTGCGTCGTATTGTATTGTTTCGAGATTTCATCCAGTGCCTCCAAAATCCTGAACCCACGCTCGTTAAAATATTGTTCCATTTTGCCGCCACGCGGACTTTTATCGAGATCGGCTGCCGTTCTGTATTTCCCGGTTAAAAATCCGCTTTCAAGCGAATAATACGTGATGACGCCCAAACCGTGGCCGAGGCAAATCGGTTCGAGGCCATTTTCAAAAGCTTCACGTTCGTACAAATTGTAATGTGGCTGAAAAGTTTCATATGACGGCAAACCGTGTTCTGCGCTTGTCGCCAATGATTCTTTGAGGCGTTCCACCGACATGTTCGATGCGCCGATCCAGCGGATTTTTCCGTCTTTTACGAGTTGGTCATACGCTTCGAGTGTTTCTAAAACCGGCGTATCCAAATCGTCAAAATGTGTTTGGTATAAATCGAGATAATCAGTTTGCAGGCGTTTCAGCGAATCTTCGACGGCTTTTAAAATGTAGTTTTTTTTCAGCCCTTTTTTGCCGTCGCCCATGTCGCTGCCGACTTTTGTGGTTAAAATAATATTGTGGCGGTTTTTCTTTTCTTTCATCCATTTCCCGATGATTTTCTCTGATTCGCCACCGGAATTTCCAGGTTTCCAACGCGAATAGACATCGGCAGTATCGATAAAATTGAAACCGGCGCCGGTAAATCCGTTTAAGATTTCGAACGACTGTTTTTCATCTAACGTCCAGCCAAAAACGTTCCCGCCGAAAGTAATCGGATAGACTTGCAAATCTGTATTTCCCAGTTGTTTTTTTTCCATGATTTAATTCGTAAATGAAATTATTTTTTGTTGTGAATGGCTTTCAATCGCAGCCTCTATGATTTTCATGACGTTGATTCCGTCTTCGGCAGTTACAGGTTCGGGCTGGTTTTTTTTGATCGAATGGTATAAGCCGTCGAAAAATCCGTAGTAATTTCCCGGAATCGTCGGCACATTTTCGCGTACTTCCGACCCTTCGATTTCGGTGTGCAGTACGCCCGATTTGTATTCGGGTTCTTTGCCCCAATCGGTTACCATCGGTTTTTTGCCAAGCTTTAATTCGTCTTCCTGAATGTCGCCGCGGCTTTTGAGGAACGAGCCTTTTTTTCCGTGCAAAATGTACGATGGCAATGGTTCGCGGACAAAAAATCCGGCCTTGAGCCGAACCCGCGTTTTCGGATAATACAGTAAAATATCAAACCAGTCATCTACCGCTGAATTGTCTCGCGTTTTTCTGATATCCGCGAAAAGCGCATCCGGAAAACCGAACAAAACCAACGCCTGATCAATGATGTGCGGCCCTAAATCTTTTAAAACACCGGCACCGGGATTGAATGTTTCTTTGTGCGATTTCTGACTCAAATTCGGGTTGTAGCGGTCAAAATGGATCTCGGCTTCTACGATTTCGCCTAAAATGTTTTTATCGAAAATATCCTGTACCGTTTTAAAATCACTGTCCCAGCGGCGGTTTTGAAAAACTGATAATTTCAATTCTTTTTCATCGGCGATGTCTTTTAATTCTTCCGCTTCATCGACAGTCGTCGTAAATGCCTTTTCGACAAGTGCGTGTTTTCCGGCCAATAAAACCTGTTTGGCATATTGGAAATGCGTGCCCACCGGCGTGTTTACAATGACGAGTTCGACGTCGTCTTTTAACACTTCTTCTATCGAAGCATAACTTTTGACCAGTGGAAAATCTTCCTGGATCAGTTTTTTACTGCGTTCCCAGGCGCCCGTGAGTTCGAAACCCGGATGGAGTTCGAGAAATGGCGCGTGGAAAACTTTGCCCGACATGCCGTAAGCGAGCAGGGCTGTTTTAATTTTTTGCATGGGATTCTGGTTTGGCGCGTTCATACTGGTTGGGCCATTTGACATTTTGATTTAATTCGTCGGCAAATGTCAGGGCGAGATATGGATTTCGTAAGGATTCTCGCGCGAAAAATACGAGATCGGCTTTGTGTTCAGCAATTATGGCTTCGGATTGTTGGGCTTCGGTAATTAAACCGACGGCTCCGGTTATGATTCCGGTTTCTAATTTGATCCTTTGGGCGAATGGCACCTGGTAATTTGGCGCGGTCGGGATTTGCTGGTGTGATACCAATCCGCCTGACGATACATCAATAATGTCGACCCCTTTTTCTTTTAATATCCTGGACAATTGTATGGATTCATCAATGTTCCAGCCGCCATCGGCCCAATCTGTTGCTGAAATCCGTACCGAAATCGGCAAGCTTTCCGGCCAGACCGATTGTACGGCTTCGAGGATTTCAAGCGTCAGCCGGATGCGGTTTTCGAAACTGCCGCCATATTCATCGGTTCTGTTATTGGATAAAGGCGAAAGAAACTGGTGCAATAAATAACCGTGTGCGGCATGCAACTCGAGGATTTGATAACCGGCACTTACTGAGCGTTCGGCAGCCGATTTAAAGTCGGAGATTACTTTCGTGATTCCGGCATAATTGAGTGCGGTGGTTTGTTCGTTTTCGTGGTAACCGATGGCGCTTGGCGCGAAAGTTTCCCAGCCGTCGTGATGATTTTCGGTTAATTTTTCGTTGCCATTCCACGGTGATGTTACGCTGGCTTTACGTCCTGCATGTGCGAGCTGGATTCCCGGAATGCAATTTTGGGATTTAATGAATTGCGTAATTTCCTGAAGTTTTTCGATGTGTTTGTCTTTCCAGAGACCGAGGTCTCCGGGGGAAATCCTGGCTTCGGGGGATACGGCGGTGGCTTCCTGGATGATGGCAGCAGCTCCGCCAACAGCGCGGCTTCCGAGGTGAACGAGATGCCAGTTATTGGCAAACCCGTCTTCTGATGAATATTGGCACATGGGTGAAATGACCATGCGGTTTTTAAATTTGAGATTTTTGATTGTTATTGGCGAAAATAATTCTGAAGGCATACCATTAATTTTACGGTTATCGAAGCCGAAGATAAAATGGCTTCTATGCGTAAATTTACTCGTCATAAAATGAAACCGGAAATGCCGTTGGAATTATTAACAAACATTTAAATGTTGAAATATTTGCAGATTATCGATAAGTAAAGTTAAAACACTATTTTTGTCGGCATTATCGATTTTAAAACTAAAAAATGGAAGTAGTTATCAAGCTTTCTCAGTTTTTACTGAGTTTATCTTTACTTATTATATTACACGAGCTCGGGCATTTTATCCCGGCAAAAATGTTCAAAACACGCGTTGAAAAATTCTACTTGTTTTTTGATGTGAAGTATTCATTGCTTAAAAAGAAAATTGGCGAAACGGAATACGGCATCGGCTGGCTGCCACTGGGCGGTTATGTGAAAATTTCCGGAATGATCGACGAAAGCATGGATAAGGAGCAGATGGCTTTGCCGCCGCAACCGTGGGAATTCCGTTCGAAACCGGCCTGGCAACGTTTGATTATTATGCTTGGCGGTGTGACGGTAAATTTCATTCTGGCGTTTATCATTTACATTGGAATGACGTATGCTTACGGCGATTTTTATATTAAAAACAGTGAATTGAAAGACGGGATTTTAGTGGTTAATCCTGTGCTTGAAAAAGCGGGATTGCACACCGGAGACAAAATTATTTCAATAGATGGGGTAAAAATAGATCGTTTTGAAGGCGACCTTGGTGGTAAAATCATGATGTCAAAAAATATTGTTGTAGACCGCGGCGGAACTGTCCAAAACATCAGCTTGCCACACAATATCATTGGGCAAATTGTGGACGGAGAAAAAAATTCACTTGTTGGGTTAAGACTTCCGTTTGTCGTTGGCGCATTATCTGACAGTTCAGCCAATAAAAATATTTTGCTTCCAAAAGACATTGTCATTAACCTTGACGGAAAACCTGTAAAATACAGAGATGAAGTGACCGCTTATGCCGAAGCCAATAAAAACAAGACCGTTTCCGCCATCGTTTTGAGAGCTGAAAAAGAAACGCCGCTTACTTTAAAAATCAATGAAAATGGCAAGCTGGGCGTGGCTTTGGGAGAATTGAAAGAGCAAAATCTGGAAAAATTGGGATATTATAAATTCAGCCGCGAAAAATATGGTCTTTTAGAATCGATTCCGGTTGGGTTGAATCGCGGCGTGGATCAGGTTTTGGGGTACGGACAACAATTAAAAAAGATTTTTAATCCGAGTACCGGTGCTTATAAAGGCGTGGGCGGATTTAAAGCGATCTTTGATATTTTTCCTAATACCTGGAGCTGGGAAGCATTTTGGAACATCACCGCTTTGTTGTCGATTATGCTTGGTGTGATGAATTTATTACCGATTCCGGCACTCGATGGCGGTCATGTGATGTTTTTATTGTACGAAATGATCAGCGGCAGAAAACCAAGCGATAAGTTCTTAGAGCATGCGCAAATGGTTGGTTTTGTATTGCTTATAGGATTGCTGCTGTTTGCAAACGGAAATGATATTTACAAAGCAGTTATCGGGAAGTAATTTTTTTTAAATTTTTTTCGTTTTTTATTTGCAAAAAACAAAAAACGCCTTATATTTGCACCGCTTTAAAAGGTAACACACCTTCCTTCTTAGCTCAGTTGGTTAGAGCATCTGACTGTTAATCAGAGGGTCCTTGGTTCGAGCCCAAGAGAGGGAGCATTACTAGACAAACCATTCTTCGGAATGGTTTTCTTTTTTCTAATATCTTCTAAAACGTTGTTGTTGTTGAAAATTAGGGTTAGAAATTCATTCTCTTTTACGGTTCGATAATTTCTACCGTCAAATATTAATTTTTCTGGAAATATCGAACCAATTATCATTTTCTTTACTTTCGCAGAACTAGTATTGTAATAAGGTCCTAAACCACTTAAAAAAGAAATACCAAACTTTAAATAAGAATTAAATTCTTTATCTGTTTTATTTAATGCTTCTTTTTCTTCTTTCAAATCTGAAATCCTTGATTCCTGCCTTTCAATAATATCTAAGAGCGTATTTGTTGATTTTCCACGCTCACCTATTGAATCCCCAATATCAATGATTTTCTGTTTCAATTTACATATTTCTTGATCAATATTTCTGATTCTTCTTTCTCTAATACTTAAATTTTCAGAAAACTTATCCTCAAGAATTTTCATGTACAAATTGTAAACTTCCTCTTTGATTTCAAATCTTTTTAAAAATTCAAGGAACAAATCGTGAACTTTTTCTACTCGATGACTTCCAGTACACCTACTTTGGCAGTGATAATAATAAAAACTACCTCCATTTCCCTTTGACTTCGCTCCCGTAAATTTCTTTCCACATTTCGAGCAAAGAAGTTCTTTTCGTAATGGCAATAACTCATCATTCTCTTTTACGTTGCTTGGAATTTTCTTTTTACCATCTAAAATAGCTTTCACTTTTTCAAAAACTTCGCCTGAAATTATGGGTTCATGTATTCCATCTACAATCTCTTCACTTTCTTTTTTATATTCCGGAATATAAATTTTTCCAATGTAAACTACATTCCTCAGCATATTGACAAAGCCTTGCTTGGAAGTTTTAAGACCTTTTTTACAATAAAGCAGCCTGAGTTCATTTGCGGAATATAAACCTGTAGAGAACTCTAAAAACGCCTCTGCAATGAGCGGCGCAAGCGATCCTTTTGGCTTTAAAGTTGAATTTTGGCTTTCGTCTCGACTATGTATATATCCAATGGGAGCTTTGCCCATAAAGCAGCCTTCTTTCATCGCTCGCCTCATGCCATCTTTCGTTCTCTGACTATTTTTATCATTCTCAACTTCGGGAATGATCAGGTACATTGATAATAAGATCTTATTATCTGGATTTGAAAGGTCTAAAGGCTGTTCTACACAATTAACTTCTATTCCATTATCATGCAATTGTCTAATCGCTCTAAGCGCCTCTTCCTGATTTCGACTAAATCTATCCCACTTTGTGAATAAGAAAACATCAACATTCTTTTTATTTGCTTTGATATATTCGAATGCTTTTTTTATTTCGGGCCTATCAAATGTTTTCGCAGAAAAATCTTCTTGAAAATGCTTTACAATTTCAATATTTCTCAAACGGCAAAACTGTTCTAATAGAGCTTTTTGCTGAGGTAGACTATATCCTCTCAAAGCTTGTTCATCTGTCGAAACACGAGTGTATAATATCGCTTTTGTCATTTTTTCTTCTGTCGGAATTTTTCAAAATCTATTGTAGCTAGCTTATTTAAGACTTCAACAATTTTTTTTACTTCTTCCTCTGTGTAATTTTTACCTTTTTTGTTTTGATTTAGAATTTTCTTACTATCATTTAATGAAAGCATGATTTAATGAGATAAACTAAACCTTTGAGTTCTTCAATCAGTTCAGTTATTTGTAGATTATGGTTATACCATTTTTTTGCTAATTTCTGTAGTACTGATTAAGACCGCCTTGCCATCTCTAACTTTTATTTCTATATCTTGATATAAATTTTTATTGATAATATCAATGACCTTTGTATCGACATTCACTTTTTTAGAACTTTCAATTAGATAAATTTCCCCATCGTTCATTTTTACTTTTATATTATCATAATCTCCAGTTCTCAAATAATAGAGTAATTCTAATTCCTTTTCAGTTAAATTAGTTAAATCAGCAGCACTAAAAAATTTTGTGAAGCTGTTGTTCGGAAATTCTGATTCTGAGACATGAAGAAAATTTATTGAAATATGAGGAGGAAGAATAAACTCGTCATTTAAGTAATTAATGTATTTTGATTTTGACATTAGGTTAATGGTTCCATTGTTGAAAACTAGTAATATATAAGGCTCGATCATTAGTGAATAAACGATAGCATATTTAATTGGCGAAAAGCTCGAGCCTTCAATATTACTTTCAAACAATAAATCATGAACGCTTTTGATTTTTTCTAAGCTAAAGCCGAACTCCCTTAATTGAGAAACCAAATCAATCCAGATCGCTTCTAATTTGTTATATGTTCTTTTTTTTCCTGGTTCCGGATCACTAATTATACCTAGTTGCGCCCAATTATTAAGAACTCTGGAAGATTGATCTACTTTTTTCCGAACTCTATTAAACTCTATATATTTTTCTATTCGTTCAGAGCTAAGTATATAATCCACTAGTTTCTCTTCATTAGCTCTCATATTAAAATATGGTGTAAGAGCTCTGAGCTTTTTTATATCTAATCCCATGTTACATTGATTTACATTGTAAAGATACAAATATTTCATTAATGTAACATTATTGTGTATTTTAAATTTTATACAATATAAAAAGCTGCCCTTGAGCAGCTTTATTACATTAAAAATAATATAAATCAGTTAAATTTTGACCACCCAAAATAGTTAAATACCTTCTGCCACACTTTAAGTTTTGCTTTTTCATGAACAAACTCTTCGAGTGGAATTTTCGATTCTTCAAAATACTCCTTTTTATTTTCGAGGTCGTTTTGCCTTCCTAATTGAATCTCGTTTTCAGTCCATTTATCTGCAAATTCAACTCGGCTATTTATTATCCAATAGTGAGATTTGCAGTGAAAATTCCAATTACCTATCGAAGGATAGAGTGAAATCGCTTTTCCATTAAACGTCATTTTCCAATCGGTAGGGGATAGCGGAGTTACAACTTCGTTACCGCAGCCACATACGCATTTGTGTATTGTAGTACAATATTCGATTGAGATGTATAGAATACCTTCCTCAATTTTGTCTGGGATAAATTCCACGAATCTATGCTGTAACATCTTCATTGAAAATTTTAGATACGCTAATAGAATATGAACTATGATGTTCATTTTCTAAATCAACATAAAAACCACTTCTTTTTTTCCACTTTAGAACAGCAAAAACTGCATTTAGAGCATTTAGTTCTGCAATCTGTATATTAGTTGCATAATCATTATCATCAACGTCTTCCGAGAAAATGCGTAACGGCAAATGATCATTCTTTTCCGGAGTAGCAGAAGTAACTCTTACTGCGCCAGTAAGTTTGTCGTCAACAACATTTACACCTAATCCAACATCCGAAAATGAAACTTTAATGCCTACTAAATAATCAGTAATCATTTTTCGTATGGCGTTTTTGTCAACACATACAAATACATAATCCATCTGATTTAGCTCCTGCAAATTATCCTTTTTCACGTAGTAGTTATGAATACAAATGTGCTTATGCATATTTTGATACAGCTGTTGATAATACAAAGCCTTACCTAAATTTTTCTTTAAATCAGTCATTGAGGCGGCACCAGGAGATCGAAAAGCATTGTGCTGGTCAAAGCTATCACCATCAAAAAGATGAATTTCACTAACTGGAGTTTTGGCTACCAAATCTAATATATAAGCTCCAGTACCACCCAATCCTATAATTGCTATTTTTTGCCCTTCAAGCTTCGAATTGATTAGTTCAATGTTTGCACGGCTTGAATTAGTATCGATGTATTGAAATACAGTTTCATTAGCATTATCTGCAATTACCTTAAAAGTCTTTTCAGTAACATTTTGATCCAGATATTTCGCCGGTGCTGAAATAATATCAGCATATCTCTTCACCTTTTCATAGTAATTGGGATAGCCTGCAGGAGGTTTATTTGAAAATGACCTATTTACAGTAATCTGATTATTCAATGTCGATGTATTATTACTATGTTGAATCGAAGTTATAACTGATCCATTAATTTCACAGGGGTTTTCACCTATAAAATGTATAACATGATTATCCGGAGTTCCAGTCTGATTAGAATTGCTCAAAGTAAGTGTACTAACTAATGATCCAAAACGAACCTCTCTGTGTTGGTCTACGAAAGGGATATGGTGGATAAGTAAATATCCACCAATTACCTCAATCTCATAACCTTCGTCTCTAAGACGTTTAAGGTCGTGACTATGATTTATCAGTTGCTGTGACATCGAAAATCATTTTATTTTTTACACGAACAACTGAACCTTTAACCATAGTACCTTCCGGTTTCGGTTCCCAACCTCTACTGTAAGTAACCGTATAACCTTTATTTGGATTATCGTCATATGTTCCAAATGCTAGGAGCACGACCTGTTCAAAAGAAATGTTTGGCCTGTTCCAGTCTTTCTCTCTGGCATTTACAATGATTTTAAATTCGGTTTGTTTTGCCTTCGAGAAAAAACGTTCTTTTCCCGGACGAGCTAAATCAACGACTTCATCATCGAGAATTTGATCATCCTGCCAACCAGCTTTTATATCGAGAAAAATATCTTCACTTTCAAGAATATTTCCTAGCTCGCGGATTTGGATGCCTCTTATAAATTGTTTGTACCAGATGTAAGGGTTGTCATTGATAAAGAATTGAAGCTTTTTCTTAACGAAAAAATACTCTGTTTCTGGACGCGCTAGATTTACTTGTTTGTCATTTTCAATGAGCTCATCCTTATAAGGCTTGCTTATTGATAAATACAACTCGGTTTCTAATGGTATTCCGGCAACTTTCTTTAGGTCGGCACCTGTCTTGTATTGGTCGAAAGTTTCATATTTCTTTCCTTCAATTACAAATGTTAATGGTGTCTTCTGTGAAGAAGACGATGTTTCTTTATTCATTTTTGAAATAATTTTGATATTAATAATAAATTGCTATTGCCTATCTTTTCAGCAATTAAAGGGCACGTAGCCTAATAATTTTCTTTCGTTGCAATCAAATTTTTAAGGATTAATACCAAGCACTGCAAATAGAATTATTCATTTGCAGTTTTAAAGTCACAAAAAGCTTGCTTATTTCGAACAAAGGAGGTAGTTTTGATGTACAGAAATTTTACTACCAAAAGCCTTGCAAGGGCTTTTGTTTCCTTTCAGGAATCAAGCCAGGTGATTTTCGCCTGGTTTTTTATTTTTCATTTTTTTATATTAGAATTAATTATATCGTTTCAAATAACAATTTGTTGTGTCGTAATTTTAAATAATCTCTATTAAACTCGTGGTACTACTCTTGCAGCAGTTTTTATATCTTCCACTTGTACTCCTATAGATTTAAGCATTTGTCTCATTTCTGTAAAAACTGGTTTTTCTCCATTTGGATCGGAAATAGTTAATATTGCCGTAAATGGAACGCCATCAGCAGGTACGGTTACGCCGTCTCTAGTTAAATATTCTACATCTAAACTCCAATCTGTAGTTGGACCAACTCCGCGAAAAGTTTTTTCATATACTTTTACAGGACTCCATTTGAAAGAGTGCTCAATCTGATCTTTTTCAAAATGTCCATCAACTTCTTCAGGTGTATAAATTGCTTTCAAACGACCTAGATAGCGACCGTTATTTTGCAATTGGCGTAAGTGAGCATCAATATTTATTCTTACAAATTCAGATCCATACTTGTAATCAAAACCAGGTGTACTTACTATTGTAAGTTTTGCATAACCAGAACATTTACCATCTTTTACTAAACTTGGGGGCCAAGAAAATTTAAAACTCATTTTATGCCTATTTACTGCTCTATTGGCAAAGACTAAAGTAATACAAGATGGGTCGCCATTTAGAATTTCTTCGGAACTCTTAGGTATACCAAACCCAACTAAATGCTTTGTAACAGTTTTTAAATTTTTATCACTAAGAACTTGTGGCAATTCGGCGTTGTGAGTACTTAAGCCAATAAGTGTCTCACGTGACACATCGCCTTCAATAGAGTGTTCAAGACTCGCTAAAGTTTTTGCCACATTTGGAGCGGCATAACTTGTCCCACAGCCGTCAACCACCTCCCCAATAGCATCTAAAGATAATAAACCGTGACCATGTATAGAATGAATTGTTCCTGAACCTCCGACATGTGCAAAGTCAGGCTTAAGCCCAACTCTTAAACCTGGCCCACGACAACTATAATTACTTAAAGCATAAGGAACAACATTGTCTAAATGAGGTGGATTAAGAGCTGCAACGCTGATGTTTCTACAACTCTCAGCAGGTTTTTTAATTGCATCGTTTCTGGAAGATGCAAGAATTTTTACTGCCTCAAACACATCTTCAGGCCACTCTTTTCTACGATCTAAATATCCAGTATTTCCTGCCGAAATAACAAAAATGACATCGTTATCTTCGGCAATTTTATCTAACAATTGTGCAAATAAACTATATCCAGAAGTTGAAGCGTGTTCTTCAACATTCATACTAAAATTAAATATCCTTACACCTGTTCTTGATTTAACCTCCTGTACAGCAGCCTCCAACTCAGAAAAGAATTGAAAAGGTTTTGGAAAATAATTTTCATATTGGCTTGGGATAGGAAGAATGTCTAGATCAATTATTTTGCATCCATCCATTTCTTTACATATAGCATTTCCATTTAACGCTTGCCCAATGATGGTAAGACCCGCTATAAAAGTTCCATGATTTTCATCTTTATGTGAAGGACTAATTAAACCCCACCTATCTTCTAACCAGTCGCCATAAATGTCAGAAACACCTCCGTCAACCACACAAATTTTCGGATAGGATACTCCTTCAGTCATCAAAGGGATTTTGTGCATTCCTCCTCTATTAGTTGTGCTGCTAGGTTCGCTTTGAGTTATAATCGGAGGCAAACTAATTTTCTTTACAAGGGGATGCTTTCCTAGAAAATCCAATAATAAACTATGCTTCTCAATACTTAAATCAATTTCTTTAATTTCACTCCCTCTATTTGTGGATGAAGTTGTTGGTATTAATTGTATATTAGGTGCTGAAACACCTTTTTCTAATTTGATGCCAAATATTACTGCAGCGCCTTTGCCGGTAATCACTCTAGAAACTATTATACCATTACCTACATCTTTTAAGCCATCAAAAAAGCTTTTAAAAAGTTCGCGTTTATCCGAAAGTAATAAATCCCAGTCTTGTCGTGGAGGTGGAGAAGCAAATAACTCAACCAAATATGAGCCCCCGCTTTGTGGTTTGGACAGCCATTCAATACCTTCTTTTAGCGAGAACTTTCTTTTGTCACTCGCAGTATAAGGTTTAATATCTTGAATTGCACCAATTTCACTTCGCAATTTGGATGGATGAGGTTCAGATTTTCCAGTACTTTTATTTTCCTTGTATCTTGTTTCTGTTTCAGCCTTGCTAACAGTGTTGCCAATCTTAGTGACGCTTTCGGGAGTCAGTTCTACGAATAGCTCTCCTAGATCGCCAGCTCCAACAACTGGAGCAATCTCTCTTTTAAATATCTGTGAAGTGGGACGGTGGCTTTTTGCTAAGGCCGCTTGCTTGAGAGTTACTTTTGCATAAGAAATTTTAGAATAGCTACTTACCATTTGAAGGCTTTGAATTTCGCTAAGTTGTTTTTGCAAATAGTCGCGATGGCCAACAAACTCTACATCTTTGTCAGCAAAAAAATCTTTTGATGAACCTCCACTTTGATTCTCCAATGCTTCGATAAAGGCATCGGTATTTAAAACGATTTGAACCGGACTATTTGCCATAACTTATATTTTTTCTGAGTTAATCTTAGAAAGTTGTTTACTTAATGTTGATGGTGTAATATTAAATAATGACGCTAAATCCTTCTGTTTAAAAGCGTAAGTCTTATCATTTGATAGAGTATTTATAAACTCATCATCACTATGCAACATTAGGTTTCTTTTATTTGAGTCTATTCTGCCAGAATTAAGTAAAGCAAACTGTTTTATTACAAAAACAAGGTTGCTTTCTTTTTCTAAAACAAAAGCTCTTTTTAACCATTTAGATAACATTTCAGCATCCGCACCGGAAGAACCTTCTAAGCACCATGCTAGAAATTTTATTTCGTTCTCGTTAAATTCTAAAGGTGCCAAGAATTTCTTAAGTAGATGTATCATAACTTCCGGAGAAGGCGTAGGAATTTCAATTTGAATATCAAAGCGTCTCCAGATAGCCGGATCCAGTAAGCTTTCGTGATTGGTTACACCTATTGTAAACCCTTTTTCATGTCGGCTATCTAAACTTTGTAATAATGTATTAACCACTCTTTTTACTTCACCCACTTCTTGAGGGTCATTACGTAATTTAGCTATTGCATCAAATTCATCAAGAAGCAACACACATTTGTACCTGTTAGCGAAAGTAAATAAGCTTCCAATATTTCGAGATGTTGTTCCAAGATATGATGACATTAAACCTTCTAATCGTGCTAGTACAACTGGCAAACCAATTTGTTTAGCAATCCATTTTGCCAGATGGGTCTTTCCGCTACCAGGAACACCGTAGATTAGGCAGGAGCTGGCAGGAACAGCGTTGATTTCAAGTAGTTTGTCAAATTTCATCCATTCATTTACAATTGTCTGAATGGCTAATTGAATATTGTCATTAAACAGAGGCATTTCTAAAGGCAAATCTGACGGAAAAAAAATCTCTGCTAATGCAGTAGATGTTTCTTTATCAACTGGAATAGGAGTTTTAGGCGTCAAAAGTTCCATAGGAATTTTTACAAACGACTGTTGTATTTTACTTGGCGACATCTCTAAACTTGCTTGTGAAGAAGACAATAAACCTTCTAGAGACTTCGCTTCTTTAACATGACCATCTTTAACTAGACTGTCTTTTAGCCTGTTGATTTGGTGAATGATAGCTTCGTTTGGATTGGCTAAAGCTGATCTACACAACGCTTGGATGACATTAAAATATTGCATTTATTGAGAATTTAGTTATTATAGTCTGAACAAATATAACAACTAATTTCCAATAATCAAATAAAATTTCCAAAAAAGGAAATTAATTTCCTTAATTAGATAAAAATTTCCACAAAAATCACATTCATAAATATTTAGCTAAAAAATTAAAATCCAGCGTCAGATAAAAATCTAGTAGAGTTTGCCAATGCTTCTCTGATTTTGGCACGCCAGTAATTTCGCCCTTTAGTGTTTTTGATGTTTGCCGCTTCACTATTCAACTGGGTTTGGATTTGAACTCTGCTCAACGTGCCAACATGGGGCAATATTGCGCTTAGAACATCGGTAATTTCACTATTACTTCGTTGTCTGTATCTATCGCTTAAGTCTAATGCAATAAAATGATTCGTCAAAACGGGGCTAAAAGTAAGTGGAACGAAACTTAAATTTAGTGTAAAATTAGCCAGAGGCACATTTTGCCTATATATTATATTACAGTTCAGATAATCAACATCAGGTAATATGTCGTAATAATAATTAATGATTCGTCTACTCCCAGCTTTTACCCATTCTTCCCCTTTTTCTGTATTACATTTTGAACAGCAAGGAATTAAGTTTGTTGAAAGTGCGGAAAATTCGGGAAAATCAACTTGAGGTAAATAATGATCAAATGTGTTTGGCTCGCCAATATTACAGTATTGACATTCACTTCTTAATAAGATATTTTGTTTCTCTTTAATTTTTGTCTTTAATAAAGCGAGGCTGTTCGACTTTGAATAACAGCTTTTTAATAATGCTATGTTCGGCGCCATGAAAGGAGATGGGGGTATCGCTTCTAAACGATTTGGATTTGTGTGTTGAGTATAAGCACGAACTCTTTCATGGACATCTGCTCGAATAGCCTGCAAAGAGCCCCTATCAGCAAGATGTTTATTATTCACAATCACATCCCAATAATTCATTTTCCTTCTTAATGGAGTTAAGTTTTTCATTGATATAAAGACTGTAAATAGATTTTTGCACTTAGACTTAATGGCAAACTATTGATTTCAAACATCTGGACAATTTCTTTATAATTGTTTTTTTTAGACATTTTCATTAAAAATTCTCTGTAAAATTCATCATGATTTACTGTGTGAAATATTCTTTCAGTGATGGTATTTAAGTTTTCTCCAAAAGTTTCAATATCTAATCCTCTTACGCTTGGAGTGTCTTCTATTCGTTCAATTACGAGGATGTCCTTGGAAGGTACTTCTTGCACAATTTGTGGAGAATGAGTTGCAATAATTGCATAAGAATTGAACCTGTTAAGGACACGATTTATGACGTTAATAAAAAGTGATATACTATTAGGGTGCAAATGTGTTTCGGGTTCATCAAAAATTAATAGCGATTCATCGGTAGTATAGGCAACTACTTCTGCAAGCATAATAATCATTACTATTTGTCCAGAACTATATTTTGAATATCCATCACTGTCGTACAAAGTAAAATCTTTGGATTTGAATGATATAAAGTCTTCATCTAGTATCTCTAGCGCTATCTCATCTGTTAGAACAAGTGATAGATATTTTCCATATAAATCCACTCTTTGGGATTTTTCTAAAACGGCAAAGGCTTTCTTTAATCTTACATTGCTCTGATTCTCTGTTAAAAAACCTTTTCCACTTTGAAACCCGCAATAGTAATAACTGTACGTTTTTGTTTGTTTAGGCCTAGGAAATCTGTCAAATAGACTATAGGAAATAGCAATCACTCTACTAAAAGGCGGCAAGTATTTTGTAGAAAATTGGCCTTGTTGTTCATAACCGCTTAAAGTCGACGCTAATCTGGAGATATATTGCGTCTTGCCTGTCCCATTCTTACCAATCAAAACTTTTATTCTATATGGAAGGTCTTCTATTTCTGTATAATTAAATTCTATTTCATGTTCACTGGTCGCTTCGCCAATTTGCGTTGAGAATTTAAATTTTAAAACATTCTCAATTTCTAAATTATGGAAAATTTTGTGCCCTTCTCTTAGTGCTTTTTGAGCTTCGCTACTTCTTAATAGAGAAGTTTTAAAACCTTTTTCGTGCTCAAACAACTCAATTAGTCCTTTATTAATCGCCAAATCATTAACCGAATCCAGATAATATCTTGCCGTTTTCGGATTAATGATTTCCCGAAGATTAAAATAGTAATCGTTAGATTGTCCAACAGAGGCAATATGGTCATTAAGAGACATGAAAATCTCCGGCAAATCACCATCATTCGTGTGCGTATTTAAAAATTTTGCCTCACCAATCGTTTCACAAACTTCTTCTGATTCATAATACTCAACGACATACTGTGTTTTGAAGCCAAAATCATCCCACCTGTCCTTCGTTAAGACAAAACACGGATAAATATAATCATCTCTTCCTAAATTTTCAGATGAGTAAAATGGAATTTGCCCTTCAGTAATAAAGAATTTATCCTTTTTGAATATTTCTTTAACCGTGTCAAATTGATTTATTCTTGCGATTGTTGAACGATAAGCCCCTTTGTTTTCTAATACAAAAGACTTAAATGGTTTGTCCCATTTTATTTTTAATTTTTTACCATCAAAATAATTTTTAGTAACTGTTCCGGTTGCGTGGATTTGAAGGATTGAAATGGTTTTATCTCCTTCCTTCCTAGTGTAAGTTGTTTTCGCAGCTATTCTAGAACCAATTTCGACAGAATTGACTTTGTTCCCGTATTTGCCTTCAAAGCCATTCTCCCAAATTCCATCTTCTATAAATCGTGGTAGTTGACTTTCATTACCATTCCAAGTAAATCCGACACAATAATATTGAATGTTCTTTGTCATAATAATTATTTTGTGATGCTAAAATAAACAAATCAAAATAATTCCATCTAGTAATATTAATTGTACTTACGGACTATTAATAGCATTCTAACTTTTTCATCTCATCTTCTAAAAACCCCATTAAATCTAAATTTCTACTACCACTTTTTCGAGTAGCTTGCAGTCTTTCCATATTATCAGCCGTTATATTAAATTCTTCTTGCAAACCGTGACAGTCTTTGGCTTTTATTAAGTTATAAATTCTTTCTTTAACGATTGGATCAAAATCATTCCAAAAATCAGAATTATCCATTTCAATTTTATCATCATTTTGGATTATTACATTAGGCTGATTATTGGCTTTATGATTAATCTCTACTTCCGTAGAAATCGCATTTACAGCTTTATACGGTTTTTTTGTCATTGCTCCAACGAACAACAATATAACTGCATAAGAGATATATCTTGTACCTTTTGAATTCCATAATCGAACGTTTCGACTTAGTAAATTTGAAATCGGAGGCAAAAGAAGAGTTCCTAAAACTAATAACATTGTTCCAGGAAGGAATAAACCTTTTGTAAAAGCACCCATTCCACTTAGAATAAAAAAACTGGCGAGGAAATAATTTAATATTTGCATCTTTAATTATGTGTTTGATTAGAACGTAAAAATATAAAATATGTAGTATTTTAAGATTACATTAAAGATTATTTTTCAGTGCACCTTGCATATATGCAAAGCGTCACTGAAAAACAAATTGAACAATTGGCTGCTGAAATTCCAAAATCAGTCGGTGCTCAAATTGTGTTTTTTAGAAATAAACAGAAACTCAGTCAATCTAGGCTGGCGGAAATGGTCGGAAAAGACCGGCAGTACATTTATAAAATTGAAAAGGGGAAAGTAACTCCAAATATTACTACCCTTTCAATTATTGCGAAAGCTTTGAATATTTCTCTATCTACATTATTTGCCGAAGTCAAGATTTAATTGGTTTCTTTCAAAAAGTATTTTTGTCTGAACCTGAGTAAAATAATTATCCCTTCTAGTCTTAAACCCTAGATTATTTAATTCTTTAGTGATTTTATAAAAAGATTTTCCTTGAGAATGTAATGCAACAATTAGCGCGCTTGCTTTTCGGTTATTCTCATTTGTAAGTGCATTTTCCTGTCTTGCCTTCTGTCCTTTTTCCCTAGCCGTGGTGTTCAGATTTTGAGGGGAACCTAATTTTTTCCCTTGTCGCTTTAACTCTGCAAGGGCATCTTTTGTACGTTGGCTTGTTCTTTCGCGCTCTTCCTGTGCTAAAACTGCCATAATCCCGATTGTGAAAGAATTAGCATTCGGCATATCAGCGCATTTAAATTTTACTTTTGTATCTTTTAAAGTAAATATAAAAGCAACATTCCGGCTCAATCGATCTAATTTTGCGATTAACAAAGTTGCATCATATTGTTTGCAAAGCTCAATGGCTTTAAGCAGGTTTGGGCGGTTGTTTTTCTTGCCAGATTCGATGTCGGTTAATTCGCTGATCAATTTATCGTCCACATTAATAAATTTTAAAACTGCTGATTTTTGTGCCTCAAGCCCCAACCCTGAATCTCCTTGCTTTTGGGTGCTAACTCTATAATATGCTATGAATTTTTCCACTAGTAAAGTTTTTTAAAGGAGTGTTTGTAAAAGTTTAGTATTAAAAAAGCGTGTTGAGAATTTCTCCATTTCTATCGATGTGTGTTACATCAAAGCCTTTACTTTCGAGATGATCACCAACTAGCCATTTTCTGTGACAATCCAAAGGTGACTGCTCTGCACACATTAAAGCCACGCGAAAACCCGCTGTGCTCAAAGTTTGCACTTCATCTATACCATCACGAAAGAACTGTTTGATTTTGATTTTTTCATAGTCAACCGATCCGTCGTTATAACAACTTAAATCAGTTGGTTTTCCACCGAGTTCCTTGCCAAGAAATAAATATCGGATTTCGTTGTTAACTAAATGAACTTCTAACTTTTGGATTCGATAGTCAGGATTAAATCGGGAAAATGGACTTGTACGAATATCAATTAAAATTTCAACTTCGTACTTCTTAAGTAAGTGAATAAAAGTTTGAATACTTCTATTTCCGTAACCGATGGTAAAAATCTGTGCACTCATGTATTTCTTATAAAACTAAGAAATAGCAAGGGGTTGACCCAACAATATGACTTAAATTTTGGTTGTAATCAATATTTTTTTATCAATCATCTACGATACTTAAATCTTGTTGAAGTTTTTTTATCTCAGCCTCAATTTCTTCAAGAGAATAGTTTTCGTAAGGATTCATTGAAATCTGGGTATTCATATAAAAATCCTGATCTCCGTATTTCTTAGGACATAATTTAGTTAGGACGAATTGTATTAGTTTATCGGATGGATGAGCATATTTTTTTATTTTTTTTATCGCGACTGGAATTAGAATGTCATTTCCATTCCCATCATTTTGAGCTTTAACTATAGTTTCAGAAGTTTCATAAAAATAACCTTCAATGCGTTTTAGTAGCATGAGCTCAGCTCTTTCAACTAGTTTTTGTTCACGGCCTTTTATCATTTCGCTTTGAGAAGCCGTCCATAAATCTGCAACTTCTGCAAGAATTGCCCATTTACTGCCGTCAATACTGCCTTGACGGTCATACATATTCCACCAATTTCTAAAGGTTCTATATGGAACTCCTGCATTTTCACAGCAATTTTCCATCGTATAATTACCTGTACTATATAATTCACACACTTTTCGCACTATTGAAAGCATCTTCTTTTTTGGATAAACGTTAATCCTTCTGCTATTTTTCTCTGCTCTTTCCAATTCTAACAATTTAAACGGCCTTTCTAATGGAAGGTATATTATATATTTATATTCTTTAGCACTGAGTCATTTTCTATTTCATCTCTTCTTCTGATGTTCAATACTAATAAAGGAGGTAATCTGTAGACAGAATAAGGTATTTACTATTTTACTCATATTGCAACACCATATGGCCGAACTTTTATAAAGTCCTTTAAATCATAGATTTTCTTCAAATCCGAGTACAATTGGTTCGAGAAATTAACAGAAAGGGGAGCAAAAGCAGAAAGCCACTTTAACGAGTGGCTTTTTTATGCTTTGTATTTACTGGAGAAATTATAGAAAATATGCGTTTTTTAAAAGACAACATTTTTTTTTATGCTTTTGATTTGTGTCTGACTAAAACTTTAAAGTCATGACAACACAGAATTTTAAGCTTTCTTTGTTGTAAAAACCATTACCCTAGTCGGAGATGTTTCGAATGAAGAAGCCGTTCAAAATCATGTCAACAAAACCATCGCGATTGATGATGACGAATCAAATCTTTACGGAACTTCGTAAGTTTGTTTACATGATTAGACTAACAGCTTAAACCAGTACAAGCAAAAATCCCAAATGCTTTCGTATTTAGGGTTTTTTACAACCATTACCGGAAAATTGTATTACTTTGGTTGTTTCACAGAACCATTCTAATTCCTGCTAAAATGAAAAAAATAATCCTTGCGGCACTATTGCTTACGCTGATTTCCTGTAAAAAAAATGATCCGAAAATGACCAATCCAGAAACGGTAACCGTTAAAAATTTTGACTGGCTCGTCGGAAATTGGATCCGTACCAACGAAAAAGACGGCAAAGAAACCTACGAAAACTGGATTAAAAAAAGCGATTCAGAATATACTTCACATGGTTTTACACTTAAAAATAAAGATACTGTATGGCAGGAGAAAGTGCGTTTGGTGCAATCGGGCGCAGATTGGAATTTTTCGGTAACCGTTCCCGGAGAAACACAGGAAACCGTCTTTAAACTGACCCAAATCAAAGAACAAACCTTTAGCTGTGAAAATCAACAAAATGAATTTCCTAAGATTATCCGCTACCTGAAAAAAGGGGAGAATTTATACGCGGTGATTTCCGGTGGCGATATGGAAATTCCTTTCGAATTTAAACGCCTGCCGGATTTAGATCATTAATTCATCCCCTAAGAACATCCGTCTGTAAAAAACTACATTTAAGATAATTTCTTATTTTTGAAATAAAAAATGAAATTCCAGATTCTTCTCATTTGCCTGGCGGCTGCATCGTGCCGTAACGAGCAAAAAAACACTGCTGAAACCAAAGCGGCCATTCCGGTTATCGATTACGAAGTAGTGGCCAATCATCCGCACGACACCATTTCATTTACTGAAGGTCTGCTGTTTCACGAAGGGCAGTTGTATGAAAGTACCGGCGCTTCAGAAAATCTTTCACAAACCAAATCCCTGTTTGGAACCGTTGATCCGGCAACCGGAAAAATCATTACTAAAGCAGCACTCGACAGCAGTAAATATTTTGGGGAAGGCATTGCCTTTCTTAACGGAAAAGTGTTCCAACTGACCTATAAAAGTAAAATCGGATTTATTTATGATGCCAAAACCTTTCAGAAAATCGGGGAATTTCCGTTTGCCAATGCCGAAGGTTGGGGAATGACCACTGACGGCAAAAACCTGATCATGAGCGACGGCACTTCAACGCTGACTTATCTTGATCCCGAAACCCAAAAACCGGTTAAAACCCTTGCTGTGACTGAAAATGGTTATGCCAAAGAAAACCTCAACGAACTCGAATTTATCAACGGTTTTATTTATGCGAATGTTTTTATGACCGATGATATTGTGAAAATTAATCCTGAAAATGGCAGTATCGTCGGAAAAATAGATTTATCGTCATTAGCGCAGGAAGCCAGAAACAGTTTTCCTGCTTCTGATGCGACAAATGGTATCGCGTTTGACCCAATCAGCGGTAAAATTTATGTCACTGGAAAATTGTGGCCAAAGATCTACGAAATCAAATTTACACGTTAAAAATAAAAAAGCAATGGCCATTACAACCATTGCTTTCTCACGATCTCCATTATAATTTAAGCCGGATCGTAGAAGAAAAATACCTGCTGCACGCCATCGTGTGAGTTTGACACGCCATTGTGCAACCTTCTTTGTACATCGAATTCTAAAACATACGTGCAACGCGGCATGTCATTAGGCACCGAATTGATCCGCAAAGCTGCGTTATTGCCGTTGTTTATCCCTGCGTTCGTATTGTTTGAAACCGTCAAAAATCCATCCGTAAGCAACCTGTTGAGCGTTCCGCTGTTGTTTCGGATCCTTAACGATGCCGACCGCAATAATGGATGATGTAGCGTATAAGCCGCATCGATATTTCCTGAAAGCGGACTGCAACCGCCAATGCCAAGCTGTGTAACCATGTATTTCGCAAAAATACTGTTGTTGTTTACAACCATGCTGTTTAAGGTTCTGCCATTTGCGGTCATCGGAGAAGTGGCAAGCGTGGCCGGATTAAATGTCCTGACTTCAAACCGGATGGCGATTTTTTCTATCGGGATCAAAACTGCTGCCGGAACCGGCTGGCCTTCGGCAATTGGGAGAGCAATGTCTGTCGCTGTTGTCAATGCCGTAGTGTGCAAGCCCAGCAATGTATCCGTATCTATCAAATGCCAATCGCTTTGCTCTGATACCGGAACGCCATGGTCTGAAAAACTTCGTTGGATCGCATCGTTTACATCAAACCAGCCTTCCGAATCGAAATCGGTGGTTTTCGCATAAACATTAATCGTTCCCCACGGAAATGACCCTTTAGACAACTGGCAAATTAATGCGCTTTCATCAAGCAATCCCGGCGTGACGCCAATAATTTTGCTGAAATCGCTATCGTCCGGTGCCACGCCGCCGTTTGTCGTTGTGTTATGGCTGACTGAAAACTTGTATTGAATATGGTCGCCACTGCTGTTTTTATGAGGCGCTTGCCCAGACAATTGAATGTTGCCGTAAAACCCGAATTTTTCGGCACCTGCAAATCCGTCTGTATCAAAATCATTCAGGGCAGGTCCGGTCGGGATGTTAAATGCAGTCCCGATCCTGGTCCATGCGCTGTATAAATTCGGATCGTTAGGATTTACAATATTCGAATTGGAACACAAAGTCACACACAAACAATGCGGTACATTTTTACGGCGCAAGGCCGATGTTTCGTTGAAGATTTCTGTTGTACCCAAATGGCCTTTGAAATACACATCCGGTCCACTGCTGATGTACGGCGGATCCAAATCGGTTTCAAGATTGAACGGCAGGAAATTAATCCTTAAATCACTTGACGAATAATAAATCGTAAAATGCCCGTTGCTGTCTGTAACAGCCGTTCCCAAAAGATCATCGGTGATCAAATCGGCATCCATTGCGGTAATGGTTACCCCTACAAGCGGTTTTTGTGTATCGCAATTAACGAGTTTTCCGCAGATCGTCCATACGTCGAAAATTTTGCCTTTGAGGTAACACCATAGTTTGTGTGATAGGTGCAGCGGCAATTTGGCAACTCTTTCACGTTCGGTTACAGACCAGTCTATTTCAAATTGTCCCAAATGCACCTGAACGATCGGGCCTTTTTTAGGAAGCAATGGTTTTCTTGGAATGGAACCACATTCAAAATCGACTTCAAAACTGGTCATTTGGCTGTAGTTTTCGCTTAGTTCGAATGTAAATGCTCCATTTTCATCAGTACGTGCTTCGGCAACGAGTCGGCGCAGTTTGGCTTTGATTTCTTCGGGTGAAAGCACCATCAGCCTTTCGGCATGAATTGGAACGGCACCTTCTTTTATCGGCTGGTATAATTTTACAATGGCTCCGGAGATATTTTCCGAGCATTCTTCACAATTAAATCCTTTGAGATTTCCTTTGATCAGTGATTTCATAATTTAGTTTTTTTTGATTGACCTACTCTTTAACCTTTTCGGCATACGGTTTAGAAAAAACAAAGTTGCAACGAAGACCAAAAATACTTTCAAGGAGAAAGGCCCTTTTACATCAGGTAAATTGCCGTTTTTTAAAGGGTAAAATTCCCTTTTTTCATAAAAAGAGCTGTGCGAAAAAAAAAGCGTGTGGATTTTTTAAAATTGAAAAAATCCACACACTTTTTTTAATTAACCTTTTTAGTATCATTAATAAAACTCCTTCTAGAAATAAGAATGATAAAAAGTTATAAAACATTTGGTCATGTAATACTGTTCAATCGAATGAAGAACGTTTATTAATGAACGATAAATTTGAAAACTGTACGCAAAAACCTTCTTCAATATAGTTAGCAAATTCCAGTAACAGCAGCTTTTATTGTCTAAAGGATTGCATTTTTAAAGAATAGTCATTTTCAACAAGTGGTTTGAAACAGGGTTTGTCTGGCAGAAAAAATTTGTGGCACTTTTTTCAAAATAAAAAAAGTGCCACAAATCTGTGACAAAAAAAATTTCGAAAATAAAATTGTCACAGATCTGTGACAAAATAAAAATTGAAAATAAAATTGTCACAAAAATTTCCTGAAAAAATAATTATAAAAAAATGCAGCAATCCATCGTTTTTTAATGTTTAATGGAAGAATAATATATTCCGGAGTCGGTCGCCTTTTCTAAAAACTAAAAAATCATAAAAAATAAAAAGCCCTTCGGTTGAAGGGCTTTCTGCCAAAAAACTATCCTAACTCAAATAGTTTTAGCGGACTAATTTTCCTTTGCGCAAAGCTTCGCCATATTTGGCTTCAAATGCAGGGGCGTCTTTTTGAAGCTGTACTGTAAGTTCTGTTAACGATACCGGCTCTTTTATATTCCTGCCTTCATAATTTGTGAAAGCACGGTCATCTGCCACATAAACAGTGGCATCGATGTTTGGCACAGTGATGATCGTGAGGCCTTTGAGACTGGTTGCCCTTGGGATTTCATTAAGTTCTGAAGTGTATTGTCGGTTCACCAGTTCTACTGCTTTTGTACCTTTTGGCGTGGCCGCTACAGTAACGGTTGTCACTACCTTTCCGTCATTGTTCAGCGGGACGATGAATCTTTCCGTTCTTTTAGACACTGTATTAAGATTCTGTGTTTCGTTACCCGCGAGTTTATTAAAATCGGCGTTGAATTCCTCAATCGGGATTCCAGCCTGTGCACTTTCGAGTTCGCGGCTGCTTACGCCAAAATTAAAGTCTTTTCCTTGAGACAGGATTTTGATCAGTTCGGCTTTGCCTTTATTGGCCGCTTCCTGAATACTTGGGGTTGATGTTTGCGATTGTGCGGAAACTGTTGCTGAAGCGAGGATAAAAACCAGCAAAACGCATTTTTTTAAATTTTCCATTGTTTGAATTTTTAATATTATTTTTTACTGATTTTATAGAACGTTGCCCAATGGGTGCTTGCTCCGGTCGGATTGACATATTCGTTATATTCGAGCAATCTTTCCTCTCCGCTGCAAGGCGCCCATGGATCATTGAGGACAAAATAATTGGTTGTGCCTACACTTACGTAACCTTTAACAGCTACAACGTGACCCACAACACCAGACTGTCCGTAGGCATAACCCAGGACATCTTTGCTGCAATAAATGGATTTTTTCAACTGCGCCCAGCTGAGTGCTGTAGCGGTTTCTGTAAACTTTAAGCCTACATGGTCGAGCTGCAGCCAACCCGGGCTGTTGCAGTCATTTGTTTTGCGGCAGCTGGAGTCGTTTGGCTGGTCGTTGCAGCAATTGGTTTTTCCAAAGGCAAAATTTGCGAGGTCGCATTGGGTTACAAAAATGCCTTCATTTTGTGCGATCATCTGTGTGGTTGCTGCCCAGCACCAATTGTTGGTTTGCTGCGGCTGTAGCGTGTTGTTAACACTTCCGATAATTCCGGGACTGCAGCAGCTTTGTGCAAAAAAGAGCAATCCAATGATGCCAAGTATTGTAAAAATTCTTGTTTTCATAATATTATGGTTTTAAAGTTGTCCCTACTCTGTTTATGGCTTTTCAGGTTTCGCCTAGTTGTAAGGCAAAGTTGAGAAGTTTTATAAATTCGGGACAGGGGAAAAACCCTGAATTCGCATCGGGACATCGCCCCTTTTTCAAACTAACATATTTAAAACTAAATATTTAAAATAAAAAAAGCCATTCTTAGTGAGTGGCTTTGATACAATTTACGATCATCATTAAATACAGACAATTTTGTTTTTGATCGCATATAAAACCAATCCGATCCTGGTTTTGATCTCCAGTTTCTGGAAAAGATTTTCCCGGTAACCGTCAATGGTTTTGGGACTGAGACACATGCCATCGGCAATTTCCTTATACGTTTTTTCGGTACAGGCGAGTTTGATGAATTCGACTTCGCGTTCTTTCAGGATCACTTTGTTGTCGTTATTCCCGAGTTTACTGATCAGGAAGTCCGATACCATTTCAGAATAATAAAATCCTTTCTGATAGACTTCAAGCAATGCTTCGCGAAAGGTTTTAGGATGCGTGTCTTTCAACAAATACCCTTTGGCACCATTGGTGATCATTTTCATGACGGTGGCCTCATCGTTGTTGACAGACAGGGCAAGCACTTTGAGTTCCGGATGGTTTGCCTTGATCCATTTCATGGTTTCAATACCGTCCATGATGGGCATGTTGACATCGAGTAAAACAATATCGGGTATTTCAGTAGCCGTTGGAAATGAATTGATGAATGCTTTCCCGTTGTCGAAATTTCCGATTACTGCAAATTCTTTAAAAGTGCCGATCAGGTAAGATAACGACTGTGAAAACAACAAATGGTCATCTACAATGGTAATTTTAATTTTGTCCATGACGCTATAGATTTTCTTGCTCCGTTTTTATAGGATAGTCGATTGTTATTTGTGAACCTTTGCCCATTTCGGAATGAATGTCAAAGGCAGCGCCGATAAGTTCTGCACGGGTCGAGATGTTATTGAGCCCGTTGCCTTTCGAATTCTTTTCATAATCGAATCCTTTTCCGGAATCGGTTATGGTGATCCTGCAATTTTTTTTATCGAACAGGATTTCGATAGCAATCGTTTCACTGTGGGAATGCCTCAGTATATTGGCGATTGATTCCTGTAAAATTCTGTAAATAATCGTTTCGTGCCCTTTGTTGATGCTGATAACTTCGCCTTTGACCTGAAGTTTACATGCAATTTTCTTGAGTTGCTTGATGCGATCCAGGTCATCTGATATGGCTTCGATAAAACTGGACTGCAGTACGATATCGCCGTTCATCAGCTTGGAAAGCATCCGGATTTCGTCGAGCGACTTGTTGACCAGGAATTTCACATTGATCAGGTTTTCTGTGGTGTACAATTTTTCATCTTCCAGCAGGATGTTCATTTGCATGACTGCAACCGAAAGAATTTGCCCTATGTTGTCGTGCAGTTCTTTACTGACGGTTGTGAGGGTTTGCTCCTTTATTTCTATTTTCGCCTTGGCCAACTCTGAATGAAACAGCAAATCATTCTGCATTTTATCAATCAGGAATTTAGATTTTTTCTTCTGAAAAAAATAAAAAAGTATAAAAAGCGTCAGCAAAAGCATAAACAGCACAATGCTAAACGAAATGATCAATAATTGTATTTCTTCTCGCTCCATATAAATCCTACCACAAAACAAAAATTCATTAGGAAATTTAGGAAAAATAAAATCAATCCATAGATTGACGGATTATAATCTATTAAAAACCAATCTAATGACAACATGAAAGGCAAGTACGGGATGTGAAAAATCAAAATTGCGAGGGTAAACCAGAAAAAAATTGATTTGGTATAATTCAACACAAAATCGGAACTGAACACCTCGAGTAAATACAAAAAGCTTAAAATTGCCGTAATAATTACACCAACGACGTAACTGTTCGTGAATATATGCTGCAACGGATTTCTGCAAAAGGCGTTCAGGATAAAATAAATTATAAAAATTGCCATGAAAATCCACGCAAGATCCTTGTAAATTTCTTTTTTTAGTAAACCTTTGAGTACGATTATATAAACCGTAAAAGTGACAATGATGTAAACATTAAACACACAATAGTTTAAAAGCCCGGTCCACTCTGTAAAATGTTTCCCTACGATTTCAATCAATGCTGTAAACCAAATCAGGAACACCACCAGCCTTGATTTATAATTGGGGAGTTTGTGCCTGTAAAAAAGGCCAAAAATCCCTGCAAACAGGACTACATAAACAATGTAAAATCTTACATCTCCCAACATACATTTATCCTCCGTATTTCAATTTTGGAGGGTTTCCCATCGATCCGAAATTCATCGCGTTAATTTCCAGGATATCAGGTGAACCTTCCGTGTTAGTTGCTGATCTTTGTTGGCCTGCACTTTTTAACCCCCCCGTTGGCGCTAAAAATATAGTCGTATATCCGGCCCGGGAATGCTCCTCATTTTTTGGATAAACACCCATGTATAAACGAATTCCGTCGATTACATATCCTTTTTCGACCCCTTGTTTTTTAATATATGTGATGTAATTTTCGAGTTCTTCTAACGAATACCAAACTGCATTTGCGTCCTCTTTCCCCATATCTTTCTGATGCAGTCTGGCTTTTGTTTGATTGTAATTTTCACTCAGCTCCCGGGCCTTATCCAGGCTTATTAATTGTTTTGGTTCCATTGTAATTAATGTTTTAAGGTTGTAAAGCAAAACTAGAGCTATCCGTAAAACGCCACAAGGGGGAAAAACCCCTTTTTACACCATAAAAATCCATCTAAAAGCCTATTTATTTATAAAACTAGGATAAATTTTCGATTTTTATAGAAATAAAATTTCTCTATCTTCGCAGCACAAAACCTGGTCCCGTAGTTCAACGGATAGAATAGAAGTTTCCTAAACTTTAGATCCAAGTTCGATTCTTGGCGGGATCACAAAAAAAAGACGACCAGCAATGATCGTCTTTTTTATTTTTATTCTTTTAACCTGCTCAACCGATCTTTTGCGTTTTGTAAATCACCACGCCGCCATCTAAAATCGACACTGATTTTTCACCAAAAGCCTTAATATACGGCTGTTCGTTGTGAAAATCCAAATCCCCTTGGCTTGCCCATTCTTCATGAAAAATAAATAAATTTTCATCTTCCGAAGACTGCTGTAAATCATACAACAAACACGCATTTTCCCGGGTCGAATGTTGCACCAATTCTAATAAATACGCTTTCAGCAACGCTGAATTTCCAACAGTGCTTTTTATTATTGCTGTTAAATAAATACTCATACGGTTGCCGGTTGATTGATAAAATTTGCTTCCAAATGCGCCGTATAGCGTTTCAGATCTTGCGGAATATCCGCATTTTTCTCCACATCATGAAAATGCAAACCATTTATCGGTGTCATTCCTGTAAATGCATTCATCCGGTGAAAACCGAACAACGGACCATTATCAACACTGGTTTCATTAAAAAATTCACCCGGCAACGTAAACGCCGTTTTTGGCGCATTCCACGATGAAGTCACCATATATTTCCGGCCGTGAAGCATGCCGCCGGTGCCGTAATTAATCTCCGGATTTGCCGAAGAACGACCGTCACTTCTGTAAATTCCTTTCTGATAGCCTTCGGTAAAAACTTCATCAATGTATTTTTTAAACCCGTGCGGCAATTGAAACCACCAGATCGGCGTATGGTAAATCACGACATCTGCCCACACATATTTTTTGACCTCCTCAACCACATCATATGCATCATTAACGTCCGTTGATTGTATTTCAAAACCATCTTGTTTTCCAAAAAAATCAATCGTCGTATCAAAAATCGTTTTGTTAAATTTCCCTCCGGAATGTCCAAAAATCTGCCCGCCGTTTATTACAAATATTTTCATGTTAACTATCTTTAAAATTTCTGAGGACAAAATTAACACAACAACATGTATAATTAAAATTATATAAATCATACATTTACATCATAATTATAATGATTTAAAATGGTCAATTTAGAATGGTTCAGAACTTTCAAAGCGATTTACGAAACCGGAACCCTAACCGGGGCAGCCGAAGCTTTATACATCTCGCAGCCAGGTGTAAGTTTGCATTTGAGTTCGCTGGAAGCACATGTAGGCCACAAATTATTTGACAGGAGTTCGCGCAAAATGGTTTCCACAGAACGCGGAAAAGTACTCTACAATTACATCCAGGAAGCCGTATGCCGGCTTGAAGAAGCGGAACAACATTTCACCAAAAGCACTGAAAAAGAAAAACCCACCATCAGCATCGGCATGTGTTTCGAAACGTTCCAGTTTACCCTCGAATCCTATCTGCCCACATTGCCATTCAATGTCATTATCAAATTCGGCGAATACCCGGAAATGCTCAAAGACCTCGATAACGGCATTCTCGACCTGATCATTACACCGCAAAAAGGCGATTACAAATCATTGGTTTTCAAACCGTTTTTCAAGGAAAAAATAGTATTAATTGGCGGTGCAGAAACGCCAACAGAAGAACTCAACGCACTAATTTCAACTAAAAACAAAGACGGTTTACAAGACTGGCTCAAAACCCAAACTTGGTACGGAACCGCCGGCGATATGGAACATTTGCGTAAATTCTGGCATCAAAATTTCGGCCGCCGCCCAGATTTCAAACCCAATTACATCGTCCCGAATATGGGCTCGATCATCCGATGTTTGTCCACCGGAAAAGGCATAGCCGTAATTCCCGATTTTTTGTCGGCCAAAGAAATCGAATCCGGAAATATCAAATTATTGTGGCAAGGTTTCTCAACCATGGAAAACACGTTGTATTTCGGTTCGCGCAGCAAAACGATCTATACTAAGGAAATCGAACAAATCGAAGTCATTTTCACCAAAGAAATGGTCAATTGCATTTGTTGATCGTGGGCGTTGCCTTGCAGGCCGGGCTGTCCGCTATATCTTGGCTCCATTGCATTCCGCCAAGGATACCGCTTCCATCCCTAACGCAGACAAACCGTGCCAAAACAACAAACCGATAATTTACAGCTTCACTTCCTTAAATTAACCAAGGTATTCAGACATTATATTAAGTTTAAAACTCTTAATGAACCTTAATGCCTTAATGGCTTTAAAAAAATATTGTCCAATAATTCCATCAGATGCCCCTCGACTGCGCTCGGGGTGACAAACCCATTTATTTATAGCATTTTTCTTCGAAAAGATAGCGCCTTTGAATACGCCCGCCTGTCATTCCGAGCGCAGTCGATGGACTTTTTTTACACATATCATTCTTAAACAACATCTTTTTAAAACCATTAAGGCATTGAGCTCATTAAGCGGGATTCTTAATGACCTCAATGCCCTTAATGGTTCACAAAAAAATTACTTCACTGTCGTACCATCCTTAATTTCCTCATTCGCTGCTTTCACCAAAATGGTTTCGCCTGTAATTTCCCCAAAAACTTCCACCCGGTCTTCAATCTCACGCCCTTTCTGTACCGGTAGCCGAACGGTTTTACCGTTTTCCACTTTCAACACAAAAACGCCTTCACTTGAAGCAAACACCGCCGTTTTCGGAACCACAAAATTGCTGTCTCTTGCAGTTAAAGGCAAAACAACCTCAGCCACCATACCCGGCAATAATTTTTTATCCGCATTTTTGAAATCCATTTCAACGCGTTCCGAACGCAATTTGCTGTCGAGCGCGCCTGATTTCCGCGCAATTTGAGCTTTAAAAGTGCGACCCGGCAATGATTTCACGTTAAACTTCAACGCATCGCCATGGGCCAAAAAACCGCTGTACTGCTCTGGAACATAAACCGAAAGCCTTAATTTATCCTGCTGCTGAATCGTAAATAACGGCAATTCCGAACCCTTTCCGGCCGGACCCACAAACGCGCCCAAATTCACATTCCGCGCCGCAATCACACCGTCAAATGGCGCCCGGATCTGCAAATAACCCTGCATATTCTGGATTTCGCGATAAGACGCTTTCGCCGCCTGGTAATTCGCATGGTCCGAATTTTTGCGGGCTTCGGCTTGTTCGAGATCGTTTTTAGAAATTGTTCCTTCGGTTTTACTCGTTTCCAAATACCGTTTGTATGTGCTGTTGCTTCCGGCGTAAACTGCTTCCTGCGAACGCAATCTTGATTCGGCTGCAGCGAGTTGCGCACTCACTTCCGGCGCTTCCAGAACCATGATCAATTGCCCTTTTCTAACTTCCGAGCCTATATCGGCTTTGAGTTCTTTCACATAACTGCTGACTTTCGCATAAATATCTACCTGCTGAAAACCGCTTAATTCAGCGGGCATGCGCAGTTCCGTAGAAAATTTTTCTTTTATTGGCGAAAAAGTCTCGATTGCCGGAGCAGTTTCTTCAACGACTACCGGTTTGCTTTCAGCTGTATTACAACTCGTAGAAATCGCGGCTGTAGCCAATATTATTGCTGTTATTTTGATCCAATTATTTTTCATATTTCGTATGTAAAGATGAGATGTAATGTTTGCTTTCAGAATCTTCAGGATCCAATGACACCGATTGGGTCGAACTTTTTCCTTGTGCCCAGGCGAAAATCATTGGTAAAATAATTAAAACGGTAAAGGTAGAAAATAACAGTCCACCAATGACCGCTCTACCTAATGGTGCGACCTGTTCACCACCATCACCGTGGCCAATCGCCATAGGCAACATTCCGGCGATCATCGCGATACTCGTCATAATGATCGGACGCAGTCGCAACGAAGCGGCTTCCCGCGCCGATTCGAGTGCGTTTCCACTGTGTTTTCGCAACTGCTCCGCATTGGTAACCAATAAAACGGCATTCGCAATCGACACACCAACGGACATGATGATGCCCATATACGATTGCAAATTCAAAGTTGAACCGGTTAACAGCAACATCAACAATGCGCCTAAAACTACAGCCGGAACCGTTGTCAAAATCACCAGCGAGACTTTAAACGACTGGAAATTTGCCGACAGCATCAGGAAAATCACAATCACTGCAACGAGCAATCCCGATTGTAAACTGTCCATGGTTTCGACCAGAACTTTACTCAAACCTATCGGTTCAATAAACATCCCGCGCGGCAATTCGCCCAATGAAGCGATGGTTTTATTTACGTCTTCGGCCGCCGTTCCCAAATCGATATGGTCGATATTTGCTGTGATCGAAATGTATGGCATCGCACCAAGGTTGTCATTTTCGCCATAAGTAAACGATGGCGTAATCGTCGCCACATCGCTGAGCACCGGGCGTGATGTATTTTTGAGCAACGGAATCTCGCCCATGTCATTCTGGCTTTTCATTTTATCAAGCGGCACCTGAACCTGGACATTGTAAGACAAACCGGCTTTTTCATCGATCCATGTATTTTTTTCGGTATATCTTGATGAAGATGTCGATGCGATAAGCGAACGCGAAATGTCATTCATATCAACACCGAGTTGCGCGGCGCGAACCCGATCGATATTAATATCAAGTGACGGATATTTAATGGGCTGACCCAATTGAACATCCCGGAAATAGGCAATTTTATTTAGTTTTTCAATGATTTTTTCCGCGTATTTTTCATTCGCTTTTTTATTTTTCCCGGCAATGCGGATTTCTACCGGCGTGGGCGAACCCTGGCTTAAAACCTTATCGGTCAATTCAATCGGTTCAAAAGACAAACGCACATCTGGCAACACTTTTTTGATGCGTTTGCGGAAATCGTCTTTAAAAACATCCATATCGGCGTGGTAATCTTTGAGCGCGACCTGGAAAACAGCTTCGTGCGGCCCGGCCATAAACAAATAAATCGGCGATACCGAAAACAACGATGGATGCTGCCCGATGTACACAGACGAAATCGAAATGTGTTCTTTTCCAACCATTTTTTCGAGTTCTTTTAACGCAACAATTGCTTTTTCCTCCGTGCGTTCGAGTCGTGTTCCGTCTGGCGCGCGCAACCGCAATTGGAATTGTTCAGAATTCGTTTTTGGAAAAACATCCTGCCCGATGACGTTCAGCAATACGACAGCAATCGCCGTAATTCCAATTAAATAAGCCAAAGTCACCGTTTTCCTAAATGGAAACATCCGGTCAATCATTTTGATAAAACGGTTTCGGAACTTTTCAAAACGGCTGATTTTTCCATCATTGTTCAAATCGTCTTTTCCCGCCAAGTTTTTTTTCTGATCTGAAAAATCGGCATGCGAACCTTCAATCATCCCTGATTCCAGGAATTCGGCTTCATCATCGGTAATTTCCGGGCCGTGTTTTGGATGTTTATGTTCTTTCATCAGCCAATTTGCCATAATCGGAACAAAAGTCTGCGACAGCAAAAACGAAATGATCATTGAAAATCCGATCGCCAATGCCAACGGCAGAAACAGCGCTCCGGGAATTCCGGTCATTGTAAAAGCGGGCGCAAAAACGGCAAGAATACACAGTAAAATCAACAGTTTCGGCAACGCGATTTCCTGACAAGCGTCCCAGATTGCTAGTGCTTTGGGTTTGCCCATATCGAGATGCTGGTGGATATTTTCGATTGTAACCGTACTTTCATCAACCAGAATCCCAATCGCCAAAGCCAATCCGCTGAGCGACATTAAATTGATTGTTTGCCCGAATAATTTCAAAAACAAAACACCTGAAATAATCGAAATCGGAATCGTTAAAATTACGATCAAAGCCGCACGTCGGTCGCCCAAAAACAGCAACACCATCAAACCGGTCAGAATCGCTCCGATCGCACCTTCGGTAATCAAACTTTTGACCGAATTGATCACATAAACCGATTGGTCAAATTCGTACGAAAGCGTCACATCCTCAGGTAACGTACTCTGGATTTTCGGCAATTGTTTCTTTAAATTCTGAACAACTTCCCAAGTAGACGCGTCTCCGGCTTTTGCAATGCTCACATAAACAGAACGTTTGCCATTGACCAAGGCGTAACCGGCGGTAATATCGGCACCGTCTTTTACCGTCGCGACATCACCCAGATATAAATTCTGAACGCCACCTTTAAACAAAGGGATTTTCTCAAAATCTTTAACTTCTTTAATCGTATTGTTCGTTGGCGTAATGTAATTCTGGTCGCCAATCCTGACATTTCCCGAAGGCGCTGTTTGGTTGTTGATTTTGATTGCTTCTACGATTTGGTCCGGCGTTAAATTGTGCGAACGCAACAAATCGGGATCCACGTTCACCTCAATCGTTCTTGGGCTTCCGCCGAATGGTGGCGGCGACAACAATCCCGGAATCGAAGTAAACGATGCGCGCACATAGACATTCGCCAAATCCTGCAATTCGTTGTTCGTTTTCGTTTTACTGCTCAGTACCAACTGGCCGACCGGCAATGACGACGCATCAAAACGGATGATGAACGGCGGTTGCGAACCCGGCGGAAATCCGGCCTGGATCCGGTTGGAAAGTGCACTCAATTCGGCGGCAGCCTGCGCCATATTCGTATCTTCATAATAGGTGACTTTCATCAAAGTCAGTCCTTGAATGTTCTTGGTTTCTATGGTTTTTACGCCATTGGCAAACAGCATGATGTTGACGTAATTCTTCGCGAAATACGACTCCATCTGGTTTGGCGTATACCCGCCGAACGGATGCGCGAGGTAAATCACCGGCAGGTTCATTTTTGGTAAAATGTCGACCTTAATTGTTTTTACGGCGCCTATCCCGAAAAAGAACAATCCGGCAACAAGCACGAGTATCGAAATGGGTTTGCGAAGGGCAAATCGGATCATATTCATCTGGCGTGTAATTAAAATTCGTTAATAAAACTATCGAAATCGCCTGTTGCCGCGGCTTTGAGCAACAGCGACTGCCACACATTCGTGTAAATAATGTCACGGTCGATTTCGGCACGGTTCAAAGTGTAAAACGCCTGGGTTACATCGATTAAATTGGTCAGACCGTTTTTGTATAAAGTCGTTTTTTGCAGATAGGCTTGCTTTGCGGCATCGACCTGTTTGGGCGCTTCGGTGAAATTTTGCATCGCGAAACCGATCTTCGCATCGGCGGCATCGGCCTGCGATTTGAGCTGCTGGTCGATGACGTTGTATTCGTCCTGCAAACCGTCGGCGATGAGTTTTTGGGCGGTGACTTTTTTGCTGGTTCTGGCGATGGTTGTTAGATTCCATGTCACGCCAACGCCAACGAGATAATTCTGTCGCACCGGATTAATTCCGTCTAAATAATTTTGCGTAAACGAATGCTGATCGACCGCATAATCGGAATTAAAACCCGAACCGCGCGTTTGGTATACGCCAAAAAGGCTGAAATTAGGATAATATTCGCGTTTGAATAATTTGAGTTGCTGTTTGCCGTAATCGATTCGGGATTTGTAAAATTGCAGAATCGGATTCAGGCTGTCGTTTGAGTTTTGGAATGGTAAAACCGATTTTGGAACTTGTTTGACAAAAGTGCTGTCGAGTACGAAATCCTGAATCGGAACGCCCATCAATGCAACGAGCTTGTTGTTTTGTTCTTTTGTTTGGTCTTTGATTTGGTTCAGGGCGATTTTAGCCCGCGACACTTCGGCGGAAGCCAAGGTCGAATCGACTCCGGCCATCAATCCGTTTTTCACGCGAACAGCGGCGAGCCTTTGGAACACCATCGCGCGATCAAGATTTTTTTGCTGTGAAATGACCAATCTTTGGCTAGCAAGCAAATTCAAATAAGCCGAAGCGATTTTGATTTTCTGTTGGAATTTCTCCTGTTCAAGGTCTTTTTTAAACCGATCAGCATCCGCTTTAGACAAATTGATGCGCTGTTTGATTTTTCCGAAAGTGTAAAAATCCCAGTTCATATTAACCAAATACAACGCGCCGAACGCCGCATTCCAGTTTTGTTCCGGTAACGGCAATCCCGAAGATGCGACTCCGAGTCCGCCAAAACCATACAAAGGTCCGTTTTGCCCATTTACCGTTCCGTAATCCTGTTGCACAGAAACACTCAAATTGGGCAAATAATCGCGTTTGGTTTGCTTCACGGTTTCATCCGCAGCAGCGGCATATTTGCCTTTGGCCAGAATGATTCCGTAATTCGAAACGCCTGTTTCCACCGCATCTTTGAGCGAAAGCGGCTGTGAAAAACCGTTCGAAAAAATCAGCAAAAACAGCAAAAAGGGTATTTTTCTTACTAACATAAAATTCCATTGAATGTGCAAATGTACCGCTGTTCATTGGCTTTAGCCCGTTTAAAATGACCAATCGCGCTGGTAAAATGACGAATTGAATTGGTCATTAATTTTACAACGATTTCGAAATTATATGGTTACTTTGCAAACTATAACCGGCTGAAATGAAGTGGAAAGTTGAAAATGTTTTGGAAAACAAATGGGAACAGGAAATCGCAATTTTGCTGTTTGCGTTCACGCTATTTTCGGTAAAAAACGACTGGATTTTGTTCCGGTCATTCCAAGCGGTTTTGCCCGGAATCGTGTATTTTTTCATTTTGTACAGCCATTCGCAGTGCAACCGTTTTTTCCTGCTTCCGATCTTGTTCAAAAAACACAAACCGCTGGTTTATTTACTGCTGACAACCATTTTAGCATTGGTGTTTTCTATTGCGATCCATCAGATTGCCGTGCATTGGATTTATAAAAGTTCGTATCTGGCAAAATTTTCGCATCAAACGAGTTACCCGTACCAATTGGCTTCCGTAGTCGGAAATTTAATCTGCGTTTTAGGGCCGACAACGTTGCTCAAATTTTACAGCGAACAGAAAAAACAAAGCAGCGAAACGATTTTATTAAACCAGATGCAGCTCAATTCACTGCGCAGCCAATTGAACCCGCATTTTTTGTTCAATACGTTTAATACGTTGTACGGAATCAGCCTCGAATATCCCGAAAGAACGCCCGATTTGATCATGAAAGTGTCGCAATTGATCCGGTACCAACTCGAAAGTAACGACCGCCAATGTGTGTCGATTGAAGACGAATTGTCGTTTATCGACAGTTACATCCAACTTGAAAAGGAGCGCGTGGGTTACCGCTGCGAAATTGTATACGAAGCCAAAATCGATACTGAAAATACATATAAAATTTCGCCGATGTTATTGATCGGATTTGTAGAAAATGCATTTAAACACGGTACCGGAACTATTGGAAGCTGTTATGTCAGCATCAAAATGGCAATCGAAAAAGGGCAGTTGCATTTGAATATTACCAATTCGATTCCGGAGAAAAAACGCGAAGTCATTTCAACCAAAATCGGACTCAAAAACACCAAAGAAAGGCTCGAATTGCTTTATCCCGAAACCTACAAACTCGATATTTCGGATGATGGAAAAACCTTCAAAGTTGACCTAAAACTGCCACTCAAAAAAATCGCGGCATGATTTCTAAAAAATGCATCATTGTAGACGACGAGCCGGCGGCGCATTATGTTTTGGCGAATTACATCCGGCAAAATCCGCAACTTGAATTGGTTCAGCAATGTTACAACGGCGTTGAAGCGTTGGGTTACTTGCGGGAAAATCCGGTCGATTTGATGTTTTTAGATATTGACATGCCCGAAATCACCGGACTCGAATTGCTGCAGACGTTGCAAAAACCGCCCAAGACGATTTTAACGACCGCTTATTCTGAATTTGCGCTGGAAAGTTACGATTACGGTGTCATTGATTATTTGTTGAAACCGATTTATTTTCCACGGTTTTTAAAAGCAACGGAGCGTTTTCTTTCCGCATTTACGATAGAAAAAAATACCGATCCCAATCTTTTCATTTCCATAAAAATCGACAGTTCGATTGTAGATTTGCCGGTTCGCGATATTTTATTTGCGCAGAGTTACGGCAATTACGTCAAAATTTTTACGCCGGAAAAAACCTGGCTCGCGACAATGACTACGGCACAACTCGAACAAAACTTACCTTCGGAACATTTTATGCGCGTACACAAATCATACATCGTTGCTATCGATAAAATCGAAACTTCCGACCGTGATACGATTACAATTAACAACGAAAAAATCCCGGTCGGCATCACGTATCGTCGGGAAATGGCGGAACGTTTGAAGCAGTTGTAAAATGATTTGGGCGTTTCCCTTCGGGCCGCGCTTTCCGCAGTGCGCGGCACTTTGCTGCAATCGCTAACGCGGAAAAACCGTTTTAAGGAAGCGAATCAATAATTGAATATTTATAATTTCTAAATTACCATTAAGGATTAAAACAAAAATTAGTTCCCCTTTTTCCAATCCTTAAAGCAAACAATCGTTTGTCATTCGACATTCGTCGTTAGAAAAAACAATATTTTAAGGATTTGTAGACCATAAAGACGCATTTTTCAACAACGCGCGGCGGTTTAATTTTAATTGCGCGACGATCAATTCGGCAAAATCTTCAGGTTGCAAAACGTTCTCAGGATTGCCATCGGTCAGTTTTAAATCTTTGGCCATATCGGTTGCAATCGTGCTTGGCGTTAAAGTTGATACGCGAATGTTGTGTTTGCGGACTTCCATCATCAATGCTTCGGATAAACCAACAACTGCAAATTTTGAAGCCGTGTAAGCGCTCGTTCCCGCATTGCCACGTAATCCCGCCGATGAAGCCACGTTAATGATATCGCCGCTTTTGCGTTCGATCATATCGGGTAAAACAGCATGTGTGACATAATACAAGCCCAAAACATTAACGTCTAAAATTTGCTTAAAAGTTTCCGGTTCAAGATCGAGAAAATTCCCAAACTTCCCGATTCCGGCATTGTTGATTAAAATGTCAATGTGGCCGAATGCCGCTTTGATGTTTGTTATTCCGGTTTTGACCGCTTCAAAATCGGATACATCAAAAACCGCATGGATTGCTTTGACACCGAATGCCTGCAATTCCTGGATGGTTTGTAACAATACGTCTTCGTTTCGTCCTGTAATGGCAATGTCAACGCCTTCGGCTGCTAAAGCCAATGCTGCTGCTTTTCCGAGTCCGCGGCCACCGCCGGTAATTAATGCTTTTTTTCCTTGTAAATTTTCCATAGTCTTTTTATTTGTTTTTTCAACCATTAAGGGATTAAGTAAAATTAAGACTTGCACTTCATGTTTCTTAATCCCTTAATGGTCGGATATTTTTAGCGAAATTCTTTTGCTGTAAATTTAATACATCACGCAACGGCAACCGTTACCATTTTCCTTTTTCTCAAAATTAAAACCAACGTAATTCCGGCGCCAATCAATGACATTGCGATACCAACAAGGTTTGGCGATGCATAACTGTATCCGGCAACCAGTGGCAATCCGCCAAGGAAAGCACCTAATGCATTTCCGATATTAAAACTTCCTTGTATGGCTGCTGATGCAATCATTTCTGCGCCGGTGGCCGTTTGAATTACAAGCATTTGTATTGGTGCCACAACGGCAAACGAAATACAGCCGGTCATAAACACCAGAAATAATGATAGATATTGATTCCCGGATCCAAAAAAAACGAGTGTCAAATCCAAGGAAAGTATTAATAATAAAGTTATTACAGTATTCGCAGGTGAAAATTGATCGGCCATTTTCCCACCGACAAAATTTCCAACCATCATTCCGAATCCGGCAAGAATTAAAATATACGGCACGGCTTCAGGAGAAAATTTCGACACATCAGTCAATAACGGTGCGATGTAACTGATCCAGGCGAACAAGCCGCCAAAACCAATCGCGGTAATTCCGATGATCAGCCAGGCTTCGGTTTTCCTGAAAAATTGAAGTTGGGTTTTCATGCTTTCACTGCTTTTGGATTCAAGGTTTGGCATCCACAAATACAAAAACAACAACGTCAACAATCCGACGAATGCAATCAATACAAAAGTATACCGCCAGGTGTAATGGTGACCGATATAGGTTCCAATCGGAACACCGGCAAGATTCGCTAATGTCAGTCCAGAAAACATAATTGAAACCGCCTGCGCTTCTTTGCCTTTATCGGCCAAACGGCTGGCTACGACTGCTCCGACACCAAAAAATGCGCCGTGTGGCAGTCCAGAGAACAATCTGGAAAGGAATAAAATTTCATAATTCGGGGCGATGATTGACAGTGCATTAAAAACCGTTAGCATTACTGCCAAAATCAGCAGCATTTTTTTGGGCGGATAATTCCTGCCGAGTATGACCAATGTTGGCGCGCCAATAACCACGCCGAGCGCATAAGCTGAGATCAAATGTCCGGCTTCGGGAATCGTGATTTTTAAATCGGAAGCGATGTCGGGCAGCAAACCCATCATAACAAATTCGGTAATTCCTATCGTAAGGCCACCCAACAGCAGCGCAAAAAGACTTCTTTTCATGTGTAATTTTCTAAATTATTTATTGATTTGGGACTGATTTTTTTTGGTATGAAAACCACGCTACGCAAAACGCAAGCAAACTGAAAACAATCAATTGCAGACTGACCAAACTCCAGCCGCCATATTTCCAGCATTGCACACCGATAAAGGTTCCGAGTGCGCCACCGATAAAATACGAAGTCATGTAAATCGTATTGATCCGGCTGTTTGCTTTTTCGTCCAAAGTGTAAATCGTTGCGATGTTGATCAGTTGCGTCGCCTGAACGCCAATGTCGAGCAGCAACACCGCGACCAAAATCGCCCAAAGTGACGTTGGAAAAAAATACAAAATCAAAACGCTGAAAACCAACAATCCTACGGTGTACAATTGGGCTTTTGCAGGATTTCCATTGTCGATGAGTTTGCCAATGTAAGGCGCGCCCAATGCTCCGGCAATCGCGAGCAAACCAAACAAACCAATCTGGTCAGTTTTATAAAAAAACGGCGCACCGCTTAAGTGAAATGTCAAAGTTGTCCAGAATGAACAAAATGCGCCGAAAACCAATGCGCCCATTAAAGCCGCACGTCTCAAAACCACAAACCGTCCAAGTTGTTGCACCGCCGATTGCAGTAATGCTTTGTAGTTTCCGGTAAAAGCGGCCGGAATGCTCGGCAAGCTAAAATGAATCATCAACGCGGTCGCAAAAACCATCAGCGCTGAAATCGCATACACAAAATGCCAACCGAACCATTCGGCAATTAGCCCGCTAAAAACACGCGCAGCCAGGATCCCGATTAAAATTCCGGAGAAAATAATGCTGATCGTCTTGCCTTTATTTTTGGTTTCGAGACTCGCCGCCATTGGTAAAATCACCTGAGCGGCGACACTACAGATTCCGATAATCAAACTCATTGCAAAAATTCCGAGGCGGTTTTCGATAAAAACCATACCGAGCAAAGCGGCAATTAACAAAAACTGCATGCCTAAAATGAGTTTTTTTCGGTTGAATTTATCTCCGAGCGGTGTGATGAAAAACAAACCAAATCCGTAACCGGCCTGCGCCAATACTGAAATGAGTCCGACATTGGCTTCAGTAGTGTTTAGCGAATCGGCGATGTCTTTTAAAATGGGTTGGTTGTAGTAAATGTTGGCGACGCAAATTCCGGCAGAGATCGCCATGATCGTAATTTGCGTTTTAGGAAGTCCGTTTTGTTGCATCGCACAAAATTACGCACAAGCGTTAAGAATAAAATTGTATTTTTGTCACATATACTTGTAATTTTATGTTATGCCAACATTAAAACAATTCGAGACGCTCGTCATTGACGAATTTGAGGAAGAAAAATTTCACCTGCCAAAACACAGCCATACGTATTATGAGCTTATTTACATCGTGAAAGGCAACGGTGTGCATCATCTGAACAAAAATCTGATTCCGTATAAAACCGGCGATTTGTTTGTGATTTCGCCTGATGACGAACATTGTTTTGACATCAAAAAAAGCACGCGTTTTGTATATATCAAATTTACCGATACCTATTTCTATTCGAAAAGAAACCTGGCCTGTGATGATTTCCTGCTCAAAAAACCAGAGGAATTCATGCGTGAAAAACTGCTCAAAGAACAGGTTTTGAAACTTGATGAGCCGTGTAAAACAATCCTTAAAAACACGATTGAAAACATTACGGCTTACAATTGCCGAAAAGATGTGTCGACTTCGCCCATTGTTTTTTACCAGGTGCTTTCGATTTTTGGATTGATCAAAGAAGCGTTGCGTTGTATGAATGTGTTATCGGTTGGGAATGCTTTTGATAACAAACAGATTATCGCTTACATTCATCAAAATATTTACCAGCCAAAATTGGTTCAGATTAAAACCATTGCCGGGCATTTTAGTATCGCTCCAAATTATTTTAGTGCATATTTCAAACGCAGTTTTGGAATGACGTATCGCGATTATATCAACACACTGCGGATGAAATTGATAGAAAAAAGAATCAGCAGCAAGCAAATGCAAATCAAGCAAATTGCTTATGAATTCGGCTTTTCAGATGAAAGCCATTTGTCACATTATTATAAAAAACGGGCAAAAGTTGCGCCGGGAACTTTCAAGAAAAACGCTTCTTAATCATTTTTGATTTGTCAAACTTAAATAAATCATAAAACCATTTCATTTAATACCGATTGGTATATATTTGTACAGAATTTTAATTACATCATGAATAAAGCTGAAAAAACCCGCCAGTTTATTATCGTAAAAACCGCTCCGATCTTTAACCGCAAAGGTTTTGCAGGAACTTCGTTATTTGATATTACTGAAGCCACCGGACTCACAAAAGGCAGCATTTATGGTAATTTTGAAAATAAAGATGCTGTTGCACTTGAAGTTTTTAAATACAACGTAGCAAAAATGCAGGCCAAATTTGATACTCAAATCCATTCTGAACCCACAGCCAAAGGAAAATTATTGGCTTATGCCGCTTTTTATGAAAAAAATGCCGTGCAATTGTTTCCCGACGGCGGTTGCCCCATTTTAAACACGGCCATCGAAGCCGACGATACCCATCAGGAATTAAAAAATGCGGCGGCGAAAAGCCTGCTATTTTGGAAAAAAAATCTGGAACAGATTATTTTCAGCGGAATTCAGAACCAAGAATTCAAGACATCAACAAATCCGGAAGAAGCGGCACTTGCGATTTTAGCCATCATTGAAGGCGCGATGATGATTTCCAAACTAACCGGAAAACTCAATTACATGAATTCATTAATGGGAACTTTACGCTATTACATTTACAGCCTTTGATTTTTTTTAAATAAAAATATACCGATTGGTATAAAATATTAATTTTAATTTTTTAAATATTATACAAAAATGAAAACTACACAAAACACCATTTTAATTACAGGCGGCGGATCGGGAATCGGATTCGAAATTGCCAAATCGTTTTCTAAAGACAACCACATCATCATTACCGGAAGAAATGCGGAAAAACTGCAAAAAGCAGCAGCACAATTGCAAAACACCACTGCCATTGTTTCTGATATTACGAATGAAAAAGACGTCGAAAACTTGGTTCAAAAATTAAAAACAGACTTTCCAAACCTCAACATTTTAATCAACAATGCCGGAATTGCTTCCGTTTTTAATTTGGCGACTCCGGGAATCAATGCGTTTGAAAAAGCTTCGGATGAAATCAGCACGAACTATTTAGCCGTTGTTCGCCTGACGGAAAAATTACTGCCAATCCTGAAGCAAAATGACTCGGCGATTGTAAACGTTTCATCAATTGTGGCCTTGGTTCCGGCTGCTTCGCTTCCAACCTATTCTGCCAGCAAAGCAGCACTGCACTCTTACACTCAAATTCTCAGATGGTCTTTAAAAGATACATCCGTAAAGGTTTTTGAATTGATGCCGCCTTTGGTGAATACTGAATTTTCAAAAGAAATTGGCGGTGAAAATGGCGTTGCTCCCGAATTATTAGCCTCCGATCTGTTCAAAGCTTTACAAGAAAACCAATACGAAATCCACACCGGGCAAACCGCCGGAATGTATGCATTGTTCCTCGATTCACCGGAAAATGCTTTAGTTGCCATGAACACATCCGAAGCATAATGAAAGACGCAGCTACATTTTTAGAACAGCACATTGGCAAAACCATCCGCACTTCGCCGTCGCCTTTTATGAATTGGCTGCAGCCCAAAATGCGTTCGGTTGCAGTGGGAAAATTGTCATTTGAATATACCATCCGCCACGAAATGACCAACCCGTTTGGCACTTTACATGGCGGAATTGCCGCTGCAATGATCGACGATGCCATTGGTGCGACCCTGATTGCTTATGGAGAACCGGACTTTTATGTGACTATTAATAACGTGGTGGATTATTTTGCTTCTGCAAAAGAAAATGACATGATTATTGCCGAAACTTCAATCAATAAAAAAGGCAATACAATCGTAAATGCACAATGTGAAATTTGGAATTGCGACCGGTCAAAACTGCTTGCAAAAGGTTATACGAACCTGATAAAGACCGTGCAAAAATAATTTTGGATCGACAACAATTCAATTTAAGTTTTTAGTCAAAATGACATTCCATTTTGTGCCGTCGTGTTGCAAGAGCTGAATATTCTCGGTTTGAAAATTGGCTTCGTAGGTTTTATGTTGGTAAATTTCCCACGCTTTTTCAAATTGCGTGGGTTTTAAATCCCGATATGCCACGGTCATGTGCGGATTAAAATTCCGGTCGGTATTTTCCTTTCGGACACCGGGAAAATTATCGTAAAAATCCTGAATCAATGTTTGTTGCAAAAGATTTAATGGTTCAGATGCCAATGGACGAACATAAATTACCGGATGTTCGGGATTTGGAAAACTACCGAAATCATTGAGTTTAATTTCAAAGTTTTCTGTTGGAATCTGAACTTTTTCAAACCAACTCAGCAATCTTTTATGGTCGGATTCAAAGATTTTAAACGGTACTTTGAGTGTAATATGCGGCATCACTTTTAATGCGCGCCCACTTTCGTAATTTTTAGCAAAATCGTCTTTGATTTGTGTGATTTCATCTGAAATTTCCTTTGGCGGAACAATGGCGATAAAGTATAATTTTTCCATTTGCTGTTTTTCTGTCAGATATTTCCAATAGCGTTTCGGCACGTGCTGAATGTGCAACTTCATGTTTTTCCGAGCCGGAATATTCGTGCTTTTAAAATAATCATTCCACAACAAACCATATAATTTTTCTTTATCCGAAACGACATCTTCAGATAAAAAAGCGGCATCGTTTTTCATTTCCGGCGTATATTCCAAACGGATTTCTTCCACTTTTTGAAGATCATAATACAAACCATACTTACGTTTAAGGTCGTAAATAATCCAGCGTTGGTCGGCATAACGGTTTTTGAAAAAGTCAGCGATTAATGGCAGAACATTGTAATCGGGTTCGACCGGAGCATAGAAAATCCCATCTGCAGTTTCCTGAAAACGGATAAATGCTTTCATGCGATGGCGTTCGCGGCTCACGCTGCGTTCCATCTGCGACAGCGCAATGACTGATGGATGTCCGTAATTGGTTTCAGCACCTTTTGGATTGTCAAAAATGTAACACGCAAAAGCAAACAAATGCCGGAAACTTTCGTCAGATTCGGATAAAAAAGTTTTGTAAAACCGCTGCTGCCAATCGGGAGAAATTTTCTTTTTGAGTCCGTCCCAAACGCGTTTGGCTTTGGTTTCATCGCTGATCACTTCGAAAACTTCATCGAGCAGTACCGGTTCAAAGCGGCTTTGGCTAACCAGTTGGATTTTTCCGGGTTTGCGTTCGTAAAATTCGAAAATCGCTGTCAGCAAACCTTCGAGCGAACCGTCAAAAACATAAATAGTCATTAAAAAAGCGTCAATTGATTTTGTGGAATTTTCAAATATTTGCTGTTGGTTTCTGACAAAATCAGGTTTTTAACGTGAATCGCTTCGGGTGCATTGAGTTGGAAAATACTGTCAGCACAACGAATGAAATGTTTCGCGCGGTTGTAAGCAATTCCGATTTTCTGCAACTGATCGGAACGTAGTTTTCCAAATTTCCGAGCCATCACAATCTTCTTTGCCGAGCCAACGCCGATTCCGGGTACGCGTAAAATCATTCTATAATCAGCAGTGTTAATGTCAATTGGAAATTGTTCCATGTTTCTCAAAGCCCAGCTCAGTTTCGGATCGATGTCGACATCAAGGTGCGGATTTTTTACATTTAAAATTTCGTGTACGTCAAAACCGTAAAAACGCATCAGCCAATCGGTTTGATACAATCGGTTCTCGCGCAACAATGGCGGCTGGCTTCCAATCATCGGCATTCTGTCATCAAAACTAATCGGAATATAACCTGAATAATACACGCGTTTCAGGTCGAAATTCTTATAGTATTCATTCGCGCTGTACATGATTTCCATGTCTGTTTCGGGCGTGGCGCCAATGACCATTTGCGTACTTTGGCCTGCGGGAACAAACTTTGGAACACTTTTAATGATTTTCTTTTCGTCTTTAAATTGGATGATGCTGTTTTTGATAAAACCCAGTGGTTTTTTGACATCGTCATGTGATTTATCTGGTGCCAATAATTTGAGTCCGGCTTCAGTTGGCATTTCGAGATTAATGCTCATCCGATCGGCATACAAACCGGCCTCGGTTAATAATTCCTGGCTCGCACCGGGAATGGTTTTAAGGTGAATGTAACCGTTGAATTTATTTTCAAGGCGTAATTTTTTGGCAATCCGAACGAGTCGTTCCATTGTATAATCGGCATTTTTGAAGATTCCGGAACTTAAAAACAACCCTTCAATGTAGTTTCTTCGGTAAAAACTCATCGTTAATTCGACCACTTCATCAACCGTAAAAGCGGCACGTTTAACATCGTTGCTTTTTCGGGATACGCAAAATGCGCAATCGAAAATGCAATGGTTTGTGAGCAAAATTTTTAATAGGGAAACGCAACGACCGTCTTCTGTGTAAGTATGGCAAATTCCTGCACCAGTGGCATCGCCCAAACCTTTATTGGTGTTTTTTCGGCTGCTGCCACTTGACGAACAAGAAACATCATATTTGGCTGCATCGGCAAGAATATTGAGCTTTTCACGGATTCTGTCAGACATGGATTTGGTGTTTTTGTAGTTTTTAAAAGTACACAATCGCTATCGAATTCAAATTTGAACAATTGTTAAAAGTCAGATTTGTTTCTGTTAAAAAATTCAAATTATGATGGTACATCTTCAAAAACCAATGCTTTTATCTTACAATATTTTGTGCTGATTGTGAATCTTTTGTCTATGGTGTAACAATTTGACCATCATGCGTACAAATATTTCCGGCAATAGGACAGCCGTCAGAAGCGATTCTATATATTTGGCGTCCGGATTAAAAACCGCTTTAAACTTAATTTTTTATGACAAAACTACCACATTTACGCATACCGGTTCTTTTCGCTGCTTCAGCTATATTGCTGAACGCCTGTGGGAAAACAGAAAAGGACCAACCGTTACAATCGGGGATATACCTTAAAAACATGGATACGCTGGTGAAACCCGGTGATAATTTTGACGCTTATGTAAACGGCGGCTGGATGAAAAATAATAAAATCCCGTCTGATAAATCTTCGTATGGCATTTCTGAAATCATCAATGACAAAGCGCAGGAAGATGTAAAAGCGATTATCGAAGCGTCGGCGAAAGGCGATTTTGCCGATGGTTCCAATGAGCAAAAAATCGGGGATTATTACGAATCATATATGAATGCGAAAGACCGTGATGCCAAAGGCGTAAAACCTTTAGCTGCTGAAATCCAAACGATAGATGCCATTTCAAATTATACCGATCTCGCTACTTATTTTGGAAAATTAAACCGCACGGGTGATTTATCGCCATTTTCCGTTAGTGTAACCGAGGATTTTAAAGATCCTACAAGATATATGCTGATCAGTTGGCAGGGTGGAATCGGGCTTCCTGAAAAAGAATATTATTTCCTGACGGATGAGAAATCGAAATCGATCAGGGCTCAATATGTAAAACATATCGAAACCATGCTGACGCTGGGCGGAATTGACAAAGCTGCGGAAAAAGCGACACAAATTATGGCGCTTGAAACGGCATTGGCTGCCAAGCACATGAAAAAAGAAGACACGCGCAACATTATGGCACTGTATAACAAATATGCAGTAGCCGATCTTAAAAAACTGATGCCGGATTTCGATTGGAATGCGATGTTGAAAACTGCCGGTGTCGATAAAGAAAAAAGCATCATTATTTCGCAGGTGGAATATATGAAATCGCTGAACGCAATTATCAAAAATACGCCGATCGATACCTGGAAAACCTATTTGAAATGGAGTTTGATCCACGGATCGGCTACTTTGCTGAATACAGAATTAGATAGGGAAAATTTTGCTTTTTACGGAAAAACGATTTACGGAATGGAGCAACAACGCCCGCAATGGCGCCGTGCGGTTGATGATGTGAATTCGAGCCTGGGTGAGATTGTAGGGAAAGTTTATGTTGAAAAACATTTTTCACCTGAAGCAAAAGCGCGTATGACAACATTGGTTAAAAACCTGCTTAAAGCGTATGAGGAAAGCATCAAGAAATTGGACTGGATGTCGGCGGACACTAAAAAAGAGGCACTCGCAAAAATCAGCAAATTCACGATTAAAATTGGTTATCCGGACAAATGGCGCGATTATTCTGCACTAAAAGTGCAAAAAAATGACTTATACGGAAATAAAGTCAGGGCGACTGCTTTTGAATACAACCGTCAGATTAACAAATTAGGCAAACCGGTAGATCGCACAGAATGGGGCATGACGCCACAAACGGTAAATGCTTATTACAACCCGCCGTTGAATGAGATCGTATTTCCGGCTGCGATTTTGCAACCGCCTTTCTTTGATTTGAATGTGGAAGATGCGGCGAATTATGGCGGAATCGGTGCTGTGATCGGGCATGAAATCGGGCACGGATTTGACGATCAGGGTTCTACTTTTGATGGCAATGGCGTCATGAGAAACTGGTGGACCGAGAAAGATCTGACCGCATTTAAAGGCAGGACCAACGCGCTTGTAGAACAATACAGTACGTTTAAAGCATTTCCTGATTTAAATGTAAACGGTGCTTTTACATTGGGTGAGAACATTGGCGATCTTGGCGGACTTACTATTGCACTGAAAGCATATCAGATGAGCCTTAACGGAAAAAAATCTCCGGTACTTGATGGTTTCACCGGAGAACAACGCGTATTTTTAGGTTACGGACAGGTTTGGCTGGACAAAGCGCGTGAAGAATCCATCCGGAACCAGGTTGCTTCGGATCCGCATGCGCCGGCACATTTCAGGGTCAACGGCATCGTTCGCAACATTCCTGAATTTTATGAAGCCTTTAATGTAAAACCCGGAGATTCTTTATATCTCGCTCCCGAGAAAAGAGTGAAAATCTGGTAAAAATAAGAACCCGCTACAACTGCGGGTTTTTTAATGCTCTTTTATAGTGACTGTCATCAATAAAAACATTGGATTAAAAGTATCAACATCGGCGAAAGCCATTATTGTATAACATCTTTGCTGAAATCTATAAATACTAATGCGTAAATTGTACCTTATTAACCTAAAACGAAACCCTCATGAACGTGAACGATCCATTTAAACCTATTATAGATACGCTTGTTACTGAAGGTTTTCACCAGCTGACCGAAAAAAAAGAGCTACAGGGCAAACCGCTTGATTTTAAAATCACACCCTATTCTCTCAATACCAAACTCAGTTTTAAATTTGAAAACCTGGATCATTTTAAAGAATTCCTGAAAATTTCCGAAGGGGAAACGCCGGAAGCGCAAATCGCACTTTTAGATGCAACTTTTTTACAACTCGGACTCGATGCCGACAATTTTTTCTATGTGAACTTTTTCGAAAAAGGGAAAGAAACCGAGATGTAAAACATGAAATGGTTTAAAAGCAAACAAAGTTGTACCTTGCTCTTTAAATGTTTTCTGATGAAAAAAATTTTCCCCATTCTTATTGTCCTTTTGCTGTTTTCCTGCTCTGAAGATTATGATCTTCAAACTGCCGCAGAAACAGTTGATACTGATTCAAATAAACAATCCGGAAATGAAAAGCCAAATGTAGATCCGAAAACTTTATTTAATATCTATAAAGTTCCGGTGATTACGCTTCAATTTTCATTGGTACAATGGAATAAGTTGTTGTCGAATTATGATTTACATCCGAAAAACGAAAAAAAAGTAGTTGCCGGTTTCACTTATTCGCTTGACGGATCAGTAACGCAACTTGACAGCATCGGTCTCAAACTGAAAGGAAACACCAGCAGGCGCCGTCCTGAAGGCAATTTCGGTGAAGTGCACAATTCGCAAAACCCGGATTGGCACCATTGTCATTTTTCTTTGGATTTCTCTAAAAACAGGCCTGCACAACTTTTTGCCGGACGCAACAAAATAAGCCTCAAATGGTTTAAAGATGATGCCGCTTACGCCCGGGAAGTTTACAGTTATGATTTGTTTCGCCGTTTTGGAATTTGGACTTCACCGCGCGCTTCATATTGCCGCGTATACATTCAGGTTGATGGTACACCGTTGGCAAATTATGGCGTATATGCGATAATCGAGCAGGTTGATGAAGATTATATCGCGCAGCGCCAGCAATATTGGGGTTCGGCAGTGGGTGATTTATGGAAATGCGGCTGGGCCGGTTCGAATTATGTCGATTTTGTGCAAACGCAAAGCATCGGTGTTGAAGATGTTACCCTTAATCCGGCAACTTCTTTATTTTATGCTTATGATTTAAAAACCAATGAAGACAATCTGGCTGCAGCCAAAGCTAATCTGATACAATTCATCAATGACCTGAATACCAAAACAGGACCGGATTTCCAAAATTGGATCAGCACAAAAATGGACGTCCCGCTTTTTATGCGCACATATGCAACAAATGTCGTACTGGGCATGTGGGACGATTATTGGGGCAACGGAAACAATTTTTATTTTTATTTTGCCCCAAATGGAAAAGCCTATTTTATTCCGTATGATTATGACAATACTTTAGGAACTTCCGGCCTTATAGCCAATTCGGGAACACACGATCCGTTAAACTGGGGTACAACGGGCAAACCGCTGGTTACAAAAATACTTGCCATTCCAGAATATCAGGCGATTTATAAAAAAGCCATTAAAGATCTTATAAATCCGAACAATAATTTTTTCGCAGCCTCGAAAAGCATGGTAAGAATTCGAGGCTGGCAAAACATGATTGCACCTTATGTTTCTAATGATACCGAGGAAGACATGCTTATTGAAGACAAACCCGCTTCTTGGGGAAACCAGCCAAATTACCGGTTGTTGTCGGGGAACAATCAAGGTGGAAATAGTGGTCCTGCTAATTTTTTCAGCAGCCGGGCAGCGAGTATTTCGTGGTAGAAGTTTCTAGTCAATATCCGAAAATCCATCTGAGTTAATAAACTGCCGCTTTTGTAATAAAGGTTTTATTAGGCTTCATACAGGCTTACAATTGCGGAAATATCTTCAGAATGATTAAAAATATCAGTCAGGACTTCAATCCGGTACCGGGTTTCGACTTTATTTTTACTCAGAATGCCAATGTATTTTCGCCGTTGGTTATTTAAATAGAGTCGGCAAATTGTACGATAACGATCGCTTTCGAACATGATCGCAACGTAACCTTTCATTTGATTGTAGGTAATTTTTTGAGGATCAACGCCTGGCGTCAATATTTTCCGTACGATAGTCACGGCTTCCTCTGCTTGTAGGTTTTCCATATTAGGGTATGAATAAGTTGAGCAACGGTATATTTGGGACTGCTAAAATACAAACTTTTTTTTAAATCGTTTTTTTTAGCGTTTTATATACCATTTATCATATAAAAAAAGCCGTCCTGAAAGAACGGCCTTCTACACCTGTAGCTGGTGCTTCTTCATTACAATAAAACCTTTTTTGTTGTGACACCTGTATTGGTTTCTACACAAACCAGGACGATTTGTGATTGCATATTCAGCTTTTCGGTATTGAAATTATGTGTACCGATATGCTGTTTGCTGTAAAGCAATTTTCCATTAAGATCATAAATCGTCAGTGTTTTTACAGGTGTCGTCGATTGTACCTGAATTTCTTTATTTTGTCCCAATACGATTGTTTCATTTGCCGCAGTAATCGGATTTTGTGTCGCGAGCGTACCATTGGCAAACCTGATTTCGAAACGGGCATCAAAAGTTCCTGCAGCTGTGTTAAACGTATAAGCAGCATCTTTTAAATTTTGAACCGCATGTGTAAGTTTGTCTATTACATAAATCGCCTGGCTATTAAACAAGCCGTCAAAACCGTCCAGCGTTATTGTAAACGAACCTGCCACCTCAGCGCTGAATCCCAAAGCAATGGCCTGGCTGTCACTGAATGGCAATGCGCGTCCCTGAATGACTAAGTTCTTGGAATCAATTATACTGTAAAAATTCACATAACTGTTTCCGTTTAGCATTAATCCGTCATACTGTTGGTCATAACCATCTGTTGCGCCATTGGCATAACCTAAAAGTATTTGTTTAAAAGCGCCTTGGTCATTCGTCAGGTTTAACCAAAAACGGTTGTCTGTATGAGTATCAACAGATGGATCTACGCTTTGTTTGTAAAACTGCAGATTGTCTGCTTTTACACGCATACTATTTTTAAATACTGCCGTTCCAGAAGCCAATGCTTCTACAAAAAAGGCCTGTCCGGCTGCAATTTTTCCCTGGAATACTGTTCCGGCTGCGTTGGTTTTTACACCTCCAATTTTATTATAAGCGGCATAATCATCACTTGCATAACCATACGTATGCGTTCCTTCTACCTGGCTGATTGCCGTAGCATGTGTCCACAAATAAACCGTTCCACCGAGGATGTTTGCATTTGCGGCATCGTTCAGGAATAATTTTGCATCAATTGCCGATGGATAAGGATTTCCTATAAGGTTCGTATTGTCTATGGCCGATTTTACCAAAGCAACATTTACAGGACCGTTATTTGGTTTTCCAACGAATGCCGTCGTAAAAGGCGCCGCTACTGTTTCTGAAAATTCATTTGGCGCACGGGCAATATATCCTTTCCCAATTTCCATAGATTCTGCACCGTTGTTAATGGTGATCCAGTTTCCTATAGCGGGGTCATATTTGTAATATTTATCAAATCTTGTATCCGGGCTCAGATTGTATAACGTTTGCCCTTGAACCGGTGAAGACCAATATACAAAATCAAATTTCCTGATTGGGCTCGTCGTTCTTTTCATGGTGAATTTTCCTTCGGAAACCAATGTATTGGCCGAATCTTCGCGAACCTGAAGAAAACTTCCGCCATTTTCTACCACTACATTTCCGGCAATGGCCGCATCATTTTGAACTTCAATATACTGGTTTGTATTGATCGTGATGGTAATTCCCGTGTTCACTGCAATTTCACAGGCAGAAACATTTCCCATAGCAGTTGAATAATCTGCGCTGAATACTGCTTTTGTATTTTTTGTAGGTACTCCATTGCTCCAGTTTGTACCGTTCCAGATGGTTGTGCTTGCACATTTTGCCGCTTCAAATTCTGCTGCGCCAAGGTCAGGTTTTACGGTATTTCTTGTTGTTCCGTCAATGTCGGTTGGAACTGCTGTTAGTGGTGTTCCCAGGTTATCTAATGCCAGGTTGCTGTCTGTCAGGTGCAAATCAGTTGCTGAAGTGAACGCCGGTAGCAGGTTTACAGAATTTGTATCCTGAGCGGTAGCTGTTTTCCAATGAGCCAATGCCGATGCATTTGCACCTAAATAACCAAGATTTTGTGTAGAATAATAATCGTTGTAATCTATTTTATCGAAAGCCGAAGCTGAAACAGCCGCATAAACGGCATAACGCAATGCACCAGAAGTCTGGCTGTTCACGAAAATATTGTTGACAATGCTCAATGCCGAACCGCCGTTGATAAAAAGTGCCGCAGAAAATCCGCTATCCTGATTGTCAGCCAGCCTGATGCTGTTGTGGTAAACCATAACCGATTGCCCGCTGTTGATCAGGATTCCGTACCCATTGTTCAACGTTCCGCCATTTCCTTTAGCGCGCACATTGCTGATGAAATTGTTGTAGGCAATCGTATTATTTCCATTGATGAAAATTCCTGTACTTCCTGCAGAACCTGTTGTTTCTTTAATGTTCGTGATTTTATTACTGAAGATTTTTCCGTTGCTGCCAGTTCCATCCGTGTAAATCGCAGCGTGTATCGGATTGTAATCGGTAGTCTTTTTTAAAATACCGTCGATCGTATTGTTGTTTATCGTATAATTTTTAACATTGTTCAGATAAACCCCCAAGGATGCTTTATCGGCATCAACTGCTGCCCCAAAAGCAGAATTGCTGATCGTCCAGTTTTCCGATTGCGATCCTGAGGCAGGGTTCCCGGTAACATAAACACCTTGTCCCACTTTAGAAAAAGCAACATTCTGAATCGTATTGTTTGAATTGGAAGCTAAAGCAATCGCTGCATCAACAGCGGTTCCGCCTGCATAAATCCCGATGGCAAGGTCGCCTTTAATCGCTTGCTGGCGGATATACACGTTTGCAATAATGTTGTTTGATGCGCCATTTGTATTGCTTTCATTTGCAAACCAGATCACCGTTTTTTTAGAATATTCCAATGGGTTGTTGTTTACAATCGTCAAATCTTTTGAACTGCTTCCGTTGTTGCTTCCATTGATGATTACATTATCGGCACCGTTAAATTTTATAACTGATTGCGTCGGTGTATACGAATTGATATTGTCTGAACGAACGATCACCGTTTTACCGGAATTTGGCTTAATTGTGAGCGTATTTGCCGGACTGCTTCCTGTAAACTGCCCGATACTGATTGGAAAAACCTCACCGGTTGCCGTAGTATAATTGGCATCATTCAATAAGAAAACCACTGGTCCTGAAACACCCGAAGTATTGATTTTGTTTACTGCGCTGGTGAGCGTATTAAATGGCGCAGGTTGTGAAGCACCGATGACATAATTTCCGGAAAGTGGCTGTGAAAATCCGGCGAATGAAACAAGAACAACTAGTAAAAATAATTTTTTCATGACTTATAAAAGATTTGGAACTGCTTTTTGGCGGCACAAATGTATATACAAGCATTACATTGAAATTGGGTTTTAAAGTACTATTTTCAAACTTTTCGATGAAGCGCATAAAAGGCATTTCCAACAGTAAAAAACTACGATAAAGTACAAAATCAACGAAAACGTTTTCGTTGATTTTAACATCTAATTTACTGAAAATCATGCAATTTTGAAACGAAATCCTATAACAAAACAACCTCATTGTGGTTGTACTTTTATATTCAAGAAACACTCAATAAGTACTTGGAATTATTGAATACTGATTTGAAACGATTTTGCTTAAGCATCATTTACAAAAAATATCAGTGATTGATTTTTGTTAGGTTATTTATTGATGGATGCCGTCCCTCGGGGCGGCTTTTTTTATGGCCATTTTTTGGTAAGCGTTTAAAAACTTATCCACGTTTGAGCCAGCCGGTAATACTCAAACGCCGCTTATTGGTTAGTAACACTTCGTGTTCGAGTTCGTCGCTTTTAAAGAAAACCGTTTTGCCTTGTGTAGGCGAAAATTTTCGGTTGCAGCCCGGTTCATATACCATCAATTCCCCGCCATCTTTTTCCTGCCAATCGGCATTCAGGTAACTAATCATTGAAAAAGCGCGGCCTGGATTGTTTTTAAACTGGTCCAGATGCCTGATGTAAAAACTGCCTGCTTCATATAACGTATAATGAAATTCATAACCGGTAATTCCCGCATAACACGATTGATTCAGGAATTTGACAAAAGCATCAATCCTTAGAAAAAATTCATTTTCAAACGGATCATTATGGGATTTGTCGAGCCAGTAAATAGAATCGCCACGCACCTGTTTGTTGTGTGTCGTGATTGCAGCATTGCCTGTTCCTGCTTCGAGCAGAAACCGCTTGTTGTCTAAAATCAGCAGGTTTTCTTTTAATGATTCGGATAGCGCTGCGCTTAAAAATCCTTCAGAAACACCGATCTGATGTTCCAAATAACCTGCAAGCAATGCTTCAAAAATTTCCATAGAACGTTGTTTTGCCTTCCACTCACCGGAAACAGGCATTGCACAAGGTAGCGTTCTCCAGCTTTGTTTTGTCCCAATATTCTACAAAAGATCAAAAAAAAAATGCCACTCCGAAGAATGGCATCTTTCCCTAAAAATATAAAAACTATTTTTTGATGATTTTAACGGTTTTAGATCCGTGATCTGTTGTCACTTTTATCATATACATTCCGGCAGCATATCCCGACAAATCTATGTTGGCATTTGCCGCATTGATATTCCGCTGCTGAATTATTTGCCCTAAGGTGTTCGAGATTTCTACTGTTGAAATTTGCTGTGAATAAGTAATCGTCAGTTGATCCTTAACAGGATTTGGATACAGTTGTAACCCTTCCAGAGTCGCTTCGGCAATTTCCAAAGTAGTACCACACTGAATTCTTCTGGTTCTCATACTTTCTTGTGATCCACAGGCTGCACTGTTGTGAATGTGGTAGCGCACGACACCGTTATCAGTTCCCGAATTCCATACGAAAGGCGTTGCACCTCCTGCAAGAACGACGCCTGATGGATTGGCAATCGTAATGTAATCCGTCGCTACAGAACTCGAAAAAGTATACACTTTATTCGATACCACATTCACATTGGTAAATTCACCTGCATAAGCATCGGTATTGATGGTTTCGACAGCTCCGGTGCACGTTGGAGAATAGGTTGCAGTTGGCCATAGTCCGTAAAGCGCTCCGTTACAACTTGCAGCTGCCGGCGTATTGAATGTTCCGCCAAAGGTCCACGTTCCTGCTGTAGTTCCGCAAACAGAACGCACCCAGTAATAATAGGTACGGCCACCAATCAAATCATTCATATAAGAATAATTGGTCGGTGTCACTTGTTCGGTTGTTGGAAGTCCGGCAGAAGGTGCCGTGTTGGTATTGCTGTGGTACACTTGGTAACCCGTTGGTGCTACAGACGGCGCGCCCCATGAAAACAGCGCCGAATTCGAAGTGATATTGGCCACATTAAAACCGCCGTTTGGTCCGGCACAAGTCGGTGCGGTAACGGTTGTACATTTAATATTCCTGTTCCGCAATACCTGGACTGTTCCACAAGCGGCATTGGTATGAATGTAATAACGAATCACACCGGTTGTCGATCCTGACAACCATATGACTGGTGACACACCATTAGCATACAATACCGTTCCGGCAGCATTCGTAACGGTAATATAATCTGCCGCAACCGAAGTGGAAAAAGTATATTGCCTGTTGGCTGTTATATTGATATTGGCATATTCACCCGGCCATGCATCATCGTTTATAAGTTCGGTACTTCCTGAGCAGGATGGCGTATAATTGGTTTCCGGATACAATCCGTATGGCGCTTCATTACAGAAAGCTGCCGCAGCCGTAGTTGTAAAACTTCCGCCGGAAATCCAGGCGCTTTGTGTAGTCCCGCAATTGGAACGAACCCAAAAATAATAAGTCGTACTTGCCGTTAAACTGATCAGGTTGACATTGCCGGTCTGCGTGGTGTTTCCTGATGGCGTCGTACTTGCAGAAGGCGTTGTTGAAGAGGTACTAAAATAAACGTCATA
>Ga0081606_1000098_pt1 | contig 61043 bp, 58 predicted proteins | sample EareggfetidaYelm_FD_71127 | JGI IMG/M metagenome (GOLD analysis project Ga0081606, IMG submission 71127) | Earthworm egg capsule microbial community from the University of Washington, USA - E. fetida Yelm (SPADES assembly) (version 2) | ecosystem: Host-associated > Annelida > Reproductive system...
TATTCCGGGCCGCTATCCCGGGGCGTGAGACCCGCACCGGGGCGTGCTATTCCGGTGCGTGAGACACGCCCGGGGGCGTGGTGCCGTGGTGCGTGTCTCACGCACCACGCACCATGGCGTTTATCTCTAACCAAGATAGATCTCCAGGAGTCCATCGGGCAATGTTACGTGCACTTGCTTTTTCTTATGATCTATCTTGTCGATCGTCTGTTCATTCAAGGGGATCAATACTTCCTTTTCTTTCATTTCCAGCCTGCAAAGTAATTGGTGTGGTTGTTCGATCACTTCCAGTATTTCGCTCAGCGGTTCATTTTCATTCATTATGGTATAACCAAGGATACTTCCGGGTGCAGATTTCGCGGCCAGTTTTTTGAAATCGGCTTCCGGGATCCAGATTTCTTTTTGGGCCAGCTTCATCGCGGCTTCCCTGGTATCCACACCTTCCAGTTTCACATACGCTTCCTCTTCCGATCTGATCTTTGCCGATTCAACAAACCACGGAATAAAGGACTGTTTTTTTTCTTCAATAAAAACAGCCGTCAGCCCTTTCAGGGAAGTCTTCTTTCCCAATGTATGCTTCAACACTATTTCTCCTTTCAGTCCAAACACCGCGACGATCTTTCCCATTTTGTAATACTCCGCCATATGCTCAAAGTTTGAGAGTTTTGAAAAATTTGAGAGCTTTCACAGGCTATTGCCGCGGATCGCAGCCTACGGCAATAATTTGACAGGTTTCGATTTGAAGAACCTTTGGAGCCTCTTAAACCCATGAAACTTCCGGAACCTTCACTTCCTTCTATAGAAAAGGCGACATCGTATTCGGATGTCGCCTCATGAACTTTCAGGATCGGAACTTGTCCAGCATTAAGCTGTGCTCAGATTTATCCTTCACTTCCGCCTTCCGCTTTCCTTTCAGGTCTGCGACCTGGCATAGGGCGGCGGCTTCTTCTTTGGCGGGAAGCTTCTTCCTGGCGTTTTCTCACCTGAGCGTCATGTTCTGCGCTCCATTTGGTGAATTTCTCCATTGCAGTAGCGTCATCAAACAGACCCAGCGTTACACCTCTTAACAGGTGTTTCAGGTACAATACGCCTTTAAAGCTCAGGATGCGGCGAACGGTGTCAGTTGGAGTTGCACCTTTGCTCAACCACTCGAGCGCTTTCTGACGATCCAGCTGAATTGTAGCAGGAACAGTCAATGGATTGTAAGTACCTAATTTCTGGATAAATTTACCATCACGCGGAGCGCGTGAATCTGCCACTACAATGAAGTAGAAAGGTCTTTTCTTAGACCCGTGGCGTTGCAGTCGGATTTTTGCTGACATTAAATAGAAATTTAACAGCGTTAAACAATAATTGTTAATAAACCCGGTAGAGACCGGACGGCGAAAATACTGAAATGTGGAGAGATTAAGAAGTAAAAAGTAAAAAGTAAAAGTTAACTCCGCTTATCAGGGCAGATTCTCCCTGATGTCAAGCGGGATACTTTTGACTTTTTACTTTGTGCGCCAGTTGAAAAACAACCGCTTATCTCTTCATTCCCGGCATCATTTTGCCAAACATATTCATCTTATTCATTCCTTTCATCATTTCCCTCATCTGCTCAAACTGTTTCATAAAGGCATTTACATCAGAGAGGTCTTTGCCGGCGCCTTTGGCGATGCGTTTACGACGGTTGCCATCGATAATATCGGGATTGCTTCTTTCTTCGGGAGTCATGGAATTGATCATAGCCTCGATGCCTTTGAAGGAGTCTTCGTTCACATCCAGGTCTTTGATCTTGCTGCCGACGCCGGGGATCATGCCTAACAGATCCTTCATATTGCCCATTTTCTTGATCTGCTCCAGCTGCATTTTGAAGTCGGCAAAATCGAATTTATTCTTACGGATCTTGCTTTCCAGCTTCCTGGCCTGCTCTTCGTTGAACTGCTCCTGCGCCTTTTCCACGAGACTGGTGATATCGCCCATGCCAAGGATCCGCTGCGCCATCCGCTCCGGATAGAACACGTCCAGTGTTTCCATCTTTTCACCGCTGCTGATGAATTTGATAGGTTTATTCACCGTATACTTGATCGAAAGCGCCGCACCGCCGCGAGTATCACCATCAAGTTTGGTAAGTACCACACCGGTAAAGTTGAGGCGGTCATTGAACGCTTTAGCCGTATTCACCGCATCCTGGCCGGTCATACTATCTACCACGAACAGGATCTCCTGCGGGTTGATGGCATTGCGGATATTCGCCACTTCAGCCATCATCGCCTCATCTACTGCCAAACGGCCGGCCGTATCGACGATGACCACGTTCTTATTTTTGCTTTTTGCTTCCTTCACAGCATTTTGTGCGATCGAAACGGCGTCTTTGTTTTCCAGTTCAAGATGCACATCAACGCCGATCTGCTCACCAAGCACACGCAACTGTTCCATCGCCGCGGGGCGATAAATATCCGCTGCCACCAGCATCGGAGAGAGGCCTTTTTTGGTTTTGAGATAATTCGCCAGCTTGCCGCTGAAAGTTGTTTTACCACTACCCTGGAGACCAGCGATCAGGATCACCGCCGGGTTGCCTTTGGCATTAAAATCCGCTTCGGCGCCGCCCATTAGTTCCGCCAGCTCATCTTTCACGATCTTGGTCATCAACTGACCCGGGCTGATAGAGGTGATCACTTTTTCACCCATCGCCGTATCCTTGATCTTATCAGTGAATTCCTTGGCAATCTTATAGTTAACGTCCGCATCTACCAACGCGCGACGAATATCTTTTACGGTGGAAGCAATGTTGATCTCGGTGATCCTTCCCTGGCCTTTCAGGTTCTTAAAGGCGCTTTCAAGCTTTTCCTGTAAACTGTTGAACATAGGTTGTCAAAATAAGACTGCGAAATTAAGCTATATGGAAAGTAAAAAGTAAAAATTCAAAAGTAAAAAGGGTAGTCCTGGCGGGACTGGTGCATCACAGGTTTTCTGACCTTCCATGCTGGCTTACCGATTTGGTTTTACTGGTAAGGAAGACCAGGGACAGATCAGGTGTCAGTATGGCTGGGATTCCGTGACCTGTTCCATTGTGGAGTTACTGATGTGTTGCTGTGGATGATCTGATGAAGATCTGATGAAGCTTCATGAAAGGCGAATTATGGCCGCAGATGAATACGTCTTTAGCTTTTCTTTTTGAAGAGAGGAGTTGAATGTGACATTATGACGCAGAGGATTTGGGCCGGGGTACGGGTGTTTTTTGGAGAGTTCCTGGTCGTCGTTAGTTCGTCTCTTGTTCGGGTGCTGGTCGAGTGGAGCAGGTGCGCATAAATCAGGGAAAGGACCGTAACGGGGTCTTTTTGTGGTCATTTTCGCAGGAGGGAATTTGTGTATGCGAAGGTGACCGGATGAGGAGGTCGCCATACAATTACTGTCCGCGGACGAAGCCGATGCCGATGCTTAGTCAGAGACTAAGCATAACCCTTCAGGTCATTAATCTGTTCTGAACAAAAGCAAATAAAGTCCCAGGTATATTGCAATAAAAAACGCCGAAACGCCAATGTCGTTCTTCAAAGAAGCAAAGGGCCTTCCCTTACCAACTCTCTGATAAAGTATATACAGTACAAACGTAAATGGGACAGCCCACAACCGTAAAGACATGATAAATCCCCCAATGCTTAGCATATAGATATTTTAATTTTAGGGTCTCAAAAAATAAAAAGCCAAAATCACAACAGCAGGCCTCAGCAGACCACCATTTTAGTTTTGACTTTTTAGTTTTGAATTATTGTAGTGTAGAAGTTTATTTCATTAGCCTAAGTAAGTTCTTAAAAGTTTACAACGATTTGTGGTCCTCAGTTTCGTAATTGCTTTGTCTTTGATCTGGCGTACACGTTCGCGTGTAAGGTTGAATTTTTCACCGATATCTTCCAGGCTCATTGGGTGATCAACGCCGATACCGAAGAAATAGCAGATCACTTCTTTCTGTCTTTCGGTAAGAGCTTTCAGTGAGCGGTCGATCTCAGTTCTGAGTGACTCCTTGTGATCAAGATCTCCGTCTGTTTTCTCTGCGTTTGGATTTTCCAGTACGTCTATCAGCGTACTGTCTTCGCCTTCGGAAAGCGGCGTATCCATACTTACGTGACGGGCAGAAATGCCGAGTGTGGCAGATACTTCGTCGAGGTCCATTTGCAGCATTTCAGCCAGTTCTTCGGCTGAAGGCTCTCTTTCAAATTGCTGTTCGAGCGTGGAGTAAGCTTTCTGAATTCTGTTGGTCAGGCCAACTTTGTTCAGCGGTAGCCTTACGATCCTTGATTGTTCAGCCAAAGCCTGCAGGATGCTCTGACGGATCCACCATACGGCATAGGAAATGAATTTGAAGCCTCTGGTTTCATCAAAGCGCTGTGCAGCCTTGATCAGGCCAACATTACCTTCATTGATGAGGTCCGGCAGGGACAAACCCTGGTTCTGATACTGTTTTGCAACGGAAACAACGAAGCGAAGATTGGCTTTGGTGAGACGGTCGAGGGCTCGTTGATCGCCTTGTCTGATCAGTGCAGCGAGACGCACTTCTTCCTCAGGGGTGATCAATTCGACTTTGCCAATTTCCTGGAGGTATTTTTCCAGGCTTTGAGACTCACGATTCGTAATTGACTTCGTGATCTTCAATTGACGCATGCTCATAGGTTTGGTATTTAGATGGTTATTTTAAGGGTTGTGAATTACAAGTTTTGGTTAGGTTAGCCTTTAAAAACACCCATCAGGGTTTTTCATTTACTACTGATAAATAGTGCCTGCCGATCTGGGTTTAAAAGCTTAAATGTTTAAAGGTTCTGACATTAAACCTTTGAACTTTTAAACATTTAAACTGGTGTAACAAATCTCGGCCTGACACCACTTAAGGAATTGGATACTATAGCAATTTATGCTTTCGCCTAATATGTGCCAAAAAAATCTTTGGAATATCTTAACGTTTTCGTATATGATTTTATTTCATGCGCAGATGACTGTTTTTGCGATGACTGAAAAATAAACGGCAAATAGTTTTGCGCGGTCGATTTATTTTTTATTATTGCAGCCCTGAGTGATTTAATCAACTGACGATGAGTAAGCAATTATATACGCTAGAATTTCCCGTAAGGTGTTCGCCTTCTATATTATACGAGTTTTTATCAACCCCGGCCGGCCTCGGAGAATGGTTTGCTGATAAAGTGGATGAGCGCGACAATATCTTTTATTTTGGATGGAATGGCTCTTTTGATAAAGCAGAAGTGCTGGAAAGTGAAGAAAACAGGTTTATCCGCTTTCGCTGGCTGGAAGCCCCGAAAAGTGAATATTTCGAATTCGGCATAGAAAAATCGGAGATCACCAATCAAACGATCCTGGTGGTAAAAGACTTTGCGGAAAAGAAAGATATAAAAGATCAGTCTTTGCTTTGGGATCATCAGGTGAAGGATTTGTTTCACCGCCTGGGAAACTAATGTAAAGTTTCAAAGGTTTGAGAGGTTTGATAAGTTGGATAGGTTTGTATTTTCGAGACCTCTCCAACTTATCAAACCTCTCAAACGTATCAAACGGTTACGATAGTAATCCAACGAGAATCCTGAAGTCTTTTGCAAGTTTCGAAGGCACCGTATCCCATTCCCCCAGGGATATTTTTTTTGCCAGTTTGATAAACGAATGCGTACGGATATGATGTACGAATTCCTCTTTGCTGATTCCGGCCAGACTCCTGTAATTATCTTTTTCAAAATGATGATTCCAGGGAGAATCGCTGTGGCTGATATGAAATTCATTTTTCCGTAACACATCATACGCTTCGGCAATATTTTCGGTAAACAATTCCTTGTGTGAACCGGAAAGCTGAAGTGTTATGCTGAAGAATTTTCCCCACCAGAACATTGTGCGGATCGCAAAGATGTTTTCCCTGTCGAAATACCTTGGCTGGTCCAGCACAAGCCATGGTAATCCAAGATAGTTTTCGCCGCGGGTGATCTTTGGGGGGACCTTTAATACTTCGGCCGGAAGAGCTTGCTGATTTTCGTTTAAAATGGCTTCTTGCTGGTCCTGCACCGCAAGCAGCAGCATTTTTATTTTTTCCAGTATTGCATTCTTTGTTAAAAGCCAGGTGGAATCAGTAACTAATTGCTCCTCAAACGGCGAAAGCTGTATTTTTGGGAAATCGTTCATGCTTCAAAAATAATCAATCGACCCCGCCGCTGGCGGACAGGAATTTAGGCAGATGTTCAAAAAACTGGATAAGCTCATCATTAAGGCTTTTATCGGCCCCTTTATCGCCACCTTCTTTATTACCCTGATGGTGCTGGTGATGCAGTTTTTCTGGCTGTATATAGATGACTTTGTGGGTAAAGGCCTTGGAATCGGCGTCGTATTGAAATTCATCTGGTACCAGAGCGCGGTACTGGTGCCTCTCGCTCTTCCGCTGGCAGTACTGTTGTCTTCACTGATGACCTTTGGTAATCTGGGCGAGAGTTTCGAACTGGTCGCCATCAAATCAGCGGGCATCTCGCTGCTGCGGTTCATGCGTCCATTGTTCATCATCTCTTCGTTCATCAGCATTATCGCTTTCCTTTTTTCGAATTATGTGATCCCGGTAGCATTCCTGAAGTCGAGGACCATGCTTTCAGATATCGTTTGGGCAAAGCCCGCATTCGACCTGAAGGAAGGGGTATTTTATGACAGGCTGAATGGTTTTGCGATCAAGATCGGGGAGAAGGATAAAAATGACAGTGTGATCCGCGATGTGATCGTGTATGAGCAGCAGAATAATGGCCAGCAGGATAATTTCATCATCGCAAAAAGTGGCGTAATGCGCGTTACGCCGAATAAGCGCTTCCTTGAATTCAATCTCAAAGATGGCTGGCGCTATCAGGAAAAAGGCAATTCCCGCGATGCTTCACGGACCGATTACATTCGTCTTGGCTTCAAAGAATACAACAAACAATTTGACATGAGCGCGCTGCAGATGACCTGGACTGCCGATACCACTAATCGCAGTGACGCAAAGTTCTATACAATACATCAGCTTAACAAAGCGATCGATTCACTGAAAAAAGAGAATCAGATCGTGCGCAATAATCTGGAGAAAGGACTTTATTCATCTTTTCTTTTCAATCGTTATATAGACAGTTCGGCAACAAAAAAGCAAGCGGATACAGTGCGGAGGAAAAACCTGGTGGAAGACAGCGTTTTTCTTCATGCAAAAACAATGGACGAATTATTGCCGGACTCTGCCATATACAGCGTTGGCCAGCAGGCATTGGGTGAAGCTTCATCTATGAGCGCGTCACTTGCCGCTGCCGATATGAATATGCAGGAAAGGAATAAGCAATTCAGGCGGCACCAGATTGAGTGGCATCGCAAGATCGTGCTGTCTGTCTCCTGCCTGGTCTTATTCCTGATCGGTGCGCCGCTTGGCTCGATCATCCGTAAAGGAGGGCTTGGTACGCCATTGATCGCGGCCATCAGCTTTTTTATGGTCTTCTATTTTTCTACAACTGTGGGCGAGAAATTTGCAAAGGAGGGAAGCTGGGGCGTTTTTTCCGGCATGTGGCTGGCCATATTTATATTGGTACCAATTGGCGTATTCCTCACTTACAAGGCCATGAGGGATTCACAACTCTTCAATAAAGAAGCCTACTACAGGTTGTTCAAAATAGTCGGGGGATTCTTCCGCAGGAAAAAAACTGCACCCGGCAACAATTAATAATTAAAAGACAGTATATGCAAAACAACTCATCTACCCGGCGGAAATTCATTACAGACTCTGCCAAAACCGTGCTGGCCGTAAGTGCCGGTGTGGCCGCTACAAGCTCATTACTGCAATCATGCGGGATCATCAGCAAAGGAGGTTCTTCCGGTACAGCAACCGGCTTTTCGCAAGAGCCATTGCCGTACGCATACAATAGTCTTGAGCGCGCCATTGATGCGCAAACAATGGAGATCCATTATTCCAAACACGCCGCTGCCTATGCAACCAATCTGAAAGAAGCAGCAGCTGCGGAAGGTGTAAGCGCAAAGACTTCTGTGGAGGAAGTGCTGGCCAAAGTATCCAAATACACCCCAAAGATGCGCAACAATGCAGGCGGACATTATAATCACGAATTATTCTGGAAAACACTTTCACCCGATGGTGGTGGCAAGCCAGACGGGAAACTGATGGCCGCGATCGAACAAAGCTTCGGTTCGTTTGATACATTCAAAACACAACTGGCTGATGCAGGCAAGAACCGTTTCGGCAGCGGCTGGGCATGGTTGTATACCGGCGCAGATAAAAAACTGTTGATCGGGTCTACGCCAAATCAGGATAATCCCCTGATGAATGTAAGCGATATCAAGGGCTTCCCGTTGCTTGGCCTGGATGTGTGGGAACATGCTTATTATTTGCGTTACCAGAACAGACGCGCAGATTATATCAACGCATGGTGGAGTGTAGTGAACTGGAAATTTGTGGGAGAACGATTTGAAAAAATATAATGGTATGTTTCCTGGATCGGTCGGGGCGATCCAGGATGTTCCATGTCGTTCGTTTCCCGGCTGAAGATCGTATCAAAGGATAGGTTCCCGGGCGGGGACGAGCTTTATCGGTTTGTTCACGATGATCACAGGTCGTCGGCTATCCAACATCGACCCCGCCCTGAACATTCTCATATTTCTTTAACTTTGCCACTTGGAAACAGCCAGTCAAAATCTCCGCATTCAAAAATGGGTTGCCGGTATCTCGGTAGTGCTGCTGGTGGTCAAGTTGGTTGCATATTTCTTCACGCGCTCCGTTTCCATTCTTACAGATGCACTGGAAAGTATCGTAAACGTGGCGGCGGGTTTTATCGGTTTATACAGTTTACATGTTGCTGCAAAGCCGCGGGATGCGGATCACCCCTATGGTCATGGCAAGGCGGAGTTTCTTTCAGCTGCGGTTGAAGGAACGATGATAGGCATTGCCGGGCTGGTGATCCTGTATAATGCGGTGTTTGGCCTGATACATCCGGTTGAACTGAAAAAAATTGACACGGGGATCTGGCTGGTGGCGTTTACGGCGGTGGTCAACTTCCTTGTCGGGCTGTACTGTGTGCGTATTGGCACAAAAAATAACTCAGCGGCATTGACGGCCAGCGGCAAACATCTTCAAACGGATACGCTGACCACGGGTGGAATCATTGCCGGCCTCGTCCTTCTTTATTTTACCGGGTTAAACTGGATAGATGCGGCGGTGGCGATGATCTTTGGGGTATGGATCATCATCACCGGGTATCGTATTGTGCGCACGTCAATCGCCGGCATCATGGATGAGGCAGATATTAAATTGCTTACCAGGCTGGTACAATTGCTGAATGCCAACCGCCGTGTGAACTGGATCGATCTGCACAATCTGCGGGTGATCAAGTATGGCAGCATCTTGCATATCGATTGTCACCTGACAGTGCCCTGGTACCTGGACGTGAACCAGGCACATGCAGAGATCGACGCGCTGATAGCCCTGGTACGCAGGGAATTCAGTGAATCTGTCGAGTTCTTTGTCCATTCGGACGGCTGCCTGCCCCGCTCCTGCCCGATCTGCGACAAAATGGAATGTACAGTCCGAAAGCATAATTTTGAGCGGAAAATTGAATGGACACTGGAAAATATTGTGAGAAATGAGAAACATAGCCTCCAGTCAAATTCAAAAATCAAAAGCAGAAATTAAAAAAAACCTTGCCGGGCGGAGTTTTCTGCCTGAATTTTTTACCTTTTAATTTTGGCTTTTTACTTTGTCACTTAAAACATTAACTTTTAATACGCAAAATGGCAACAAAGACGACGACCACCTGGATCGAAGAGCATGAATTTGAAAGTGAGCATGAAGGCAACCGGATCAAAGTGGATGGTAACAAGAAAAATGGCCACGGCCCTAAAGCATTGTTATTGTCAGGGTTGGCTGGTTGCTCAGGGATCGATGTGGTGGATATCCTGCACAAAATGAAAGTGGAATTTTCTGATTTTTCGATAGATGTGGAAGCTGATCAAACCGAAGAGCATCCAAAAGTGTTTAAGGATATACAGATCACTTACCGTTTGAAGACCGCTGCTGATAATCTGGAGAAAGTAGAAAAAGCAATCAATCTGTCATTGGATAAATACTGCGGTGTATCGGCTATGTTAAAAAAGACCTCGGCCATCAACTATACCGTTGAAATTCTTAATTAATTATGCTTTCAAAGAAATCACAGTACGCGTTCAAGGCTTTAGGATACCTCACAGAGAAATATAACGAAGGCCCGATCCTTATCTCGGAAATAGCGAAGAAGAAAAAAATTCCGCTGAAATTCCTGGAGAATATCCTGCTGGAATTGAAAAAGGCGGATATCCTGGATAGTAAGAAAGGGAAGGGCGGAGGTTATTTCCTGAAAAAAAGCCCTGAGAAAACAAAGGTCGCAACGATCATCCGTTTGGTGAACGGCCCGATCTCTATGTTACCCTGCGTGAGCCTGTATTTTTATGAACGTTGCAAGAATTGCAATGAAAAACATTGTGGTCTGCATGATATGATGATCGAAGTGCGGGATGCTACCCTGAATATTGTGGAGAACAGGACGCTGAAGGACCTGGTAGATTATTGAGTTGATAATAAAGATAGAATATCAGCAAAAGGCGGAACGGATTTGATCTGTTGCGCCTTTTGTGTTTACCAACTGTATTGAATGGTGCTATGCGAATCGCAAAGTGTATCAACCATGATTCGGAATCATTTAATTGGCTATCAAATGCTTATAAAATATTTTCGATAGGCTAATGCAATTCTAATTCATTCCCTGTAAGCCATTAACAATAAATTAGTCCACAAACTTTGTGGGGTATTCATTTCCCCTTATTTTTGTTGACTACTTTAAACTTTTTTATTATGGCATTACGTCTGGGCGATACAGCACCCAATTTTAAAGCACAAACCACCGCTGGTGAAATTGATCTTCATGAATATTTAGGAAGCGGATGGGGCGTATTATTTTCTCACCCTGCAGATTATACGCCTGTTTGCACAACAGAACTGGGCAAAACGGCACTTCTCGGCGATGAATTTACCAAGCGCAACGTAAAAGTGCTTGCTGTGAGTGTTGACCCATTGGGTAAACACGAAGGATGGATCAAAGACATCAATGAAACGCAAAACACAACAGTTAACTTTCCTATCATAGCTGATGCCGACAGAAATGTCGCAACCTTGTATGATATGATCCACCCGAATGCTTCAGCAACGGCAACAGTACGTTCACTGTTCATCATCGGCCCGGATAAACTGGTTAAACTGATCATTACATATCCTGCATCTACCGGAAGAAACTTTGTAGAAGTACTTCGCGTGATCGATTCACTGCAGCTAACTGCAAACCACAGCGTGGCTACTCCGGCAAACTGGACACAGGGTGAAGACGTGATTGTTGTTCCTGCTGTGTCTACCGAAGATGCGATCAAGAAATTTCCTAAAGGTGTGAAGGTGGTGAAGCCGTATCTGAGGTATACGCCGCAGCCAGACCTGTAAAAAGTAAAAATTACCCCGCTTATCAGGCCAGGAAATTTTCAACCGGTAAGCGGGGTTGCTTTTGACTTTTTACTCCGGAATACAACGCTACTACTAACGTACTACTACAAACCCGATGCTGACGAGAGAGCAAATACAACAACTGGAAGAACTTTCTTTGCCGGAAGCAATTGCGTTTATCGCGACAATGTTTCCCGGGAAAGTTGTTTTTTCTTCTTCGCTCGGGCAGGAAGATCAGGTGCTCACCGATGTTATCTTCCGCAATCAGCTTCCCGTGAAGGTCTTCACTATCGATACCGGCCGTTTATTCAATGAAACATATGAATTGCTGGACCGAATAGAAGCGCGTTACAAAAGCAAAGTGCATATCTATTTCCCTGAAGCAGTAGATGTAGAGGAATTTGTTGCTGCAAAAGGGGTCAACAGTTTTTACGAATCAGTTGATAATCGTAAGGCCTGTTGTCATATCCGGAAAGTAAAACCGCTGAACCGCGCATTGGATGGTGCAAAAGTGTGGATCACGGGTTTGCGTTCGGAACAATCGGGCAACCGGAATAACATGCCGATGATCGAGTGGATGGAAGACCGGCAGTTATATAAATTCAATCCGCTTATCAAATGGAGTTTTGATGAGATGATCGCGTATATCAACAAATACAATGTGCCATACAGCCCTTTGCATGATAAAGGATTCATCAGCATCGGATGTGCGCCCTGTACAAGAGCGATCGAACCGGGCGAAGATGCCCGCGCAGGCCGTTGGTGGTGGGAAACATCACACAAGGAATGTGGTCTGCATTCAACCGTAGCCAATGTTTTAAACAATAAGTGATATTAAGAAACGAAGCGTATGAGTAAACATCATTTGGATTATCTGGAACAGCTTGAAGCAGAAAGTATTTTTATCTTTCGCGAGATAGCCGCGCAATTTGAAAAACCTGCCCTCCTGTTTAGCGGAGGCAAGGATTCAATTACTCTTGTTCACCTGGCAAAAAAAGCATTTGCACCGGGGAAGATCCCTTTTCCGCTGGTACACATTGATACAGGACATAACTTTCCCGAAGCACTTTCTTTCCGTGATCAGCTGGCATCGGAAGTGAATGCCAACCTGATTGTCCGCAAAGTGGAAGACACTATCCGTGAAAGGAAACTGACAGAACAAAAAGGAAAATTTGCCAGTCGCAACTGGCTGCAAACTTATACACTCCTCGACACTATCGAGGAATTTGGCTTTGATGCCTGCATCGGTGGCGCACGCCGCGATGAAGAAAAGGCAAGGGCAAAAGAAAGGATCTTTTCTGTCCGCGATGAGTTCGGGCAATGGAATCCTAAACTTCAGCGTCCGGAGCTTTGGAATATTTACAATGGAAGAATACACAAGGGAGAGAACGTTCGTGTATTCCCGATCAGCAACTGGACGGAGCTTGATATCTGGAATTATATTCGGAAAGAAAAGATCGATCTTCCTTCCATTTACTTTTCGCATGACCGGGAAGTGCTTGTGCATGAAGGGCAGTTGATAGCTGTATCTGATTTCATCCAGATCGATGATACAGATCTTGTGGTAAATAAGAAAGTCCGATATAGAACTGTGGGCGATATGACCTGTACGGCTGCAGTGGAATCTTCCGCGTCATCTTTGGATGAAGTGATCAACGAGATCACCGCTGCGCGTATCAGTGAACGTGGTGAAACAAGGATTGATGACAGAGTGACGGAGGCGGCGATGGAGGATCGTAAAAAGAATGGATATTTTTAAGTAAAGGCAAAGAGTAAAATTTCTGGTTATTCTTCTATAAACGGCCGATTTTTTACTTCACAACACGCAAATAAAATCAAATGGATCTATTAAGATTTATAACAGCAGGTAGCGTTGATGACGGCAAAAGCACCCTTATCGGACGCCTGTTGTATGACAGTAAAAATATATTGGTTGACCAGCTGGAAGCATTGGAAAAGCAGACAAAGAATAAGGAAGCTGGTTCGATTGATCTGGCATTGCTGACTGATGGCCTGCGTGCGGAACGTGAGCAGGGTATAACGATTGACGTAGCGTATCGTTATTTTTCAACTCCTAAAAGGAAGTTCATTATAGCTGATGCTCCCGGGCATGTACAGTATACGAGGAATATGATAACCGGCGCATCAAATGCGAATCTTATTATCATCCTGGTAGATGCACGGCAGGGAGTGGTTGAGCAGACACGCCGCCACTCCATTATTGCGTCTTTGCTGAAAATACCTCATGTTGTTGTTGCGGTGAACAAGATGGATCTTGTTGAATACTCACAGGATGTGTACAACAATATCCTGATCGATTATGCGGAAGTGGCGAAACAACTCGGATTGAAGGACGTGACATACATTCCGATCAGTGCATTGAATGGCGATAATATCGTTGACAAATCAACAACAATTCAATGGTATGATGGAAAACCGTTGTTACAATTGCTGGAAGAAGTGGAAACAGATCAGGATCTCAATCTCGCTGATCCGCGTTTCCAGGTACAGCTGGTGATCCGGCCTCAGACGGCAGGTTTGCATGATTATCGTGGTTATGCCGGTAAGGTGATCAGCGGTATTTATAAAAAAGGTGATAAAGTAACAGTATTGCCCAACAATATTGAATCTGTTATCTCTAAACTGGAAGTGAATGGCGTGGAAGAAGAGGAAGTTTTTGCTTCGCAGAGTGTGACTATTCACTTGCAGGATGATATTGATGTAAGCCGTGGTGATTCGATAGTGAGATCAGATAATCAGCCAAAAGTTTCCAATGAGATAGAAGTGCTCTTGTGCTGGTTGGATGAGAAGCCGTTGCAGCCGGGAAATAAATATTATCTGCAACATAATAGCCGGTTGATCCGGGCAGTAGTCAGGAATGTGGAGTACAGACTGGATGTAAACACACTGCAGCAACTACCGGTTGAAGGGTCTGTTAAATTAAACGAGGTGGTAAAGGCGACGATCAAAACTGCCTCACCGCTTGTATATGATAGTTATTCAACTATTCAGGGAAATGGCAGCGCCATCCTGGTAGACGAAACGAGCAATAATACTGTGGCGGCTGTGCTGCTGCAGTAATATTTTTTTACAATATAATTCTACTAAATAAGTAGACTATGAATGTACAACGTATCAATGGGAAAGTAATTCTTGCCGGAGCAGGTCCCGGCGATCCCGAGCTTATTTCCGTTAAGGCTGTCCGTTGGCTGCAGAAAGCGGATGTTGTGTTGACTGACCGGCTGGTCAGTCATGAGATCCTCAATGAGTATGTGGGTGCGCAGGCGGAGATCATCTGTGTGGGCAAGCAGGGCCGGTATGGTACTTCTACACCGCAAAAGAAGATCAATCAATTGATGATCGAATACAGCAGGGCCGGGAAAACTGTTGTTCGCCTGAAAGGCGGGGACGTGTCTGTATTTGCCAATATGCTGGATGAGTTGCAGGCATTGGTGGAGAATGGCATTCCATATGAGATCATTCCAGGCATCTCTGCCGCATTTGGTGCGGCTGCTTATGCGGGTATCCCGCTTACAGCAAGAAACTATGCCAATGCTGTAAGATTTCTGACTTATTATAAAACCGATGTGTTGCCGGATGAATACTGGCAGACGCTCGCTGTAACAGACGATACGCTTGTATTCTATATGTCGTCCGGAACGCTTGATGATATTGTGGAGAATCTGAAACGTCATGGCATTCGTTCAGACAGGTTTATTGCGGTGGTAGAGCAGGCAACTACGCGTTTGCAGAATGTGCATGTCTCAAATATCTATCAGCATAAACAGAATTTCGATGGGAAAGAATTTGCATCGCCGTCATTGCTGATCATCGGTAAGGTGGTGGCATTGCATGAGCAGTTTGCCTGGATCAGGAATAGTAATAGTCAGGAGCAGTATTTTGAACCGGTGGAGTCGTTGAGGAGGCAGGCGGTGTGAAGTGAAGAGGTTTGGTAGGGTTTTTTCAGAGTGCAGCATTTCGTTTGTTTGAAAAGGTCGAAAATATATTATGCTTTCAGAGTCAAAATTAAAATCATTGTTGGATCTGGTCCGGTCATCTTCACGGGAGGAACTCGTGTGGATGAATGGCTATTTGTCCGGGCTTGTATCAAATAGCGAAGCTGGCTCTGCTGCAACGGTTGTTGCGGAGACAGCGCCGGTTGCTGCGAATACAAAACGTATCAGCCTTGTTTTTGGAACAGAGACCGGTAACGCAAAAAAGCTGGCAATGCAGCTGGCCACCGTTGCGAAGAAGAAAGGAGTGAATGCAAAACTTACCGGCCTTGACCAATATCGTTTTGCTGATCTGGCAAAAGAGGAATACCTGTTTGTGGTGATCAGCACGCAGGGCGAAGGAGAGCCACCCATTCCCGCAAAGAAGTTTTATGAGTATATCCATGCAAATCAGCTGAATCTTCCAAATCTCAAGTATGGTGTGCTGGCATTAGGAGACACATCTTATCCGTTGTATTGCAAAACGGGAGAAGATGTAGATCTGCAGTTGAACAACTTTGGGGCGAAGCGGGTGGTGCCATTGCAGAGATGTGATGTGGACTACGAAGATGATGCGATGCAGTGGTTTGAGAAAGTATTGAAAACGCTGGAAGATCAGGCGAAACCTGCGGGTGCTTCGCCAATTGCGACAGCGACTGCTTCAAAGAAAAAGGCAGAGAAGAAGTTTTATAATGGAACGATTCAGGCGAATATCAACCTGAATGATCGTGGTTCAAATAAACAGACTTATCATATAGAAGTTGCGACGGACGAAGAGATAGTGTATGAACCAGGTGATACGATCGGCATTGTTCCGCGCAACAGACCTGAAGTGGTCGACCGGATCATTTTACTTACCGGTATTGATCCCGACCTTGAGTTTCAAACGGCGAAAGTAAAAGCTCCTGTTCGGGAATTGCTTGCAGGCCAGTTGAATATTTGTTACCTGCTCACCAGCACGATCAAAAAATATGCAGCCATTATCAGCCAGGAGATCCCTGATACAAGAATGGACCTGGTGGACCTGCTGCGTATTTATCCCGTGAAAGATGCGGAGCAATTCAAAGAAGTATTGCAGGTCTTGATTCCGATCGCACCAAGATTGTATTCTGTAGCTTCTTCACCGGAAGCACATGGAAAAAATGAAGTACATATAACTGTTGCGCGCGATCGTTTCCTGGCACAGGATGAACAACGATATGGATTGTGCAGTGAATTTCTGGGTGATCAGCCGGTTGGTTCATCGCTTACGTTTTACGTTCACAAGGATAAGAATTTCAAATTACCTGCTGCGGATAAAGATGTGATCATGATCGGGCCGGGAACAGGAGTTGCGCCATTCCGCGCATTTCTCGCAGAGCGCGACGCAACAGGTGCTCCCGGAAAGAACTGGTTCTTTTTCGGAGATCAGCATTTTGTCACCGATTTTCTTTATCAGACCGAGATGCAGAACTATAAACAAACTGGTGTACTAACGAGGTTTGATCTTGCCTTTTCCCGGGATCAGCAGGAAAAAGTGTACGTACAACATCGCATGCAACAATATGCTTCCGATCTTTTCAAATGGATAGATAACGGGGCATCTGTCTACATCAGCGGCACAAAAGACCCGATGAGCAAGGATGTTGAACTTGCTTTAGTAAAGATCATCGAAGAGCAGGCAAAGATCAGCAATGATGAGGCGGGAAAATATTTGGAGCAATTGAGAAAAGAAGGACGATACAGCAAGGATGTTTATTAACGCGGAATCTGTAAACCAGGTCCACCGGGGAGACTTTTTTTTTACTTTTTACATCAGTACTATGAGCGACGGAAAAAATTTATCACCAGTAGAGCGTATCAAAAAAGCCAGCGATGGCTTGCGTGGTACGTTAAAGGAAAGTCTGCAGGATAATATAACAGGTGCATTGCGGGAAGATGATCAGTCGCTGATCAAATTTCACGGAATGTATCAGCAGGATGACCGGGACAGAAGAGAAGAGCGCAGTGCAAAGAAACTGGAATGGCTGTATTCTTATATGATCCGGCTCCGTTTACCGGGTGGATTACTTACGCCGGAGCAGTGGATCGGTTTGCATCATGTGGCGGGTGATCATTCAACGGGCACGATCAAGATCACCACCCGTCAGACAGTGCAGCTGCATGGAATATTGAAGTCATCCATTAAGCCAACGATCAAAGCATTTAATACACTGGCACTCGATTCGATTGCAGCCTGCGGTGATGTGAACAGGAACGTGATGTGCAGTGCGCATCCGGCGCAATCTGAATTACACGAAGAAGTTTTCAAATATGCTGATAAGATCAGCCTGCTTGCATTGCCAAAAACAAGAGCTTATTATGAAGTGTGGTTGGACGAAGAGCAGATTGCTGACAGGAATGAGGAAGATCCGTTGTACCAGGACAGGTATTTACCAAGAAAATTTAAAATAGCTATCGCGATCCCACCGAATAACGATGTGGATGTATTCACCAATGATATCGGTTTGATCGCTGTTGTGGAAGACGGAAAACTGAAAGGCTTTAATATTGCTGCTGGCGGTGGCCTTAGTGCAACTCATGGTAATGCACAGACGTATCCACGCCTGGGCAGTATGCTTGGTTTTGTAGATACAGAAGAGAAAGTACTGAAGGTTGTATATGAGATCATGACCATTCAGCGTGACTTTGGTAATCGTGCTGACCGGAAGCTGGCGAGATTGAAGTATACAATTGACCGGTTGACTGTTCCTGGTTTGATTGAAGAGCTGGAGAAGCGGATCGGTTTTAAGCTGGAGCCTGCGAGGCCATATACATTCACTGAACGCAAAGACCATTACGGCTGGGAGCAGAATCATGAGGGAAAGTGGTATTATACTGTTTTTATAGAGAATGGAAGAGTGTTTGACAGTGAAACGCTGGCATTGAAAACAGCTTTATTGGAAATTGCAAAGACAGGCAAGGCGAATTTCCGTTTCACCGGAAATCAGAATGTGATAGTGGCCGATATCAATGAGGTGGATAAACCTGTTGTTGATGCGTTGCTTCATAAATTTGGCTTGGCAGAGCATACGGAAAAGGCTGGTAATATCAGGAAGAATTCAATTGCGTGTGTGGCATTCAATACATGTCCGCTGGCATTAGCTGAAGCTCAGCGATATTTGCCAAGCCTGATCTCGAAGATAGAACCGATCATTGAGAAGTATTCATTGCAGGAAGAGGAGATCACGGTGAGGATGACGGGCTGTCCGAATGGTTGTGGCAGATCGCCCGCTGCTGAGATTGGTTTCGTTGGCACTGCGTACGGTCAGTATAATCTGCATATTGGCGGTGATAGAGTGGGGGAACGATTGAACAGTAAATATGGAGATAGTCTGGGAGAGGAGGAGATTTTGAAGAGTCTCGACGGGTTGTTCGCTGTATATAAGTCGGAGCGAAAGGCCGGCGAAACTTTTGGCGATTTTTCTTTCCGCAAATGGATCAGCAAGAACTAAATTAATTTATGGAGAAAAACACACCTGCAATTACCGTGGAAAACAAAGAGGTCAATAAGCTGTTCCCGGTTTTTTTAAAGCTTGAGCAGCTGACTGTGCTGATCGTCGGCGGCGGCAAAGTAGGCCTTGAGAAGCTGCATGCAGTGGTGCATAATGCTCCTGAAACGGTGATCACGCTGGTAGCAACGGAAGTGAGTCATGCGATCAAAACACTGGCGGAAGAACATCCGAACGTGCAGTGGCATGAACGTGGATTTGATGAGGCGGACGTAAATGGACAGGACATTGTGATCGTAGCAGTGAACAATCGTGATACAAGCCGTGAAATATATACTATTGCGAAGAGGGAGGGCAAGCTCGTAAATGTGGCGGATACGCCGGATCTTTGTGACTTCTATCTCAGTTCAATTGTCCGGAAGGGAAATCTGAAACTGGCGATTTCTACAAATGGAAAATCGCCGACGGCGGCGAAGCGGATCAAGGAAGTACTGAATGAGTCGTTGCCGGAAGAGCTGGATGAGGTGATCAATAATCTTCACCAGGTCAGGAATAAGCTGAATGGAAGTTTTGAATCAAAGGTAAAGAAGTTAAACGCGATCACTAAGGTATTGGTTGAGAGTGATGCTTCGGCTGGTGAGAAGCGATGGAGAAAGATCGCAAGTTATTCAGTTGCTGCATTTGCATTGATGGTGATCGGACATTTCATCTTTTCTTATATACCGCTACAGGAAATAGCTGATGAAACGGTGACCTGGTATAAAGGACTTGATGCGAATTTTCATTGGATGGTGCTGGCCGGTTTTCTGGCACAGATGGTGGATGGTGCGACAAGTATGGGTTACGGTGTAACAAGTGCGATCGTGCTTATGTCGGCAAATGTGAGCCCGGCTGCAATCAGTGGAAGTATACATACCGCGGAGATGTTTGCAAGTGGCGCGTCTGGATATAGTCATTACAAATTTGGTAATGTAAATAAGAAACTGTTCAAGGCATTGCTTATACCTGGTATTATTGGTGCGGTGCTGGGGGCGGTGTTGCTGGTGAAATTCGGGGAAACTCACATTGCGTATATCCGCCCGATCATGGCGGTGTATACACTGGTGCTTGGGATCAGGATCTTTATTAACGCATTCAGGAAGTCAAATGTGAAAAAGAAGTTCAAGCGATATGGCTGGCTGGCGGGTGTAGGCGGTTTCTTTGATTCATTTGGCGGCGGCGGTTGGGGTCCGATCGTTACTGCAACATTGATTACCAAGGGTCGTACGCCGAGATACGTGGTTGGCTCCGTTAGCCTGACCGAATTTTTTGTTACGCTGGCAAGCGCATTCACTTTCTTCACACTGATCGGTGTTCAGCACTGGCAGGTTATTCTTGCATTGATCGTTGGCGGTCTTATTGCAGCGCCAATCGCGGCAAAATTAAATGGCAAGCTTCCGCGCAAAGCATCGTTTATTCTATTGGGAGTTGTGGTGGTGGCATGGAGTATCAGGATATTGCTGAAAGCGATATAATATTAAATCGTCTTCGTTCAGGAAAATAATTAGTCTACAATATTTGTGGACTAATTATTATACCTTAAGTTTGCACTCAGGACAGCGGTCCTTTTTTTAGCATTTATTAATCTACTTAAATTATAGACTAATATCGATGATGGCTTTCAGTAAGAAGTGTATCAGCTGTACTGATCATTTATAAAAGCGGATCATTGGTGTGAGATCAAAAATGTTTTGCTTATCGTTTTAAAGCAAACGTTAGAGTAGTAACGGCGTCCCGGTTCCCCGGGATGCCCTATATCAGCCGTGTGGCCGAGAGGTAAGGTAGAGGTTTGCAAAACCTAGCACGTCGGTTCGAGTCCGACCGCGGCGTCAAAAAAGGAAATGAATATGGCAAGAGTACAACCCGTTTCCACAGAGGATTTATCACCGGCAATAAAGATAGCTTTCGAGCGTCACATTGAGGAATATCGTGCCCGTGTGACGAATATGAAGAATGTATTATCACACTCTCTGCTTGCTTTTGAAGTGTATATGCAGTGGTATCCGCTTTATAGTGAGGTTGAGCGGGTGCTTGGAGGAAGGATGGCCAGCCTGTATGCTTATACGATCTCGTATGCGTCGGACTGTCCGTTATGTGCTACTTTCTTCCGCAAACAGATCATCGATGCAGGCGAAAGGCCGGAGCAGCTTCAGTTGACGGTAAAGGAAAGACAGATTCTCGATTTTGGCAGCAGTATTGCAAGATGTCATGGTAATATTGCTGATCATATTTATGATCCGCTGACAGGTACGTTCGGCCGGCAGGAGATGGTGATCCTGGTGGCTTTTGCGGGTCAGATGATTGCTGCGAATGTGTTCAATAACGTGATGGAGACCGATATGGATGATTTTCTGCAGGATTACCTGCCGCCGGTAAGGTCGATCTGGCAACATGCGAAATAGGATTTCAATTATAACTACTCTAACTAAAACGAAACAATGCAAAAGATCTATTTAAGCGACTCCGGGCCGAAAGTATCGCCGGCCGTTTACGGCTTCTGGAGATGGGAGGACACCAGCGCATCCGGCGCTATTGCGATGGAAAAGGTGATCAACCTTTGCCTTGAACTCGGCATCAACACGTTTGATCATGCCGATATTTATGGCGGTTATCAATGCGAGGAATTATTTGGTAATGTAATGAAGCAACGTTCTTTCAAACGCGAGGACGTGGTATTGTTTACCAAGTGCGGTGTAAATGTCCCGAATGAAATAAGGCCTGATATCAGGGTAAAGTATTACGATACGTCTGCAACGCATATCCTTAAAAGCGTTGATAATTCGCTGCAGAAACTAAGGACTGATTATATCGATATCTTCCTGCTTGATCAGCTGGATCCGTTGTCTAATCTTGAAGAAACAGCGCTTGCGCTGGAACGCCTGCGTACTTCGGGTAAGATCCGTAATATTGGTGTTGCCAATTTCTCTGTGTTTCAGCATCAGTTGCTGGCATCGTATCTCCGGGTGCCGATCGTGACCAATCATATTGAATTGAACCTGCTTAATACAACGGCGCTGGATAATGGCCAGATCGATTATATCAAACAGCGGTACATGCGCCCATTAGCGGCGGCGCCGTTGGCGGGAGGTCGTATTGAAAACGGCACCGATCCGGTTGCGCTAAGGGTCAATTATAAACTGGATGAGATAGGGAAAAAATACGGTGCCAATCTTGAATCCATCGCGGTGGCCTGGCTGATCAAGCTGGGCGCCCTGCCACTGATCGGCACTTTAAAGGAGCAGCGTATCCGTAACATCGTAAGGGCTTTTGATATCGATCTTGAACGCCAGGACTGGTATGATCTCTATATCACTTCAAAAGGAGAAACATCTGAAGCTCCGGGGATCGAGTAATTATTGCTGAAAACCGATGTGTATAATGGTCATAGCCCAATCAGTGGGCTATGACCATTAACATTTTAATCCGCAAAAAGATCTGTTTCTTCCCCGCCGCTCTTTCTTCATGGCTTATCTTTGCTGTCTCATTAAAATGACTTTCTAATGTCACAACATCCCGAAACCCAGGCTATCCGTTTGCAAACAGAACGCACGCATGAGAAAGAGCATGCCACGCCATTGTTCCTTACCAGCAGTTTTGTATATGATTCAGCTGAGGATATGGCGGCAGCATTTTCTGACGATAGCCTTGATGTGAATATCTATTCCCGGTTTTCCAATCCTACAGTGGATGAGTTCATCAACAAGGTAGCCGTGCTAGAAGGTGCGGAAGATGGGATTGCAACCGGCACAGGCATGGCTGCGGTATTTTCCACGTTCATGACTTTCCTGTCAAAGGGCGACCATATTGTTTCTGCATCGGCTGTGTTTGGCTCAACGCATACGATACTGACCAGGTATCTGCCGAAATGGGGGATAGGGTATTCTTATTTTGATATGACAAAGCCTGAATCGATTGAAGCGTTGATCAAGCCAAATACAAAGATGTTGTATGTGGAAACGCCATCGAATCCGGGTCTCGATATTATCGATCTTGAATATGTTGCTTCGGTTTGCAAGAAACATAAGGTGCTGTTTGTAGTGGATAATTGTTTTGCCACGCCGGCCGTTCAGCAACCGATCAAATTCGGTGCTGATCTGGTATTGCATTCTGCAACGAAGTTTATCGATGGTCAGGGAAGAGTGCTTGGCGGGGTAGTTGTTGGAAGTAAAGAGTTGATCTATCAGATGTATCTTTTTGTAAGGAATACGGGTCCGTCCATGAGTGCATTTAATGCATGGGTGCTGACCAAGAGCCTGGAGACACTGTTTGTGAGAATGGACAGGCATGCGGAAAATGCATTGAAGGTTGCGCAGGGTTTACAGGGACATGCAAAGGTCGGGCATGTTAAATATCCTTTCCTGGAAACACATCCGCAATATGAAGTGGCGAAGAAGCAGATGAAGAATGGTGGAGCAATTGTGACGTTTGAAATAAAAGGCGGTATTGATGGAGGGCGCAAATTCCTGAATGCATTGAAGATGATCTCTATGACAAATAACCTGGGTGATAGCCGGACGATTGCTTCACATCCGGCATCGACGACGCATTCGAAATTGTCAGAAGACGAGAGAAATGCACTGGGGATCACACCGGGATTGATCAGGGTGTCGGTGGGACTGGAGCATGTGGATGATATCCTGGAGGACCTGAAGCAGGCGTTGGATCAGAGTTGAAAGAGGAATATGGAGTTTTTGGTAAAAGGATTTTGAATAGTATGCAGGGGTTGCTAAAAAACTACAGGTTTCTGCTGAAACGTTTGAGAGGTTTCATAGGTTATGCAGGCTGCGTTTGTGTGATCAGTTTAATGATAATGCAGAAGCAACGATAGGTGCTGCAGGCTTTTTGTGCTGATCAGTTCATAAAGATTTCAGCAAACTACCATCTGGCTGATTGCCTGAATCTTTTCAACCTTTTAAACGACAAACACGTATCACCCTCTTATTGATAGCAGGATAGTTATTCAGCGGCCCTATATTGAATAAAGCCTTTCAATTTTGAAGGGCTTTATGATTTAACGGACGCTTGCTTTGTACTTGAGACTGATCGTTGGATTAGTTTCTGAATTGCTTTGGTTGAGGAAGACATGGTTATTGTGGCAGTTCATTGTTCGAGGAGATTGGAAGTATTTGTGGTGAGAGGAAGATGCTGTATTCGACGATGATATTTGGACTGTCCATCTGTGCAGGGCTTTCACACCACCCGCAGCCCCAAATGGGCTCCCTCCCCCGCCACCACCACCAAGCTGATCCGGATAGATTGGGCAATAAGGATCCTGGCAAGTACTGCCCTCCCGGACATAACTACCCGCCATTTTTTACATACATTTCCCACAGCCCGCAACCTTTATCCTTTTTCATCCTGATCAATCAGATTTCAAATCTCCACTTTCCTCCGACCACCACCATGGGAAAAACACAAGAAATAATGGGAAAAAAACAATAAGAAACTGACTACTTCTTCCTCCTTTTCTCCAACTGCTGCAATGTAGCCCGCATATCCTTTGGCAATGGCGCCTCCAGTTCAATCTTTCCTCCATCCACTCCCGTCAACTTCAGCTGATACGCGTGTAAGGCAAGCCGGCCCAAAATGGGGCGCTCCTCCAATTCATTCTTTGACAACTTGAATTTATTCTTGAACGAAGATAGCAATACCGGTTTCCCATCGCCATACAATTCATCACACACGATCGGGTTGCCGACCTCTTTCATATGTACCCGGATCTGATGCGTTCTCCCTGTATGAATCCTGAACTGCATCCATGAATAAATGCCAAAATCTTCAAGCAGTTTATAATCCGTCAGCGAATCCTTACCCTTTGAGTAGATCGTCATCAAGCCTTTCTTCACCGGATGCTCCGCGATCCTGGCGTCAATGCTTCCTTCGGTATTTGCAGGTGACCCGATCACCAGGCCCTGGTAGATCTTTTCAGTCATCCGCGCCTCAAACTGCTGCGAAAAATGCTTATGAGCCTCTTCATTAAATGCAAAAATGATCAAGCCGCTTGTGTCTTTATCCAACCGATGAACAGTAAAGATCTGTCCAAATGTCTCCTGCAGCATCACCTTCAGTGAAATATCCTTTCCCATTCTGTCGGGGATCGATAAAAGCCCGGAAGGTTTATTCAATGCAATGAAATTATCGTCCTTATAAATGATCCAGTCTTTCATGTTATTCGAAATTCAGCGTAGCAGTTTTCAATAGTTCTGCGTAACGATGATGCCGGAATGATCACGGCTTTCACAATAAGTAATTGATTAATGCTATTGCCAGGGTTCAGCGATTATCAGAACCACGGGCGGAGATTATCTTCCTTTCTTGAAGTGTTTCAGGTCTCTTACTTCTTTTTCCGACAGGAAGCGGTACTTTCCACGCTCAACATTCTTTTTCGTCAATCCTGCAAACGTTACGCGGTCCAGGTTCCTTACATCATATCCAAGCGATTCAAAGATCCTTCGCACGATACGATTCCGCCCGCTATGGATCTCTACTCCAACCTGCGTCTTGTCTTTCATATCAGCATAAGCAAGTACATCAACATTTGCGGGGCCATCTTCAAGTGTCACACCTTTCAGAATCTGATCGAAATCTTTTTTCTCTAGGGGTTTATCGAGCGTAACCGCATAGATTTTTTTTATTTCATTACTCGGATGCGTCAGTTTTTGTGCAAGTTCACCATCATTGGTCAGCAACAACACGCCGGATGTATTGCGGTCAAGACGGCCAACAGGGTAGACACGTTCTTTTGTTGCCTGTTTGATCAGGTCAAGAACTGTCTTCCTTTTCTGCGGATCATCCGTTGTTGTAATGTAGTCTTTGGGTTTATTCAGAAGAATATAAACCAGGTTTTTGGCGAGATAGATCTTCTTGCCATTTACAATCACCTCGTCCTGCGGATTTACTTTGTGACCAGGTTCTGTAACCGTTTCCTTATTCACTTTTACCACGCCGCTTTTTACAAGGTCCGCAGCTTCCCGGCGGCCACATACACCCGAGTGTGCGATATATTTATTCAATGGCATCACGCCGGAAGATGCCGGACGATTGATAACTGGCGCCGGAGTTGGTTTGGCGCCGGCCTGTCTGCCCATTTGACTGCGATTGTCAAGCCCGGCTTTCCGTGCTTCTTCCTTTTTCTTTTCAAAGAATTCTTCGCGTTCTTTCTTATACTTTCTTTTCTCTTGCTTGAATCCTTCTTTGATCGCAGCGTTGCTTTTCTTCTTGGTAAACTTTGTGAATTGTTGAGGAGCTTTTTTCATGTTGATTGCTGTTTTACAACAGTAGTTATTAAAGTCAGTAAAAATCAAAATTAACACCGCTTCCTGTTGCGTCGCTATTACTTTGTTAAGCGGGGTGGATTTTTACTTTTAGTTTTTGTTTGCAAGTTGTCCGCATGCCGCATCAATATCTTTCCCGCGACTGCGGCGTAAGCGGGCATTCACCCTGTTCTTTTCCAGGTAAGTCATGAATGCTTCCACCTTTTCTTCTGTCGGTTTTGTAAATCTTGCAAAATCAATCGGGTTGTACTCGATGATATTCACAAGATCGGCCGGTACCTGGCGATAGATCTTTATCAGTTCGTCAGCATCCTGTAAACTATCATTGAAATTGCTGAACAGGATATATTCAAAGGTGATCTCGTTCTTTGTCTGTTTATAGAAATAATTCAACGCATCGATCAGTGATTTGATATTGTTAGTATCATTGATCGGCATGATCTCATGTCGTTTCTTATCGTTTGCTGCATGCAATGAAAGCGCGAGTTTGAATTTTACTTTATCATCGCCCAGCTGACGGATCTGTTTTGCCACGCCTGCGGTGGATACGGTGATCCTTCTCGGGCTCATGCCCAGTCCATCTGGTGAAGTAATTCTGTCTATCGCTTTCAGCACGTTTTTATAGTTCAGGAGGGGTTCACCCATTCCCATAAAAACGATGTTTGTCAGTTTCTTACTGTGAATGCGTTCGCTTTGCTGATTGATCAGCACTACTTCGTCATAAATCTCATCAAATCCAAGATTTCTTTTACGGTCGATATAGCCTGTTGCACAGAACTTACAGCTGAGAGAACAGCCGATCTGTGAAGAAACACAAGCTGTTACGCGTGTTTCAGTTGGGATCAGCACGCCTTCAACCAAGTGCCCGTCATGTGTTTTAAACCGGGATTTGACGGTGCCATCAGAGGAATATTGTGTTGCGTCAATTGTGAGCGCGGGTAAAGTAAAGTTTTCTTTCAGTTTGGCTCTGATCTCTTTGCTGAGATTCGTCATGGCATCAATGTCCTGAGCCTGTTTCAGCCAGATCCATTCATACACCTGCCTGGCTCTGAATTTCTTTTCTCCCATTTCTTCAAAATAAGCCTCAATATCCGGGAGCGTGAGGGTCCGGATATTTTGCTTTACTGCTTTTGCCATGCCGCAAAGATAGTATATTGCGTGGCTATCGCAGAAGGATCGGCTTGCCATGCCGTGGTTATTGCGCTTATTTTTTGCGCTTCCTGTCACAGCCCGCCAAAACCTTCATACCATAAAATCCTCATTAAAGACTTAAAATCATACGTTTAAGTGAATTCCGTATATATTGTTGACGCTACAAGAACTCCTATCGGAAAGTATGGTGGAGCACTTTCGGCTTTCCGTCCTGATGACCTGCTGGCCCACGTGATCAGCGTGTTGGTTGAACGCAATCCATCGATAGATGTCAATGCAATCGAAGATGTTATCGCCGGTGCGGCCAACCAGGCCGGGGAGGATAACCGGAATGTTGCCCGCATGGCGGCCCTGCTTGCCGGTCTGCCGGTTTCGGTCGCCGGCAACACGGTCAACCGGCTTTGCGCTTCCGGCCTCCAGGCAATCGCCGATGCCGCCCGCCAGGTAATGTGTGGTGACGCGGAACTGATCATCGCCGCTGGCGTGGAAAGTATGACGCGCGCACCTTTTGTTACTGCCAAGTCAACCACACCATTCCAACGAAATAACGAAACCTTTGATACAACGCTCGGGTGGAGATTTGTTAATAAAAAGCTGGCGTCAATGTACCATCCTTTCAGCATGGGTGAAACTGCTGAGAATGTGGCAAGGCAATGGAATATCTCCCGCGAAGAACAGGATGCATTCGCACTGTCGTCGCAGGAAAAGTATTTCGCAGCAAAAGCTGCAAACAAATGGGATGAAGAAATTACCGGCCTTGAACTTTTTCAGAACGGGTTGGTAAGTTGGATAGTTAATGATGAACACCCACGCCAGACGTCTCTGGAGAAACTTGCTGCACTTAAACCTGCGTTTGCCAAAGATGGAACCGTAACGGCGGGTAATGCCGCAGGCATCAATGACGGCTCTGCGGCAATGTTGCTGGCAAGCGAAGCGGCAGTAAAGAAATATGGACTTAAGCCACTGGCAAAGATCAGCGCATTGGCTGTTGCCGGAGTAGATCCTGCTATCATGGGTATCGGTCCCGTTCCTGCAACAAAAAAAGCCTTACAGCGTGCAGGTCTTACAATTGATCAGATCGGGTTGGTTGAGTTGAACGAAGCTTTTGCTTCACAATCGATCGCCTGTATGCGTGAACTTTCACTGGATGAAAAGAAAGTAAATGTGAACGGAGGCGCGATCGCTCTTGGCCACCCGCTTGGCTGCAGCGGCGTTCGCATTTCCATTACTTTATTATATGAAATGAGAAGGACTGGTGCAAAATATGGCCTTGCTACCATGTGTGTTGGTGTTGGACAAGGTTCCGCAATAATTTATGAACTGGTTTAAAAGCAAAAGGCTGTATCTTCGGGTGCAGCCTTTTACTTTAACAGTATTCAGATAACGTTATTGCGGGCTGAGTTTTGAAAACAGATTTTTAACCAATCTGTAATTTGCAAAAACAGACAGCACTACCAGGATCATTGCCATCAACAATACCTGCCAGCTCAGGAAGGGAGAAAGCTCTGGTCTGTCATACATTACAAAATGATGAAACGACCATTGCATAAGTTGTGTAACGGCAACGGCAATTATTACCACCGCGATATAGATCGGAATGAACATCTTCGCCACATTTGTACTCAGCCAGACGGGCGAATACCCCAGGGTAAGTAACAGCTGAAGACTGTCTTTGCTTCTTGCAATAACCAGTTGAAGATAGAAGGAGAACAGCATCAGGGCAAGAACCACCACCAGGAGACCAAAAATGCCAAGGCCACTGAAGATCCCCTGTATTACCATTTTGTTTCTTCCAAGCAATGTTTTGTCTTTATTCAGCTTATAGTTCCTGCTGTCGGTAAATTTCAACAGGTCGGTATTGTTGGCGTCTTTTGTTTTAATAAAAACGCGGGAGGCCTGTACGTTACCGCCTTTTCCGAATTTTTTGTTTGACCAGGCGAGAAAGTTTTTTGGGACAAGTACGGAGTTCACGCGGTCACTGAATGCAACGATCTTGCCGATAAACATTTCAGATATACCATTCCCTTCACAGGTGATCTGCACCGGAATACCCATTGCTGTTTCTTTTGAAACCTGTGGCAGACCCTGGCCTGGTGCGAATACATTATAAATCTCAAAAAAATCAGAAGATAAGATGATCGGTATGTTCATCTGACCTTCCTGCCAGGTGAAAGTGGGGGGAAGTGTATCGATGAAATCATTGTCCAGGGATTCAAGAAACATATCCGTATTGAATGCGAGCACACTGCCGGCACTTAGCTTCACCCGGAAATCGTTGGGCAGTAAAGGCGAAACATCATCAATAAATGGTTGCGCCTTTAACTCTGCGAGCTCATCCTCATTAAAAAGATTCTTTTCCGGTTGCCCCATTGTTTCATTGGTCACAGACTTGGTGATTGAAATATAATCGAAACCATTTCTGCGGATACTCCCTTCTTTTAATAATTGCTGGATGTTGATGAACATTTGTATCGAACACAGCAACAGCAACACTCCAATGCCAAGACCGGCATACGAAAACCACCGTGATGCCGCATTCGTTCCGGTTTGCAGCAAAGGTTTGACAGGTTTAAATGATACAGTCACAATAAGAAATTATAAATGAAACAGACGGGTGAAAGGAAAGAACTCAATTCGTTCAAGGTCGGCGAATATGATAGATGCCTGCCGCGCCTTTGCTTCTTCAAGCATCAGCTCCATGGCAAGCAGAGAGTTGTTGTTGTCGAGATGACTGAATGGTTCGTCAAGCAAAAGAAAATCGAATGGCTGCATCAATGCACGGATGATGGCGACACGTTGCTGTTCACCATAGGAGCAAGTTCGCGATAGCGAACCCAGTTTGTTGCCGATGCCCAAACGATCGGCCATTTCCCTGATCTTTTCCGCCGGGTGATACGGATTAAGTTGTCTTTTGATCTCCAGGTTATCCTGCACCGTCTGATCAGGAAACAAACGAAGGTCCTGGAACACAATGCTGATGTGATCTTTGCGTATTGCGGCAATCTCTTCCTGGTTAGCCCGGAGAATGTCCTGCTGATCATAACGGATGGTGCCGTCAAAATCACGGCGCATGCCATACAGGAAATTCACCAGCGAGGATTTGCCGCTTCCGGAAGGCGCAATGATCTTGATCAGCTCTCCTTTCTTCCAGGCAAGGTCCTTGCCCCAGATCTCCGAGGTCTGCGTACGGGTTTTTTCAAAATAGGCAGGAAGCAGATTGCTTATGGTAAGCTGCATGTTCTTGGGTTAGAAAGTCTGTATAAAAATTGACCGTTGTTCATTGATCGTAGTGCGATTCCTGCTGCCATTGCTTTAGCAAACGCAGCAGGAGTAACAACAACGATCAACTGACAACGGCCAACGAACTATCGATAATTAATTGAATGCTTTTGGAGGAGCTTCAGCCGTAACAGATGCTGTATCAACCGTCCTGTCCTGATAACCTGCAGCTTTTTCTTTATGAATAGCAGCGATCTTGTCTGCATATTTATTCAGCTGCTTCAAACTGTTTGTTCCTTTATCTATCAGGTTTATTTCAAAGTGGAAGGTTGCACTACTGTTTTTGTAATCTGCATTTGCCAATGCTTCCTGCCATATAGCTTTTGATTCATTCAGGATTTTAATCTCAGCGCTGTCCTTGATCTCTTTTTCAAGAATGGTGAACAGGCGTTGCGCATTAAAGTACATACCAAACTGGTGGCCGGTAAGTTTATCAGCATAAGCAGGCTTGTTGTTGCCGGCAAAGAATCCGTCATTGAGCGCAGCCGAGTTGCTGGTGACAAGCCATCCTTTTTCTACTTTAACAGAAGCAACAGAAGAAGGAACCTTGTTGATCTCTTCCTGGAAAATGTTATACAGTTTATCGAATGATTTCTGATCATCGATAGAAACTCCAAACACATAGTTAGGTTCTGATTTTGTCGTTGTATAGCTGGCAGATTTGCCATCATAGCCTTCATATTTCACCGTGTCCTGCCTTGTGCTGACGTCTGAGACAGCAAAAGCAATATCACCTTTGAAAGCCTTGCTGATATCTTCCATGGTAATACCTTTTTGGCCAAGGAACATATTTGCAATGCCATCAGCACCGATCAGTTTGATCATATCCATCAAAGCACCTACCGGATAGCTGTATGCTCCTGCGAAAAGTACATCGCCGCCCGGCAGACGGTTGACGAGATCATTCGTCACTCCTTTGGAAGAATATTTATCGAATACTTTGGCCAGTTCTTTACCATAGTATTGTTTACCGTCAAGATTGATCTGGCCGTTATCAAAGCTCAGTGATGCCGTACTGAAGTTGCCTTCAGTCAGTGTGCTTAGTTTGAGCATGCTCATCATGCCCATGCCCATGTTGTTGGTAAGCGATCCTGCATTGAACCACATCTGCAGATCTCCTTTGCCGGAGATCAGGTCTGCGAATTTTGGATCAGCATCCAGCAGGTCTTTTCCTTTCAGGCTATAGACGCTCTTTGCATATACGACAATACTGTCCAGCGGTAAGCCAGAGGAGCCACTGCCGTCTTCCATACCGGATGCAGGAGGATAGATCGAAGCGCCGGGAGCATTTCCTACCACTACGAACATAGAGCTATTCCAGGTGAGAACGGATTTGTCGTCAAGATTCAGCACACTCAGGTCATCTGATTTTGACGGAGTACCGGCTGTCTTCTTATTTGCTTTCAGCATTTCTTCAAAGGCCTTTTGGTCTTTGATGTGTCCCTGAAAGGAAAGGTATGTGCCACGTCCACGCGGAGCTACAAAAAAGCAGAAGCCTTTATCAATATCGAGTCCGGAAGCAGAAGGATCGTTCAATACTTTTTGTGCGAATTCATCTTCTTTTGCAGCTTCAGCCTGCACTTCTTTGAACCAGTCGCTTTGTTTAACCTCAGCCCAGCTTAATTTAGAAGAAAGAGATCCTGTGTTGAAATAGACTACAAAAGCAGCATCTTTCGGAACCAGCAAACCGGTCTTTCCGCCTTTCTTACAGGATACGGCAAAGAGGGTCACCGTCACTGCGAATGCGAGTAATAGTGATTTAAACTTCATGGTATAGGTCTTGTTTTAGGAGCCTAAAGAAAAGAAAAATTCACCAGTTCTTCTAATGGCAGGCTTATTTGTTTGCCATTGCGCAAATCCTTGATCATACAGTTGTTTTCAGCTAGTTCCTTGCTGCCGATAATAATGATAAACGGTATATTTTTCCTTTCGGCGTACTTGAATTGCTTGTCAAACTTGCTGTTTTCATGGAATAATTCCGCTCTCACCCCGGCATTCCTCAGCTGTCCGAGAAGCTCAAAAGCCTTGCGGCTTTCTGCATCTCCAAGATTAAAGAACAGCGCCTGGCTGCCTGCCTGCACTTCAGAAGGGAATAATTGCAGATCTTCCATCACATCATAAATCCGGTCCACACCAAATGAAATGCCTACGCCCGGAATGTCTGGTACCCCAAACAGACCAGTAAGGTCATCATATCTTCCACCACCGCCGATGCTACCCATTTTGGCCTCCAGCGCTTTTACTTCAAATATGATACCTGTATAATAGTTAAGTCCGCGGGCAAGGGTAAAATCGATGGTGACCCGTTCTGCATGCGGCGTAGAAGCAAGGTGATCCAGTACGAATTTCAGCTCGCTTATACCGGTTTCCCCAATTGCAGTACTGCCGATCAATGCACTGATCCTGTGCAGCTTCTCCTGGTTATTTCCTGTTATCTGCAGATAATCGGTGATGACCGAAATCCGGGTTTCATCAATTCCCTTTTCCCTGAGTTCGGCCTGTACTTTTTCAAGACCGATCTTATCCAGTTTATCGATTGCGATGGTGATATCGGTCATTTTTTCCGGGCCACCGGAAACTTCCGCGAGCGCGGCGAGGATCTTCCGGCTATTGAGCCTGATCTCAACCGGGATCTGAAGACGTTTGAATACTTCAGCATACAATGTTGCCAGCTCCACTTCATTAATGAGCGAGCTGCTGCCTACCACATCTGCATCACACTGGTAAAATTCCCGGTAGCGCCCGCGTTGAGGACGGTCTGCCCGCCAAACGGGCTGTATCTGGTAGCGTTTAAAAGGAAAGCTGAGTTGGCCATGATTCATGGCCACATACCGGGCAAACGGGATCGTAAGATCATACCGGAGTGCGCGCTCCGTTATATCTTTTGTATTTTTTCCCTGTAAAACCTTTTCAAATCCCTGTCTTGCCGCCTGTTCTTTCTTTGCATCATCCAGGCCATTGTTGAGAATCTTGAAAATGAGTTTGTCACCTTCCTCTCCGTATTTACCCATGAGCGTCTCAAGGTTTTCCATTGCGGGAGTTTCCAGCGGCTGGAATCCATAAAGCTCAAATACATTGCGGATGGTGCTGAAAATGTATTGACGTTTGCGTACGGTATCAGGTCCGAAGTCGCGGGTTCCCTGGGGTAAACTGACAGTTGGTTTTGCCATTCTTTATTTAGAAGTTGACTCCGCCCGGGCGGAAGTGTTTGCATATTTTGTGATAATTGCGTTGCAGGCTGCTGAGATCATCCTGTATACATCATGATAGCCGGGCTCCGGTCCGTACCATGGATCAGGAACGTCCATATCCCTGCCGGGATGAACTTCATTCATCAGCAATTCCACTTTCGCAGGATTGTACTTATTTTTCCCGATGCGCCTGATCTCATCTTTTACATCTCCCGCCAGCGCATAGATCCTGTCGTACACATCAAAATCTTCCGCCACCAGTTTGCGCGAGCGCTGGTTGCAGATATCGATCCCGTTCATCCTTGCCACTTTTTGTGAAAGATGATGCGGCGCCTCACCGTTGTGATAGCCATTTGTGCCGGCACTCTCAACGCTCCAGTTAAGCCCTGCTTCAAAAGCTTTCTGCTGCAGGATCCCCTCCGCGAGAGGGCTGCGGCAGATATTTCCGAGGCAAACCATCAGAATTTTCATGGGGCAAAGATAGGGAATCGATGGCCGTTGGCCGGCACATGTAACAGACCTGTGGTTATTGTTCCGGCATCTATATTGTTCGCGATATTTTGTTAAGCCTTTTCAAATTTACGATCGGTCAACAGACATCTCGCATCGGCCGTTGAATAACAACCTAACAACTGTATGGAATCTTCTTTCCCTCCGCATCTATATTTTAATCGTGAAAAATTCAAAAAATCAATAATTTGCCCGTTCCGAAAACAACATACATGATTGAAGAATATGAACAGAAGAGAAGAAAGCAGGTAGCTTTCATGCGTTCGGTGTTTGATTATGGCACCGGATCATTGATCCTGCTGCTGGGAATATTCCTTTTTCTCAGGGAAAATTTTGACTTGGCATTCAATGAGCGGTTCAAACCGGATGTGTGGGATAAAGTCGCCGGAGTGATGTTCTTTTTATATGGAGGCTGGCGGATATACAGGGGTTACAAGAAAAATTATTTTAAATGAAAGGGTACAGAGGCCATTATTTGATGATCGTTGCTGTTGTGTCAGGCATATTGTTCGCTGGTTGCGAATCGTACCAGGATAAGCGGGCAAAATTGTCCGATACGGAGAAAAGAGGGAGGATCGTGATCAGTGCCGATGAGTCTTTCAAACCGATCATTGATGCGCAGGTTGCGGTATACGAATCCAATTTTCCGGGTACGCACATCGCAGTTCAGTATAAACCGGAAGCAGCCTGCCTGAGAGATCTGCTGACAGATAGTGTGCGGATGATCATTGCGACGAGAAAGGCCAGCCCGGCTGAGGAGAGATTCATGGTTGATTCGCTTCGTATAGGCCCTTCACAGGCTGTTGTTGCGAGAGATGCAATTGCAGTGATCGTGCATCCCCAATCGGCAGATTCAGTGTTTACAATGGACGAATTGAAACAAATCCTGACAGGGAAATTTAAGAAAAATTTAATCCCGGTGTTTGACGGTGTTCAGGCAACCAGCACCGTACGGTTTATCGTCGATTCTGTATTACACAATGACACACTGACTTCCAAAGCAATGGCTGCCGCAACGAGCCAGGAAGTGATCGATTATGTGTCTAATCATCCGGATGCGATCGGCCTGATAGGCGTAAGCTGGATCGGAAATAAGGATGACACAAATCAACAGAGTTTTCTTAAAAAGGTCAGAATAGCGCAGTTAGAAAGCACAGATGTTCCAGGAGGCTATGTATTGCCGGTGCAATTAAATATTTACACAAAACGGTACCCTATGGTACGTGATTTGGTATATATACTGAAGGAGAATCACAGAGGTCTTGGAAATGGATTTGCAGATTTCATGAGAGGGCAAGTGGGTCAATTGATTTTCCGGAGAGCTTACCTGGTACCCACTCAGAAAAAATTTACCCTAAGACCTGTGCAACTCAAGGATGAATGAACAAAGTAGTTATATTTACAACTCTTAAAAAAAGCGAAAAGTAACATGAAGAAATTTTCAATCGCATTTTTGGTGACGGCATTGCTGGCATTCAGTGGTGTGAGTATGGCTCAGTCACTACAGGATGGTATCAATGATGTTTACGCCCAACGTTACAAAGGGGCTCAGGCAACTTTTGAAAAGCTGGTTGCAGCGAATCCCAATAATATTGATGCGGTTTACTGGCTGGGTCAGACATTCATTGAGGCTGACAATGTGCAAGCCGCCAAAGATGTATACGACAAAGCCCTGCTGGCAAGTGCAAACGCGCCACTGGTGATCGTGGGCAGGGGACAAGTGGACCTGATTGAAAATAAAATCAGTGAAGCCCGTCAACGCTTTGAAGCAGCTATCACAATGACACGTGGTAAGAAAGGAGATGATCCCATTATCCTGAATGCTGTTGGCCGCGCGATCGTGAATACCTATAATGACAAAGACAAAAAAGGCGATATCAACTACGCAATCGAAAAACTCGAAGCCGCAGCACTCCGCGATCCCAAAAACGCAGAGATCTTCCTGAACCTTGGTAACGCTTACCGTAAAGCGCGTCCGGGCGAAGGCGGTGGTAAAGCTTTCGAAAATTATAAAAAAGCAAATGAGGCAAATCCAAATTTTGCAGTTCCATATTATCGCCTCGCGTTATTGTTCTACTCTCAGCGCAACTGGGAACTGTATGACCAGTATCTGAACGATGCGATCGCAAAAGACCCGCGTTTTGCACCGGCTTATTATGAGCTGTATTACTATAAATTCAGCCGTAAGGACTTTCCGGCTGCAGAAGCTTTTGCAAAGAAATTTGTAGAGAACTCAGATCCTGATCCGCAAAATGAATATCTGACTATTCAGATCAAATGGGCGCAGGGTAAGTTTGATGAAACAATTGCTGATGCAAAAGCGCTATTGGCAAAACCCGGGGCAGATAAAAATGTCAAATTGCCGCGTATCCTTGCAGATTCTTATCTGCAGAAAAAAGATACACCTTCTGCAAAACCATTCGTTGATCAGCTTTTTGCAACAGCAAAACCTGATGAGCTCAATGCGAATGATTACAGGCTGAAAGCGGATATCTATTCAACCATTCCAGGAACAGAAGATTCTCTCCTCGCTTATTACAAGGAGGGCGTAGCAGCGGATACTGTGGTGGACAATAAAGTCGACCTGCTGAAAAGAGGTATCGCCGTTTTCAGAGCAAAAGGTAAAGCAAACCCTGATCAGAAAAGATTCCGTGAAATGGAAGGCGAACTCGGAGAGCTCTTGCTTTCTGTTAAGCCAAAGCCTACCATCAACGATATGTTTGATGTGACGCTTGCTTACTATTTCGGGGGTGCCTATGATAAATCTTATATAACCGCCTCAAACATTGTAGATAAATTCCCGGGTGAGGTATATGGATATGAATGGAGATTCAATAATGCCCGCGCGATCGATACAACGAAGAAGGATAGCATTGCGGTTCCTGATGCGCTGAAGCTGATCGAATTTGCAGAGAAAGACACAGCAAAATATAAGAAACAATACCTGGCCGCAGCTGGTTTCATGGTTGAATATTATGCAAACACAGCCAAAGACGGCGCAAAAGCAACAGAGTATGTTGATAAGATGCTGGTGCTTGACCCTACCAACGAGAGATTGAAAGGGATCAAAGAGCAGCTGAAAAAATCAGCAGGTCAGGGTCAGCCGAAAAGCGGCAATCAACCCAAGACCGGCTCTTCCGGTAAGAATGAAGGCGGACGAAAAGAAAGTACGAATGTCTAGCTCCTGACGATATAAATTAAAAAGCCCCTCAACCGAGGGGCTTTTTTGATATCCGATATTGGATACCCGGTCGAAGAAGCAAACTGTTTCACGGCTGATCTTCGATCATCACGCATCCGGCATCGAATATCCGCACTCTCCAAACCCTCTCATTTAGAATTAATATAGGATAATTGATGTTGCTACCTTATTTTTGCCCGAGGCTTAGAAATTATGATCCATCTCCTCCAGATTAATCCATCCGCAGCTGATGCCGGCTCTTATTTGCCGGTAGCTATACAGGTTATTGTCGCCGTCGGGCTGATTACCCTCTTAATGGTAGCCACGCACCTTCTCGGCCCCAAGCGGAAGACAAGTGATAAATTACAAAATTTTGCCAGTGGTATCGAATCGCACGGTGACGCCCGTCAGCCTATGGCTATCAAATACTTTCTCACAGCTATTTTATTCGTTCTTTTTGATGTAGAAGTGATCTTCTTCTACCCGTATGCCGTCAATTTCAAAGAATTAGGTTGGAACGGCTTCTGGGCAGTGCTGATGTTTGTAGGATTCTTCCTCTGCGGATTCACTTATATTATCAAAAAAGGGGCTTTGAAGTGGGAAGATTAATAAGTTAAGGGACAAATCAGGAGGAAATTGCCGAACAGCCGGGGAGGCAGGATTGTTGTACAGAATATGTGTTACCCGAGGTTGTGCAGATTTTCTGAATCGGCAGTGCTTCGGGATCATCCGCATAAATCGTGTAATTCGCTAATTCGCGTTGCGAAGTTCGCGTATTAAAATCAGTGTTGTATGTCACGTCCAGTATCATTTAACGTAAACAAAAAAGACCTTGTAAAGGATATCAGCATTGCTGAAATGCCCGAAGGTCATCAGGGTGAAGGTTTCTTTGCTACCACACTTAATAATGTGATCGGGCTTGCCCGCAAAAACTCTATCTGGCCCCTGCCTTTTGCTACTTCCTGTTGCGGTATAGAATTCATGGCCACCATGGGAGCCCACTATGATCTTGCCCGTTTCGGCAGCGAGCGTGTAGGTTTTTCCCCCCGTCAGTGTGACCTGCTTATGGTGATGGGAACGATCGCGAAAAAAATGGGACCTGTTGTAAAACAGGTATATCTGCAAATGGCCGAACCCCGCTGGGTGATGGCTGTTGGCGCCTGCGCTTCAAGCGGCGGCGTATTCGATACTTACAGCGTGCTGCAGGGAATCGATCAGGTTGTGCCCGTTGACGTTTACGTGCCCGGATGCCCTCCGCGCCCTGAAGCAATTATCGACGGCGTAATGCGGATCCAGGATCTGATCGGTAAAGAAAGCCTGCGGAGACGGAACGGAGAGCAATACAAAGCCTTACTTGAAAGTTACGGTATACAATAGCATAAAAAGGTCAAAAGCGTTCTGCTTTTGGCTTTAATTTTTTGACTTTATGGCATTGACCAACGAGCATATCAGACAACGGCTAATAGAAAAATTTGACACACAGGTTAGTGGCTTCGAAGAGCCATACGGGATGCTCACTTTCGAAGCACCAAAAGACATGAACCTGAAAGTGATGCAGTTCCTGTATGATGATGCAGAACTGAAATTCCGTTTCATGAACGATTTGACCGGTGTTCACTTTCCCGATCAGAAAGGACGTGAACTGGCCGTGGTCTATCACCTTCATAACCTGGAAGATAATATACGCATCCGCTTCAAAGTGTTTGCTGATATCAGCCGGCCCGATGTATACACCGCCACCGCATTGTTCTCTACCGCCAACTGGATGGAAAGAGAAACATATGATTTCTATGGCATCAACTTCGTAGGTCATCCCAATCTTAAACGCATATTGAATGTGGATGAAATGGATTATTTCCCTATGAGGAAGGAATTTCCATTGGAAGATCAGACACGCATAGATAAAGATGACGAGATGTTTGGGCGCGGCGGATCGCTTGGCTATGGCGATGAAAAGACTGAACAAGGAACCATCGCGGAGGAATTTAAGGGCAAAGTAGGAGACGAGATCATATAATAAGTCAAAGTAACCCCGCTTAACAGCAGGAAGATTATTTCGATTGTAAAGCTGGGTGACTTTTTAATTTTCACCGATGTCAGAACAACATATAAAATTACCGGAAGGAAGCATTGAGAAAACTACCACCACGCTCAACCTGGGGCCTACGCACCCGGCTACGCATGGTGTGATGCAAAATATACTGGAACTTGATGGTGAACGTATCGTTTCTTCAGAACAGACCATCGGTTACATTCACCGCGCCTTCGAGAAGATCGCTGAACGCCGCAACCTTTACCAGATCACTCCATTGACCGACAGGTTGAATTATTGCTCTTCACCCATCAACAATATGGGATGGCATCTCACATGCGAAAAGCTGTTGGGTGTGAAAACGCCAAAACGAGTGGACTATCTGCGTATCATCATCATGGAACTGGCACGTATCTCCGACCACCTGATCTGTAACTCGATCGTTGGTGTGGATAGCGGTGCATATACAGGCTTCCTTTATGTAATGCAATACCGGGAACTGATCTATGAGATCTACGAAGAAGTTTGCGGATCAAGGCTCACTACAAATATTGGACGCATTGGCGGTTTTGAAAGAAACTTCAATGACATCGCTTTTACCAAGATCCAGAAATTCCTGGATGAATATCCGAGAGTACTGACTGAGTTTGAGAACCTGTTCACCCGTAACAGGATTTTCATGGAACGTACTATCGGCGCCGGAGCCATCAGTGCGGAACGCGCATTGAATTATGGATTTACCGGACCGAATCTGCGCGCAGCAGGTGTTGATTATGACGTTCGCATTCATACGCCGTACAGCAGCTACGAAGATTTTCAATTTGAAATACCTGTTGGTACAACCGGAGATTGTTATGACCGCTTCCTTGTACGGAACCAGGAAATGTGGCAATCATTGAGCATCATCAAACAGGCATTCCAGAAAGTACAGGAATTCAAAGGTGCAGAAGCGGATGTTTATCATGCCGATGTTCCTGAATACTATCTGCCTGAAAAGAAAGATGTGTATACAAAAATGGAAGCACTGATCTGGCACTTCAAGATCATCATGGGTGAGATCGATATGCCGGTTGGTGAAGTATACAATTGCGTTGAAGGTGGCAATGGTGAGTTAGGTTTCTATCTCATCAGCGATGGCGGCAGAACGCCGTATCGCCTGCACTTCCGCAGACCATGTTTTATTTACTATCAGGCTTATGAGGAGTTAACGAAAGGTGCAATGTTGAGTGATGCGATCATTGTGATGAGTAGCCTCAATTTGATCGCAGGTGAAATGGACGCGTGAGTAAAGTAAAAAGTAAAAGAACTTATAGCGGCTGGTGCTTTTTGCTTTTGATGTTTTAATAAAGACGAATAATTGAAAGTAGAGTTGATAAGGATGACTTCGGTACTGAAGGCATTTTTGCTTTTTACTTTTTACTTTTGAATTTGTATTATGATTCAGTTTTCAGAAAATAAATTGAAAGAAGTAGACAAGATCGTCGCACGTTATCCGGAAGGAAGACAGAAAAGTGCATTGATCCCCGTACTTCATTTGGCCCAACAGGAGTTTGGAGGCTGGCTGGATGTACCCGTGATGGATTATGTGGCGGCTTTATTAAAGCTCGCCCCGATCGAAGTGTATGAGGTGGCTACATTCTATAGCATGTTCAACCTGAAACCGGTCGGACGTTATATGTTTGAAGTTTGCCAGACAGGTCCCTGCATGGTAAGGGGTGCGGATGATATCGTTGATTATATCGGAAAGAAACTTGGCATAAAACCGGGGCAAACCACAGAAGATGGTATGTTCACGCTGAAAACAGTTGAATGTCTCGGCGCCTGCGGTTATGCGCCAATGATGCAGATGGGCAAACATTATAAAGAACATCTTACGCCGCATCGCGTGGATGAGATCATTGATGAGTGCAGGAGAACGGCAGCGTCTAATAATTAAAAAGTAAAAGTCAGAAGTAAAATTAAGCAGTCTTTTAGCTGACAATGGTTTCTGCTTTTGACGATTAATAAAACCGAATTAAAAGTAAATCAGGTAATGGAACTTCAAATGGAAGTCTTTTTACTTTTTATTTTTGAATTTTGACTTTGCAACCGATGGGAAGAAAACTATTATTGGAAAAAGCACACGTAGAGAACATCAGACACTTTGATGTTTATCGTCGTGAAGGTGGGTATCGTTCTGTAGAGAAGGCGTTAAAAGCGATGAGTCCTGATGCGGTAACGGAAGAAGTGAAAAAGAGCGGCCTCCGCGGTCGTGGTGGTGCAGGTTTCCCTGCCGGCATGAAATGGAGCTTTCTTGCAAAACCTGAAGGAGTGCCCCGTCACCTGGTGGTAAATGCTGACGAATCAGAGCCCGGTACATTCAAAGATCGTTACCTGATGGAGTTCCTGCCGCATATCCTGATCGAAGGAATGATCGTGGCTTCGTTTGCACTAGGCAGCAACAACTCTTATATCTATATCCGTGGTGAATACTGGTGGATCGTAGACATTCTTGAGCACGCGATCGAAGAGGCACGCAATAACGGCTTCCTCGGTAAGAATATACTTGGTTCAGGTTTTGATTGCGACATCTTTGTTCATCGTGGTGCAGGCGCTTATATCTGCGGTGAAGAAACTGCGCTGATCGAATCGCTTGAAGGTAAAAGAGGTAATCCCAGGATCAAACCTCCGTTTCCGGCGATCAAGGGTGTATGGGACCGTCCGACAGTGGTGAACAATGTGGAAACGATCTGTGCAGTTGTACCGATCATCAATGAAGGTGGTGAGGAGTATACAAAGATCGGTGTGGGTAAATCAACCGGTACAAAACTGATCTCTGCATGTGGCAATATCAATAAGCCGGGTGTATACGAGATCGATATGACCATCAGTGTTGAAGAATTTATTTTCAGCGATGAATATTGCGGCGGTATTCCGAACGGAAAAAGATTGAAAGCCTGTATCCCGGGCGGTTCATCTGTTCCGATCCTGCCTGCCAATCTTTTGCTCAAAACAGCAAAAGGAGAAACACGCATGATGAACTACGAAAGCCTGAGTGATGGTGGTTTTGCAACCGGTACCATGATGGGTTCCGGTGGCTTTATTGTACTCGATGAAGATCAGTGCGTGGTGAGAAACACATATACACTTGCACGTTTCTATCGTCATGAAAGCTGCGGACAATGTTCACCATGCCGTGAAGGAACCGGCTGGATGGAAAAATTATTACTGCGTCTCGAAAAGGGGCAGGGTAAGATGAGTGATATCGATCTGCTGTGGGATATTCAACGCAAGATCGAAGGAAATACGATCTGCCCGCTTGGCGATGCTGCGGCATGGCCGGTGGCTGCAGCGATCAGGCATTTCAGGGATGAGTTTGAGTGGCATGTATTGAATCCGGAGGAATGTACAAGGAGAAATTACGGGCTGGCTCATTATGCTGATCCGTTGGAGGTCGTTCCTGCGTAAAAAGTAAAAAAGTGAAGAGCGAAAATAGCGTGAACACGGAAGAAAAATCGATAAAGAACAGAATAGTAAGCCGTTTGAGGTCAGCCACCGTTGTTTTCTTTTTTCCGGAAAGGTGGTTTTGGTTGTGAAAGAAATGTCAGTATAAACAGGTATTCAGTTCTTTGTTTGATTAGTTGGTAAGGAGTGTAACTTCCATCAGCGCGAACGTTATTAATCGAAGAGCAGGCAGCTCTAAGCGTAACCGGAAAAGTTCCAGATCATTGCGCCTAAATCTGCTAATGAAAGCAAACATTGGTAGTGCCTGATCACCGATAAAACGAATGGAGTTAGTAAGGTAACACTGAATTAGCTCATAAAGGAAGCAGATGAAATTTCGAAGATTATTGCACAGATAATCATTAATTCTTCGAACCAATAGAAAAGTATTTTGACTTAAAGCCGAAAGGCGAATTTTTAATTTTGACTTTTTACTTTATATAATGGCTGACGAAAAACAATTATTCAAAGTAACCATCGACAACATCACTGTTGAAGTGGAGCCAGGGACAACGATCCTTATGGCTGCACGTAAGATCGGTGGTGACGTTACGCCTCCTGCTATGTGCTTTTACAGCAAACTGCAGGGAAGTGGTGGCAAATGCCGTACCTGCCTTGTAGAAGTGAGCAAAGGTTCAGAGAAGGATCCACGCCCGATGCCAAAGCTTGTTGCAAGCTGCCGCACTACCGTGATGGATGGAATGGAAGTGAAGAATATTACCAGCAGTAAAGTTCCTGATGCGCGCGCAGGTGTGGTCGAATTTCTGTTGCTGAATCATCCGCTCGATTGCCCTATCTGTGATCAGGCTGGTGAATGTCACCTGCAGGATCTCGGATACGAGCATGGCAGGGAAGGCACACGATACGAATTCTCACGCCGGACATTTGAGAAGGAAGATATCGGTCCTTATATCCAGTTGCACATGACACGTTGCATTCTTTGCTATCGTTGCACATATGTGGCCGGTCAACTGACTGACGATCGCATGCATGGCGTACTGGATCGTGGCGATCACGCAGAGATCTCAACGTATATTTCTAAAGCGATCACTAACGACTTCAGTGGAAACATGATCGATGTTTGTCCTGTAGGTGCATTGACTGATAAAACTTTCCGTTTCAAGAACAGGGTATGGTTCACCAAACCTGTACAGGCACATCGCAATTGTGATAAGTGCTGCGGTAAAGTGACATTGTGGAATCGTGGGGACGAGGTATTACGCGTAACCGCAAGAAAAGATGAGTGGGGCGAAGTGGAAAGCTATGATGGCAAACCAGGCTGGATCTGCAATACCTGTCGTTTCGAGAAAAAGAATATGAGTGATTGGACGATAGAAGGTCCGGCGAAGATCAACCGCCACTCGGTTATATCAACCAACCACTACGTTGAGGCAAAGAAACCAGCTGAGTTCCTGCCTGAACTGATGGGTGGCCGTGAACCCAAAATGCTCATGGACATTCATGATATAAGCGATGTGAACGATCCAAAGGTTGACCTGAGTTTATTACCTGGACCAGCAACCGGTGCGACTTTTACTAATAACAAAGAACAATAAGCGGACATGGAGTTATTTTATCTGATTCTCGAAAAATTTTTGCTGATCGGTCTGATCGTGTCCCTTTCCATGGTGGTGGCGATGTATGCAACCTATGGAGAGCGCAAGGTAGCGGCCTGGCTGCAGGATCGTATCGGTCCAAATCGTGCTGGCCCTTTCGGTTTGTTACAGCCGCTTGCCGATGGTGGTAAACTGTTCTTTAAAGAAGAGATCATTCCGCTGGTTTCTTCCAAATTCCTTTTCATTCTCGGCCCGGCGCTGGCAATGGTCACTGCTTTGCTGACAAGTGCTGTTATTCCGTGGAGCACGCCACTGCATTTGTTCAATCGCGAGATCCCTTTACAGGTGGCTGATGTGAACATCGGCATCCTTTACATCTTTGGTGTTGTGAGTTTGGGAGTATATGGGATCATGATCGGTGGATGGGCATCGAATAACAAATTTTCCCTGCTGGCTGCCATCCGGGGTGCGTCTCAGATGGTGTCTTACGAATTGCCAATGGGTCTCGCGCTGATCGCGGTGCTGATGCTGGTGGGTGATCTGCGAATGAGCCAGATCGTAGGCAGTCAGCTGGAGCATGGCTGGCATATCATTTATCAGCCGCTTGGCTTCATCATCTTCTTTGTATGTGCACTGGCAGAGTGTAACCGTACACCATTCGATCTTCCCGAAGCGGAGAATGAGTTGAACTTCGGTTATCACCAGGAGTATTCATCCATGAAGCTTGGTTTCTATCTCTTTGCTGAATATATCAATATGTTCATCAGTGGTGTGGTAATGTCCTGCCTCTATTTCGGCGGATATGATATTCCATTTGTGAATGAGGCAAGCTGGGGATGGAACCAGAATTTGATGGCTGTGATCGGATTCGTGGTATTGCTTACAAAAGCTTTTGCTTTCGTATTCATATTTATGTGGATCCGCTGGACGATCCCGAGGTTCCGCTATGATCAGCTGATGAAATTGGGCTGGAGAACGTTGATACCACTTGCATTGCTGAATATGTTACTGACAGCAGCGATTGTATTGTGGTTGAAGAAATAAAAAATTATTAAGTAAAGAGTAACCCCGCTTAAAAACCGGGAAAAGTTTCTGGCAGTTAAGCGGGGACCTTTTACTTAGCAACTATATTTGCGAAAATTATGCAACTAACACAAAGAGCAAAACAGGTAGACCGCAAGCCGATGACATTCCTGGAGAAAATGTATCTCTGGAATATCTTCAAAGGTATGATGATCACGATCAGTCACCTGTTCAAGCGCAAGGCAACGATAAAATATCCTGAAGAGAAAAGAACATTCTCCAAAGTATTCCGTGGCGTTCAGATTCTGAACCGTGATGAAGAGGGACGTGAAAAATGTACGGCCTGTGGTCTTTGTGCGGTGGCTTGCCCTGCCGAGGCAATCACCATGGAAGCAGCGGAGCGTCAGGCTGGCGAAGAGAATCTTTATAAGGAAGAAAAATACGCGGCGAAGTATGAGATCAATATGCTGCGTTGCATCTTCTGTGGTTATTGCGAAGAGGCCTGTCCGAAAGATGCGATTTATTTATCAGAAACATTTGCGCCTGCGAACTATGGACGTCAGGGGTTTATTTATAAAAAAGAAGACCTGCTGATCCCTCATCCAAAGGAGAATCCGGAAGCGTATAAAAAGGCGCTGGGTGAAAAAAGCAGCAAAGCATAAGACGCATCTGTTAAACAGATTAAATAAACGAACGGCTTAAGCCTTGTGCTTGGCCAACAGCTTAGAGAAGATGATTACAAAAGTACTTTTTTGGTTTCTTACAGTAATGGCACTGTTCGGGGCAATGATGGTGATCACCAGGAAAAACCCCGTGCACAGTGTGTTATGGCTGATCCTCACTTTTTTCGCCATTTCAGGTCATTACATCCTGCTCAATGCGCAGTTCCTCGCTATCGTGAACATCATTGTTTATGCTGGTGCGATCATGGTATTATTCCTTTTCGTCATCATGCTTATGAACCTTAATAAAGCAGCGGAACCGAATAAGAACCGCTGGGTCAGGCTTGTCGGCCTGATAGCGGGAGGCTGTTTACTGCTGGTGCTGATTGCCGCTTTAAGGGATACAGCGATCAAGGACATGGCAACTGAAGTAAAGACCGGCGATATCGGACTGATCAAAAACCTTGGAAAAGAATTATTCAGCACTTATGTAGTGCCTTTTGAGATAAGCAGCATTTTATTCCTGAGTGCCATGGTGGGTGCAGTATTGATCGGGAAAAAAGACTGAGAGAAATAAGATATTAAATGGCAACCGTCATTAACTGACAACCGCCAGTAAAAATTTGAAGAAACCATGCCTACTAATTTGCCGATTAACTATTACATTTTCGTAGCGATCGCATTATTCTGCATCGGTATTGTGGGAGTGCTTACACGTCGCAATGCGATCATCATTTTCATGTGTATTGAACTTATGCTGAATGCGGTGAACCTGCTGCTTGTAGCATTTTCAAAAATGCATCACCTGGCAGGAAAAGCAGTATTGCCAACAGCAGGGACCGACGGTCAGCTGTTTGTATTCTTTATCATGGTTGTAGCCGCTGCTGAAGTAAGTGTGGGCCTCGCCATTATCGTAATGATGTACAGGAATATCCATTCCGTGGATGTGAACTTCCTGAACAGGTTGAAACACTAAGAAACTCCCGGATCAAGGTCCGGGATGACCCCCGGATCAAAGTCCGGGACTAAAAGGGAATTATGAAGAACGTTTTACAATTGGCTTATTTAGTGCCGCTCTTTCCTTTACTTGGTTTCCTGATCAATGGATTGGGCAGGAAATCCATGTCAAAATCATTGATCGGCATGGTCGGCAGCGGTGCCGTGCTGGCCTCTTTTGCTGTCAGCATTTGGATCTTCCTCCAGGTAAAAGGCGGAAATACCTATGTAGCAGATTACTTCAACTTCATCTCTGCTGACAAACTGTCGATCCCGTTTGCATTCAAGATCGATCAGCTTTCTTCCTTATTCCTGTTGATCATTACAGGTGTCGGGTTTCTCATCCATGTTTACTCAACGTCTTACATGCATGAAGAAAAGAGCGAGCACTTCGGAAGATATTTCGCTTATCTCAATCTCTTCATATTCTCGATGTTGCTGCTTGTTATGGGCGCCAACTATGTGGTGATGTTCATCGGATGGGAAGGCGTCGGCCTTTGTTCATATTTACTCATTGGATTCTGGTTCAAAAAAACTGAATACAACAAGGCGGCTAACAAAGCCTTTATCATGAACCGGATCGGTGACCTTGCATTCCTGATCGCTATCTTCTGGATGATCTGGAAACTGGACACTGTTTCTTATGAAGGCGTTTTCGCCAATGTGTCTAAACTGTCGCATACGGATATTCTCGTTATCACATTATTACTGTTCGTTGGTGCAACCGGTAAAAGCGCACAGATTCCTTTATACACCTGGTTACCTGATGCGATGGCGGGCCCGACACCTGTGTCAGCCCTGATCCATGCGGCAACGATGGTAACGGCGGGTATCTATATGATCGTTCGAAGCAATATTTTATATTCACTCGCTCCGGTTACATTGAATGTGGTTGCGATCATCGGCATTGCAACAGCTTTGCTGGCTGCAACGATCGCATTGAAGCAAAACGATATCAAGAAGGTTCTTGCCTACTCAACCGTATCCCAGTTGGGTTATATGTTCCTCGCATTAGGAACGGGTTCTTATGTAGCCGCTGTATTCCACGTGATGACGCACGCTTTCTTCAAAGCATTGTTATTCCTTGGCAGCGGTAGCGTGATCCATGCGATGGGTGGAGAGCAGGATATCCGCAAAATGGGTGGTCTTTCAAAATATATGAAGATCACGAACATTACTTTCCTCATCGGCTGTCTGGCTATCGCCGGTATCCCGGGCTTGTCAGGTTTTTTCTCTAAAGATGAGATCCTTGCGGGAGCATACATGAAATCTCCGATACTGTATGGTATCGGTCTGTTTACAGCATTGCTTACTGCGTTTTATATGTTCCGGCTGTATGCCACTACTTTTAAGGGAAGTTTCAGGGGGACACACGATCAGGAGCATCATCTGCATGAAAGTCCGGCAGCGATCACTTTTCCACTGATCGTGCTGGCCATTTTGTCGGTGATCGGAGGTTATGTTGGCGTTCCTGAATTCATTATGCAGGGAGCGCATTCGCTGAATGATTTCCTTTCACCTGTGATCGCGTCAGTGAATCATGGTGAAGGTCATGCAGCTGCTCATCTATCGCATTCAGAAGAATGGGTGCTTACCGGTCTGTCAACAGTACTGATCGTCGGTGTGGTTGTTTTTGCCTGGAATAAATTCAGTAAGAAACCAGATACAGAAGAAGCAACCGGTTTTGGAAAGGTGCTCGCCAACAAATGGTACGTGGACGAATTTTATGACGCCATAATAGTAAGGCCATTAAATAAGCTTGGAGATTTCCTTGACAATATGCTGGAGAAACCAGTGATCGATGGATTGGTGAATGGCGTTGGTAAACTCGTTAACTATGGAAGCCGCCAACTTCGCCTGATCCAGAGCGGGCAGGTGGGAAGCTATGTGTTGCTGATGGTATTGAGCATGCTTGTAATTTTCGCTGTGCAGTTTTTCCTGCGGAAATAACAAAATGAATAACAGAATGCCGGGCTGATCCGGTAGCGATATAACTAATTATTAAAAACAGAATCCGCCGCAGGCGGAGACAGGAATTATGATTGCAGTTTTATTGATATTGATTCCGCTGTTGACAGGGCTGGCGGCTTTCTTTTTCAGGAATGAAAAAGCCGTTCGTTCATGGGCTCTGTTCTCCTCGTTGGTAACGCTGGCGGTTTCTATCCTGGGATTAACCGTTTTCAAAGACGCAAAATATCTATCGCATCAGTGTGAGTGGATGCAGGGGTTTGGCAGCAGCTTCGCTGTAGGCCTTGATGGAATGGGCCAGATACTTTGCCTGCTCACCGCTGTGTCTTATCCCATTATCTTTTTATCTACCTGGAATTCATCCTATAAAAAAGCAAACAACTTCTTTGCTTTAATGCTGCTCGCGCAAACCGGTTTGATGGGCGTATTTCTGGCAATGGATGCATTATTGTTCTATTTCTTCTGGGAACTTGCGCTGATCCCTGTTTACTTCCTTTGCTCTCAGTGGGGTGGTGAAAAAAGAATACAGGTCACTTTCAAATTCTTTATCTACACATTTGTAGGCTCAGTGCTGATGCTGATCGGTATCTTGTATGTATACTCACATACAACTGATCAGTCATTCGCCATAAAATCTTTTTATAGTGCGGCCCTGCCTTATGGTTCGCAGAACTGGCTGTTCTGGTTATTCTTTATTGCCTTTGCGATCAAGATGCCGATCTTCCCGTTGCATACCTGGCAGCCGGATACATACGAACAATCGCCGACTGCAACCACAATGGTATTGAGTGGCATCATGGTGAAGATGGGGGTGCTGGGTTTGCTCCGCTGGTTGTTGCCGGTATTGCCGTTGGCTTCTTATTCTTATGGCGATACAGTTTCACGCCTCGCTATTATTGGTATGATCTACGCATCGATCATTGCGATAAGGCAGGATGACATCAAGCGATTGATAGCGTATTCGTCCATTGCGCATATCGGCCTGATGTGCCTTACTATTTTTTCGGAAGATAAGATCGGGTTCCAGGGTGTGATGATCCAGATGTTCAACCACGGCGTGAACATCATTGGCCTCTGGGTAATGGTCGAGCTGATCGAGCGCCAATTCGGTACGCGCAAAATGTCCGAACTCGGTGGTCTTGCACAAAAAGCACCGGCAATGGTGATCTTCTTTGTGATCATCGCACTGGCGAATATCGCACTGCCGCTGACAAATGCATTCGTTGGCGAGTTTCTGATGTTCACGGGTGTATTTACGTCAACAGTTACGAAGTATAATGTTCTGTTCACTGTACTTGCCGGGCTCTGTATCATTCTTGCTGCGGTGTATACGTTGAACATGATCCGCAAGATATTCTTTGGTGAATCTGTTGCGCTGACAGCAAACGCAAAAGACCTCAACCTGAATGAGAAGATTGCACTGACAGCGATTGTTGCGCTGATCATCTGGATGGGTGTTTATCCACAACCCATGCTTGAACTGACTAAAGACATTAGCGATTCGATTTTAAAAATATCAGATGTAACTCATCTGCTAAAGAAGTAAGAGAAAGGTATGAACGCATTAATATTATCGGCAGTTTTAGGGGTAATCATGATGTTCAGCGGTATACTGCTGAAACAGAAGAGCGCTGTTCGCGGCGTGGCAATTACCGGATTGGCTGTATTGCTCCTTGTTAACATTCTTGAATTACGCGGCATTTCTTTCTTTAAGATCGATGTCTCCGGTATGATGTATTTCGACCGGTTTGCACTGCTGTTTGTTTCCATTGCATTGTTCTCTACACTGGTGTATTTCATCCTGTCTGCAAAAGACATGGAGAAGGTTGGTGTTGATTATGCTGAATATTTTGCCCTGATCTTTTTTATTCTCAGCGGCGTTGTGCTTGTGGCCTCGTTCAAGTCATTGCTGATCCTGTTCCTGGGTATTGAGATCATTTCTATTCCTCTTTATATTCTTACAGGAAGTGATAAACGGAATTTGAAAAGTAATGAGGGCTCGCTGAAATATTTCCTGATGGGTTCATTCTCCACAGGTCTGATGCTGATGGGTATTGCGCTGATCTATGGTGCATCCGGAACATTTGACGTAGAGAAAATGAAGTTCGCGATTGAGGCGCCTTCAGTTCTTCCGGTGACCGGTATGCTGCTGCTGATGTTTTCCATGGCATTCAAAGTATCTGCCGCGCCATTTCATTTCTGGACGCCGGATGTGTATGACGGAGCGCCAACAGTATTCACGGCATTCATGGCTACGATCGTTAAGGCGGCAGTATTCATTGGCTTTATCCGCCTGTTTGATGAAACCTTTGGTACGCTGATGGTGAAGTGGCAAATGTGGATCGGTGTGCTTGCTGCAGTAACATTATTCATCGGAAATATTACAGCTGTTTTCCAGCAGAGTGTAAAGCGAATGCTGGCTTATTCAAGTATCGCGCAGGCAGGCTTTATGTTGTTGTCTATCTATTCAATGAATACATCAGCAAAAGAAGGCCTGTTATTCTATGCAGCGGCTTACAGCCTTGCAACGATCGGTATTTTTGCTGTGTTGAATAAACTGAACGATTATACTTTTGAAGGATTCAATGGCCTTGCAAAACAGCAGCCTGTAGTAGCCGCGGCATTGACCATCTTCCTGTTGTCTTTAGCAGGTATACCGTTGACGGCGGGCTTCCTGGCCAAGTTTTACATGCTGAAAGCCGTGATCAGCACGGGCGGTGGCTTGTGGCTGGTGATCTTCGCGGTACTGATGGCTGCGGTGAGCGTTTACTACTATTTCCGGGTGATCCAGGCAATGTACTTTAAAGAAGGCAGGTCTGACATAGCGGCTTCCGCCCCATTCAAATGGTCCCTGGTAGTGCTGGCGGCCCTGGTGATCATTCTTGGAACCTTCCCTAACCTGTTGATTTACTGGCTTTATTTCTAGCTTAAGGAAAAAGAGCGGGAGAAAAAAGGTGTGTTTTACTGAAGCATCCCTTTTTTCTTTGTAGCACGATTGTAACCGTGCGGGACGATCAGAAATTACTGTCCATATTATTCATACTCCCTTTTTTCTCTTTCAATCTCTTAGCTTAATTTGCAGGGATAGCCCCAAAGCATAAGCATGAATTTCTTCGATATTTTTTCTCTTGCATACCGGACCGTTCGCAATAATAAATTGAGGACAGGTCTTACCGTTGCGATCATAGCATTTGGTATAATGGCTTTGGTTGGTATTATCACTGCTATCAAGGCGATGAACCAGAAATTTTCGGAGAGTTTTTCAACGATGGGGGCGAATGCATTTACAATCAGGTTCAAGGAGAGAAATATTCGTTTTGGCAATGATAATGGCGATGTAAAGTTGTCGAAGAAATCAAGCAGGAAAGAGAAGAAATCAAATCTCGGCCGTAAGATCGATAAGAGAGAAGCAGAGCTTTTTGTAAAGAACTATCATTATCCTTCCATGGTAAGCATTTCTGTATTTGGTAACAGGAATGCGATTGCTTCCTATGGAGATAAGAAAACAAGTCCTAATCTCACGTTGATGGGTGGGGATGATAATTATCTTCCGCTGAACAGTTTTAAGCTGGAAGCCGGAAGAAATATCAACCGGATGGAAGTACAGTCCGGTGCGTATGTCTGCATGCTGGGGTATGATGTGGCGAAGAAACTTTTTGGAGAAGATAAGATTCCTTTGGCAGCGAATACGATGATCCGTGTGAATAATATTCCTTTTCGCGTCATTGGTATTATGGCGAGCCGGGGCTCGTCATTTGGATTCAGCAGGGATAACCTGATCATCACGAGTTATACGTGTATGGACCGGGTATTTCCTTCCACGAATTCTTTTACCATTGGTGTGATGACCAATGACATAAAAATGGTGCCGGTAGCAATGGGAGAGGCGGAGGCCATCTTTCGGCCGGTCAGGCGACTGGCTACAACGGAGGACAACAACTTTGCGCTGGAAAGAAGCGATAGTGTAGCAGAAAAAGCGATGAACAGCATGGGTTTCCTGACAACGGCGGCAACGGTGATCGGTCTTATTACGTTAATTGGGGCAGCGATAGGCCTGATGAATATTATGCTGGTGTCTGTATCAGAGCGGACAAAGGAAGTTGGGCTGATCAAAGCCATCGGGGGAAAGAAGAAAATGGTGCAGCGGCAGTTTCTGCTGGAAGCGATCATCATCAGTATAATGGGGGCTCTTTTTGGAATTATACTTGGTGTAATAGTGGGAAACCTGTTTTCGCTTGTATTGAATACAGGTTTTGTTGTTCCGTGGGACTGGGTAAGCTATGGTATCATTATCTGCAGCGCAGTGGGACTGCTGGCAGGATTGTATCCGGCGTTGAAGGCCGGAAAGCTGAATCCAATTGAGGCATTACGTTATGAATAAACAAATGAATTTTCTGTATTATAAGAATGTTATGCCATTAATTTCTTCAGGGGAACGGGTTGTTCAGTTAAAAAAATCCTTACCTTGACCCCCCTTCGTTGAAAAAATCATCGCTGGGAGATTTTTGTATGAACTTTTTCAGTAGAATTGTGGCCTCAAAATAAGGCTCGTTTAACATTTTAAAACACTAAAAATTAAGATCATGGCTGAGACTAAACCAACTGCCTCCGCATCGGTTAAGGCTACTTCTGTTCAACCTAAAAAAAGCGGCAATGCTATTTCGTGGATTGCGCCCGTTGTTTGTGTTATTGCTGGTTTTTTGATCTGGCGTTTTATTCTCGGTGACGCAGGTGGATTCAAAAACCCTGACCTTAACGGTGGTTTCTGGCCAGAACACAAGAATCCTAAAGATGGTTTGCATGGTATTTATGAGGGTGGTATCATCGTTCCCTTGCTGATCGGTATGCTGTTGATGGTAATCGTTTTCTCTATTGAAAGATTCATGACAATCAGCAAAGCGCTGGGTAAAGGTTCTATCTCTGATTTCGTACGTAAAGTACAATATCACCTTGCTAACCGCAACGTAGATGCTGCGCTGGCTGAGTGTGACAAACAACGCGGTTCTGTAGCTAACGTAATGAAAGCTGGTCTGCGTCGTTACAAAGAAATGATCAACGAAACTGGTCTGGATACTGAACAAAAAGTGCTCTCTATCCAGAAAGAAGTTGAAGAAGCAACTGCACTGGAACTGCCTATGCTGCAGAAAAACCTGGTGTTCCTGTCTACGATCACTTCAGTAGGTACACTCGTTGCCCTTCTGGGAACGGTAATCGGTATGATCCGTTCATTCTCTGCCCTGGGTGATTCTGGCGGTAGTGACTCAAGCGCTCTGGCAAAAGGTATCTCTGAGGCCCTGTATAATACAGCACTCGGTATCGGTACTTCAGCTGTAGCCCTGATCATGTATAACGTATTTACTACTAAGATCGATTCTATTACATACGGTATTGATGAATCTGGTTTCACACTGACTCAAAGCTTTGCTTCCCTGTACAAATAAGCACAGGGCTTTGTGGAATTTTTCCAATCATTCATCTAATACTAAAATGAAGTAGAAATGCCAAGTATTAAAATACCGAAAAAAAGTACAGATACGGACATGACGCCCTTCGTGGACATTGCGTTCCTGATCCTGTCCTTTTTCATCATGGCAACAAAGTTCAAGCCCGTGGAGCCTGTTAAGGTTGAAACGCCGAACTCCGTTTCTTCAGATATCCTGAAAGAAAGCAATGCTATGCTCATCACCATTGATGCAGACAGCAAAGTCTATGTCAATATCTCAGCATTAAAAGAACCGGACGAAAAGCTTACAGCAATCATCAACGGTATTGCCTCTTCAAGAGGTCTGGCACTGACTGATGCAGAAAAGGCAAATTTCAAACATGCACCGATCCTTGGTGTTCCGTTCTCAGGACTGAAAAGCTATCTCAATATTCCGAACGCTGATCAGGGGAAAACGAAGCAACCTGGCATTCCGGTACTTGACTCATTGAATAATGAGTTGGTATGGTGGATTGCTGAAACCAAGAAAGTGTTCGCTGGAGACAAGCTTCTTTTCCTGATCAAAGGTGACAATGGATCTAAATACCCAACCTTTGAAGCGGTGATCAACGCCCTTCGTCGTAATGAGGAGTTTAAATACAACCTCATCACTTCACAGGAAGGTGCCCCGGTTGGAACTGAGTTGTACATCGAAAGACTTAGAAAAAGTAAATAATAATCAGTAAACTAATTTGTTATGGCAAGTATAGAAGGCGGCGGTGATAGTGGCCACAAGAAAGGCCCGGGCGTGAAAAAAGCCAAAAAATTATCTACCCGCGTAGACATGACCCCGATGGTGGATCTTGGATTCTTGCTGATCACCTTCTTTATCTTTACGGCTACCATGAGCTCTCCGACCACGATGGACCTCAACATGCCGAAAGACACTGATGATCAGGAAAAAGATACCAAGGTTAAACAATCTGGCGCCCTTACAGTCCTGCTTGGTAAAGACAACGCCGTTTATTATTATGAAGGCGAACTGGAGCCAACAGGAGCAAATTTCAAGGCAACTGACTTCGTTGGCATCCGCAACGAGATCATCCGTAAAAAGAAGGCGGTAATTGCTGATTACCGGGGTGATGCTGCATGCGAGCAGAAAGCGCGCGACAAAGGACGGGATCCAAAGGCAGAGTGCCAGGACCAGGACTTTGTGGTGGTGATCAAAGCCATGGATGATGCTACGTATAAAAATACGGTGGATATCCTGGACGAGATGACAATCAACGCAGTAAAACGTTTTGCGATGGTAAAGATCTCCGATACGGAGAAAGACCTGATCAAAATTACTGAAGGCAGCGCTGGAAAATAAAGCCCTCGATTCCTTATGGAATGATAGAGGACAGGCATCTAATTTTAAACAAAACTCAGAAATGGAAGCTAACAAAATATTATCCTCCGACCTCCTGGACCTCGTTTTCGAAGGCAGGAACCAGGATTATGGCGCTTATGAGCTTCGTAAGCGTTATAACAAACGGATTACGCTGGCTTTGATCATCACAGGCTCCATTGCCCTGTTGGCCCTGATTGGCTCCATTGTGGCCAGTGAGCTGAAGCCAAAGGATGAAGGAAAACTGGAAATCAAATCAGTAACGCTTGCTGAAGTGAAGCAGGAAGAACCTCCCAAGGAGCTGCCTCCGCCTCCTCCACCCAAGCCACCAGATCCGCCAAAGATCGAAATGAAACAGTTCACACCTCCCAAGATCGTAAAAGATGAGGAAGTGCAGGAACCGCCACCCGCTCAGGAAGAGCTGAAAGAAGCTAAGATCGACGTGGTGAATCAGGAAGGTATCAAAGATGAAGGTATCATTGCCCCTACCGTTATTGATGATGGAAAAGGTGTAGTGGAAGAGAAAAAAGTAGAAGACGAAAACAAAATCTTCGAAAAAGTGGAGATCGAAGCATCTTTTAAAGGTGGCGAAGGCGCCTGGAGAAAATTCCTCGAAAGAAACCTGAACGGTAACACGCCTGTAGATAATGGCGCACCGGAAGGAACCTATACTGTGTATATCCAGTTCGTTGTAAGTAAAGACGGTAGTATCTCCGATATCAAACCTCTTACTAATCACGGATACGGAATGGAGCAGGAAGCTGCGCGTGTAATTAAAAAAGCGCCATCCTGGACTCCGGCGGTACAAAACGGTCGTAGCGTAAACGCTTACCGTAAACAGCCGATCACATTCCAGGTGACTGGTGAGTAACATGCGGATCTCCCAGCGCTGATTACCGGAATTGGTTAATAATTGATTGAATCCCCTTTCATTGTATGGAAGGGGATTTTTTGTACGCTGATTTCTCAGCGCTAATTACGCGAATTGACTAACAATGATTGAATCCCTCTCAATATATGAGTAACTGCAGGTTCTGCTGAAACGTTTGAGAAGTTTGAGAAGTTTCACAGGATTGATAGGTTTCAAAGGTCAGACAGGCTGCCTTTGTCTGATCAGGTTAATAATGCAGGAGCACCGATATCTGGCGGAGGCTTTTTGTGCTGACTGGTTCATATGTACGCGGATTTCTCCTTCAACCTGTTGAGTGACGGAGGCTTATCAATTGCTTATTGATAACAGCATAGTTATTCAGCAGCCCCCGTTTAGCCTCACTTCCTGTATCAAAATCTTCTAACTGTTAACCACTAATTCGCGAAATTCGCGTTCTATAATTCGTGCAGATGAACAATTCTCTTTCCGGTTGGGATGATACAATTATTGCCCTGGCGACACCGCCGGGCATTGGCGCTATTGGTGTGATACGGTTGAGTGGCAGGCTAAGTTTCCCGATCGTCAATGATCTGTTTCCTTCCAAAGACCTGCTGCAGGCGCCATCTCATACGATCCAGGTAGGTTATTTGCAGGAACATGGTGTGGCTATCGACGAAGTTGTGCTTTCACTTTTTCGCGGTCCCCGTTCTTACACTGGTGAAGATGTGATTGAGATCAGTTGCCATGGATCTCCGTACATTCATCAGCAGGTGATCGATGCCTGTATGCGGAAAGGCGCCCGCCTCGCAAAGCCGGGTGAGTTTACCCAACGGGCATTCCTTGCAGGCAAAATGGATCTTGCACAGGCTGAATCTGTTGCTGATATTATCGCCAGTAACACCGCGGCTTCACATAAAACAGCCCTGCATGCCATGCGTGGTGGCTTTTCCGCCAAACTGCGTGATCTTCGTGAACACCTGATCCGCTTTTCCGCATTGATCGAACTGGAACTTGATTTTTCCCAGGAAGACGTTGAATTTGCGGATCGCGGTGCGTTCTATACGCTGATCAACGAACTCAGCACATCTACCAGGCAGTTGATCGAATCGTTCCGCCTGGGCAATGTGATCAGAAACGGCATAAGCGTAGCTATTATCGGCAAACCTAACGCCGGCAAGTCGACCCTGCTAAATACGCTACTGAACGAAAACCGTGCGATCGTAAGCGAGATCCCGGGCACCACGCGCGATACCATTGAGGAAGTCATCAATATCGGCGGTATACTTTTCCGCCTGATCGATACAGCCGGTATCCGGCAACATACCAGTGATGCAATCGAAAGTGCCGGCGTAGAGCGCAGTCTTGAAAAAATGAAACAGGCTGACCTGGTACTCTATCTTTTCGACGCGTCAGATGAGATCGGTGAAATCGAACAACGTGTCAGCGAGCTGCAGCAAGAGCAGATCAAATACCTCCTTGTTGCCAACAAGATCGATCAGACTCCCTCATACAATAAAAAATTTTCCGGCTGGAAGAGCATCATCTTTATCTCCGCACGTCAGCATTTATATATCGATGAATTAAAAGAGCGCATGACAGACACAGTGATAGAAGGAGAAGTGCAGGCAGAGAGTAATATCGTTACCAATGCGCGCCACTACCATGCACTGAAAGAAGCATTAAGATCGCTCGAAGACATTCAGGCTGGGCTGGATAATTTATTGCCAGGAGATTTACTTGCACCAGATATAAGAAGAGCACTGCATTATTTGGGAGAGATTACAGGCCAGGTGAGCAATGAGGATATGCTGGATTATATTTTTAGTAAGTTTTGTATTGGGAAATGATCCAGCCGCGTCAAATGCAGCTTCTACGCAGTTATCGCAGGTTCTCAGACATTTACATTTGGCTCTTTTTGGCCTTTAGTAGCCTTTTTCTTGTCACTATTTTGGATACTATTTTTTTTATGCTGGAATTCATGGTACCAAATCGTAAAAATTGATACGTAATGATACTCAATGATACGATTTGATACGGAATGATACAGTGAGATAACCAAAGTAGTAACCAAAATTGGAAAATGATGAGCTCGAACATCAAGGTTCTTAAAATCTGCGAGTATTGCAAGAATGAGTTTGTAGCAAAGAAAACAACTTCAAAAACCTGTTCTGACGATTGTGCGAAGCGGTTTTACAAACTGAAGCAGCGAAACAGCAAGATTGCACAGGCTGAATTGGAAACAGAAATTAAACGAAGGCCGTTGGCTTATATCAGGGAGGATGAATTGAAGGCAATTCAATCGAAGGATAATCTTACATTAAAGGAGGCGGCTCTTTTATTAAACATATCTCCGCTTACATTACGTAGATGGATATTTGCTGGTAAAGTAAAATCAATGAAGGTTGGAAAGAAGCATTTGCTTTTGCGTTCCAGTTTGCAGGTAGTGAAGTAATACCAATTTGGATGTTTTTGTGAAAGTGTTTATCTTAAGTTTTGTAAGTAAAAGAGTTACAAGCTATTTTATTGTCACCTTATGTCAAACGAACTTGTCGATATAGAGCCAAAATACAAAAGAGCAGAAGTTGAAAAATTCAACAACGAAGATTTGTTTATGGATGCCTATGTTGAACTTTTGAAACAGTCAATACAATTAGTTTATCATATCGTTGACTACAAATACTGTGACGACGATGGAGAACCCCAAAAAATAAATAAAGAAGATGCTGTATTAGGCGGTAACCTGACACGCCTAATAAAGCTGAACACCTCATTTCTTCAAAACGTGTGTGAAGGAAAACTTGAAATTTGTTACATTATTAATCGTTGCATTGCTGAAACGTCTATAAATGTCAAATACATGCTGGTTGAAAGTGAAGAAAGGGTTAAGCGGAATTATATAAAACATTCCTTAATAACTGAAAAGGAACTATGGGAGATAATTTTATCAAATGTAAAAGATCGGGGCAATGATAGACTCCCCATTGAAGAAAGGATGCAGATATCAATTCAAAATAGTTTTGACAAATCTGATTTTGAATTGGAAGAAGTTAAGAAGAGTTCAAAATGGAAATCAATAAAAAGCCGAGCAGATGAAGTTGCCGGAGAGATGTTTTATAGTGTGTTTTATGGTCTTGCCAGTCATTCAATCCACGGCAACTGGCAAGACATTTTGTTTAACAACTTGACTAAACTTGATGAAGGGTTTAAATTAAATCTTAAATGGCATAGGCCCAAACCTCAGATAATGGACGGCCCAATAACTTTAAACTTGGATATTGTAAACCTGTTTGTCGACAAGGAATTGAAGGATGATGAACATTATGATGTATTAAAAGAAAAAGCTGAATTGCTGTTTGAATATTATCGTATGTTGACAAAAAAACATGAAGATTGGCTGTCCAATAAAAACGGCTTATAACATGACTTGACAATGAAATTTGCTCTTGTTGATAATACTAAGACTACGGCTACCAAAGGTGCAAAGGGGATCTGTCCTAATTGTGGTTCGGAATTAATCGCCAAATGTGGAGATGTTAAGATGAATCACTGGGCCCATAGAGGCATTCGCAATTGCGACCCTTGGTGGGAACCAGAAACAGAGTGGCACCGAACTTGGAAAAACAATTATCCAGACGATTGGCAAGAAATATCTTTACTTGATGAAAGAACAGGCGAAAAACATATTGCAGATGTTCGCACGGCTCATAATCTCGTTGTAGAATTTCAACATTCATATATTGACCCGCAAGAACGAACCTCACGAGAACAGTTTTATAGAAACATGGTTTGGATAGTTGATGGCACACGCCTAAAAAGAGATTATCCTCGTTTTCTTAAAGGTAAAAAGAACTGTTTTGAGAATACAATTTTTTATAATACAGACAATCCGAAAATATTTCGAGTTGACCTTATAGATTGGTGTTTTCCGTCTGCGAAAGGTTTATGCGGGAATGATGACTGCGGACAGATGTCTGCCTGGCATCTGTTCAGCACGATGGGGTTTTATCCACTCAACCCAGCCGGAGGCGAGTATTTGATTGGAGCACCTCAAATGG
>Ga0081606_1000099_pt1 | contig 60695 bp, 51 predicted proteins | sample EareggfetidaYelm_FD_71127 | JGI IMG/M metagenome (GOLD analysis project Ga0081606, IMG submission 71127) | Earthworm egg capsule microbial community from the University of Washington, USA - E. fetida Yelm (SPADES assembly) (version 2) | ecosystem: Host-associated > Annelida > Reproductive system...
ATTTTATTTTCTGTATTTCTCTGGCTCACCACATTGAGCAAAACCGGAAACTGAGTTTGATCTGTCAAATGTATCGTGACTTCGCCCGAAAAGAAACCATTTTCATTACTGGCAGGTATTGCAACGGTATTGATAAAATCGACAGTTTCCGGAGCAAAAATCGTCTCATAGGCGTAACTTTGGTCATTTGAAAACGCACTGAGATGCATCATTTTTCTGCCCTCGTTATTGATGTAAGAAAATTCAGGGCCGCCTTTGGAAAAAGCGATAAAATCGATAGCGGAATCTATTACGCCGAGCAATTCCCTGATGTAATTTTGGCTTAGTTCACTATTAAATTCCAGTATTTTATTTTCTTCCGATATGATCTTATTGATTTTCTGTTTGCTTTTGTAATTTTTATAAATGAAAACAGATACAATCAGCAACAATAACGCAGCGGTGAAACCAGCAATAGAATACAGGCTCTGGCTTTGCAGTTTCTGACTGTATTTAAGATCCAGGATTTTAGCCTTTTCTGCAGATTTCAAACTGTCCTTAAATGTCTTTTTTTCAAATTCTTTACTCAATTCGTATTGCAGCAAGACATTTTTATTGATGCTGTCGTTTATAGCCGATTGGGATTTTAAAATTGCAAAAGCTTTTTTAAAATTGCCGTTTCTTTCGTACAACCTTTGCAATAAATCGGCTATGTCTTTTAGATCTAAGGGAATTCTTTCCTTTTCTCCTTGGTGCATTGCGAGTTCACCGTAGTAAATGGCTTTATTATATTGGCCCAGTTCTGAATACAGTTTTGCGCAATTGAAGTAAGACTCAATGATCAATCGGGTATCTTTCATTGAAAGGGATTGCTGTAAAGTTTTTTCACTTTGTTTTTTTGCCAGGTCATATTTTTTCTGATTCAGGTACAAACTAAAAAAGACATAATCGATGTAAAAAGCATCTTCTTTGTTTGTTATATATTGCTGCGATATTTTTAATGTTTCTTCTGCTTGCGGCAGTTTTCGCAAACGTATTAATATATCGGCGAGCCCTGCATAATAGGTTGCGAATTTATTTGTTTCCTTAATCTTCAAAGCGTGGTCGATGCATTCCTGGAAATACTGCGCAGCCATTTCATAATTTTGAATCTTATTATATGAATTACCAATATGCTGCAACGCCATATTATATTGGCCGCTTTTTGGATCAGCATATTTGAGGCAGCTCCTAAAGTATTGTAGTGATTTTTTAAAATACCCCTGGTCGTAATATAAAATCCCGAGGTTTCTATAAATCCTGGCAATTAAATTCCTGTTTTTCATTTGAAAAGCGGTTTTTAATGCGCTATCATAATAAAGCAATGATTTGGAAAATTCTTTTTTATGGTAATAAGAAATAGCGATGATGAGCAAAGTAACTACGCGTTGTTCTTTGAGGTTTTCGTCTTTTGCCAATTGATACGCTTGCTTTCCTAGAACTAAAGCGGAATCCGGCTGATGCGGAAAATAAAAATCAACTAATTTCGACACCGCTTCAATCCGCTTAGCGGTACTATTATTTTGATCCTTCCATTTTATTTCAAGGCTATCCTTTTCGTTCTGTGAGAAGGACAAAAAAGGCGTGAAGAAAAGCATTATTTTTATTAACTTAACCACGAATATTTTTTATTAAATGATGCGAAAAAATAAAAATAAAAGCCTGTAAATGAAATATCTATTAAAAATAACATAAAATTTTAACATGTCAAAATTTCCAGATTACGGTCCGAGTATTTTTTCTGTAATGTCTAAAATGGCAAATGATTATCAGGCGGTAAATCTTTCGCAGGGTTTTCCTGATTTTCCGGTCGATCCGCATCTAATCAACATTGTTTCGGCAATTGCACGCGAGAACATTCACCAGTACATGCCTTTTTCAGGTTATCCGCCGCTGTTGGAAAAAATTGCAAAACTCACTCTGGACTCCTATAACCTCACCATTAACCCGGCTTCAGAAATAGTAATTACCGCCGGAGCGACTCAAGCAATATTTACGGCGATCCAGGCACTTGTGAATCCAGATGATGAAGTGATTGTACTGGATCCGTCCTACGATTGTTACATTACACCGATTACTTTAGTAAATGCCAAAGCCGTGAGAATTCCGTTATGCAATGATTTTTCACCAGACTGGACTGCAATTGCTGCAGCAATGAATGCTAAAACAAAAATGCTGATCATTAACAATCCGCACAATCCATCAGGCAGGATCTGGAAAGAATCGGATTTTTCCACTTTGGAAAAACTGTTGGACCTGTTTCCCGAAATTATCGTGCTGTCTGATGAAGTCTATGAATACATTTGCTTTGAGCAAGCCCATATTTCCGTCAATCAAAGAAAAAAATTAAGGGATCGCAGCATAGTTGTTTCGTCCTTTGGAAAATCATTCCACATCACTGGATGGAAGATCGGTTACATGATAGCGCCGGAGAACATTATGGACGAACTCAAAAAAGTACACCAATATCTCGTGTTCAGCGTCAACAGTATTGCGCAAGTTGCCATCGACCGCTATCTTGACCAAATGATTATCGAATCCCTTTCCCCATTTTATAAAAAAAAACGCGATTACTTCAGAGGATTGTTGTCTCAAAGTAAATTAGACCTCTTACCCTGTGAAGGCACCTACTTTCAACTGGCTTCATACGCAAACCTGAGCGATGAAAACGATATGGATTTTACAGCAAACCTAGTCAAGAAAAATGGTGTGGCCGCTATTCCGCTGTCAGTATTTTATGATCAACAAACAGACAATAAACTCATCCGTTTTTGCTTTGCTAAAAATGAAAAGACATTAGAGATAGCCGCTGAGCGATTGTTGCGATTATAACAAAAAAATTAGTCAGGAATGTCGCTATCAGAAACATATTAAAACCTGTGTTCTTTTTACAGCTCGTTGCCAATTGATCAAAAAAACAACGTTTAAATACTGCCAAATTGTGATAGCTTAAATATTTATCAATCACAAAATGCGATTTTACGCTTGTGTATTTATATCATATTCCCTACCTTGTAACAGCCAATAAAATTCGACATCAGCAAAAAAAGATGGAAAATCACAGTAACAGTCAGGACCTTACGAAACATCTTAGAAACAGGCTTGATTCATTATTGGAAGGAATCCAGGTAATTGATTTTAACTGGAGGTACGTTTACCTCAACGACATCATGGTAGAACAATCCAAAAGCCAGAAAGAAGAATTACTGGGTTATACCATGATGGAAAAATACCCCGGCATCGAAAATACAGCATTATTCACATTACTAGAAAAGTGCATGATTGACCGGGAATCGCAGCGTTTTGAAAATGAATTTGTCTATCCCGACAAATCTGTACGCTGGTTTGAGCTTATCGTAGAGCCTGATGATGAAGGCATTTGTATTTTATCGCTGGACATTACGCCATACAAACAAGCACTCGAAAAAATCAACAAGGGAAAAACGCTTTATGCTTTCCTGAGCCAGATCAATCAAAATATCGTACATGTCAAAGACGAAAAAATCCTTTTTAAAAATTCCTGTGCGATTGCTACCGAATTTGGGAAATTTAAAATTGCCTGGATTGGTATTTTTGACCACCAGTTTAAAAAAATCAGCCTCATAGGTGAATCCGGACTAGAAGAAGAAGAGGTACTTTCGCTTAAAAATGTAACGTATAATAGTGACGGACCACAGGATTTCGTACTTAGAACCGGAACGCACTACATCAGCAATGACATCAAACACGATCTCGAACACGCGGGTTGGAAACCTTTTGCGATCAAACACGGCATCAGTTCGTGTATCGTGCTTCCTTTAAAAAAATTCGGCAGGATTATCGGTACTTTCAACCTCTATTCAGACCAGATGAATTTTACCGGTACCGAAGAAATCAACCTGCTTACCGAAGTGGCCTCAGACATTTCATTTGCGATCGACAATTTTGAAAAAACCAGAATGCACCAACTCACTGAGGAACTGGCTTTTAAAAATGAAAAACGATTTCGTGCCTTGATTGAAAAAAGTGTCGACATGAAGACATTGGCAGACCGCGAAGGGAAAATCATGTACGGCAGTCCGTCAATCATAAAAATCCTCGGTTACAATCCGAACGAGATGCTTGGTTTTTACCTGTTTGACATCATTCATCCCGATGATCTTTCCGGATTTTTGAAAAAAAGAAATAAAGCCATAAAAATCCCGGGAAAAACATTTTCGTTTGAAATCCGTGTCAAACATCAAAACGGCCATTGGATTTGGTGCGAAGGAACCGGAACCAACCTGCTCGACGATCCTTCCATCAATGCATTAGTATCAAATTTTAGTGACATTACAGAAAAAAAACTGGCCGAACAACAGCGGGAATTTGACCGGAACAACCTTAATGCGCTGATCAACAATACCGGCGATGTTATGTGGAGCATTGATAAAAATCTCAAACTCATCACCTCAAATAAGCCTTTTAACGACCTGATCTCTTCGCTTTACGGAAAACCGCTGGCCAAAGGTGAAAATATTATCCGCCGGGAGCTGACGCCGGAAACCCGGAAAATGTATCGGGATTTTTACCAACGTGCCCTGGGTGGCGAAAGTTTTACAGAAATCGGACGGATTACGTTGCCAAATGGTTATTGGTCGGAAACTTCCTTCAACCCAATTCGTAAAGGCGAGGAAATCATTGGTGTTGCCTGTCATTCGCGAGACATTACCGAACGTTTCAAATCGGAACAAAAACTTGAAAATAAGAACCGCGAACTGATGAAAGCCAATTTTGAGCTCGACCGTTTTGCTTACAGTGTGTCGCACGATTTGCGTTCGCCGTTAACTTCTATGCTGGGATTGTTGTCGTTTATTGAAGATGAAACTAAGGAACCGCAAACCCTTGAACATGCGCAAATGATCCGCAGCCGCGTGAACCGTTTAGACAGTTATATCAAAAATATCCTGAGTTATTCCAGAAACAACAGAACAGAACTGGAGATCGAGAAAGTCAACCTGAATCAAACCGTTTCCGAAATTATTACCGATTTTATCGCCAAGAAAAACATTTCAGATGTAAAGTTTGAAATGAATATTACCGAAGAAACGCCGTTTTACACAGACAAACTGGCTTTTTGCACCATAATAGAAAATGTGATTTCCAATGCAGTCAAATTCAGGTCTGCAAAAAATCCATTCGTGAAGATCAATGGTTTTGCAAATGCCGAACAACTGTCGATTACAATTGAAGACAACGGCATTGGTATTCCGGATCACCAGCAATACCGCGTTTTCGAGATGTTTTTCCGTTCATCTGCAAAAATTGAAGGTTCCGGCATCGGATTGTATATTGCCAATGAAATCGTACAAAAACTACAGGGATTGATTAGCGTCAGTTCTGAAGAAGGAAAAGGAAGTTCGTTTAAGATCCAATTAAAAAACTTAATTCCATGACTACAACTCCAAAATTTGAAACCGTAATGGTTATTGATGACAATACCATTGATCTTTATGTCACGGCACGCTTAATGAGCAAATACAACATTTGCAACAGTTTGCTGCAATACAGTTCTGCACAGGAAGCACTTGATTATCTTGTTGAGAACAGCGCAAATCCAAATGCATGGCCACAACTTTTACTGGTTGATATTTACATGCCGGAAATGTCGGGTTTTGAATTTATGGAAGCATTTGACAAACTTCCGAAAGCCCTTAAAAACTACCCAAAAGTATTTATCGTTTCGTCGAGCATTGACGAGCATGACATTGAACGCGCCGCCGAAGATAAAAATGTCACCGCTTTTCAGGAAAAACCCGTAACCTTTGAGTTTCTACAGAAAATAAGCAGCCAATGAACATCTTCCGATATGTTTTCAAAAAGCCACATTTGAGATCATATCAAAATGAAAAAACTTTTAAAGCAATTCAAAATCTTTTGCTTCCCCTTCTTTTCCGTTGACCACTATAGAAACACGGTGCAATCCCGGATAAAACCGTTTGGTCGTAATAGGCTTAAACGATTGTTTCCTGTCAATATTTAATAACTGGTCCGGCATTAAAACACGCTCGCTGATCTTAAACATTTTTTTGGACAACGATCCGTTAGCCTTCAAATAGTGTATGGCATATTCGATGCGTACTGTTCTGGATTCTTTATTTTGGTTTGCCAACCGGAATGTAAAATGCAAATGCGAACCTACAGCTATCCTTGGTGTAACGATTTCAAAATCGGCTACAGCAATATTGGAATGATCCAGTCCAAAATGTTTTAAAATATCCAAATGCCCTTGCTTTAACAAAGTGCGGCTGCCGTGTTTCACGATGGCGTCCGTTTCTTTTGTGCCGCCTTTCCATTTTCCGGCAATGGCCAATACGACACCAGGATGGTCTTTTGCAATGTCATTTAAGTTGTTAGCCACGCTGCGGCGCACGTATTCCGATGGATCGTTTTTAAGGTTTTCCAAGATAGGAAGCACGGCCGAAGGATTCGTTTTTAAAGCCGGAATTGCCATCGCCCATGGCAAACGCGGACGGCTGCCTTCACTTGCAAACCGCCTGACTTTATGACTCGGATGCCTTGACCAGCGTTGCATTTCCACCATCATTAAATCACCGTATTTAATAATAAACGGCCTTACTGCAAACTCACAACTGATGAATTGGGTCACAAATTCCAGCGCCTTTACTGAAGTCTTGAAATCGTCAAGCCCGTAAGTTTCAATATAATCCGGAAAAAACATATAAACCAGCGCGTCTTCACCGGATGATTTTTGACGGAGTTTTTCAATAATTTTTTCGATTATTCCTACAGCGGCTGGAAATTCTTTTGGCAAAAATTCGTGCAAAACGGCAGTGGTGTGTTTCATTCTTTGCTTCCACTCCATGTGTTCAAATTCGGGAATAAAGATACTTGCCATGAATTTTTCCCTGTTAAAATCTGCCAGAACTTCTGCAACAACAGTGGCGAATTTTTCGAAAAACGAACGCGAATAAATATTTTTGATTAAAGCCATAAAATATTAAATATGGGCAAAGGTATCTATTAGCCTAATATTTCACTTCTGAAAATGATATTTTAAAACCATTTTTTCAAATGAATAGTCCCAAGATCACGTGTAATCCTAATCAATTCCATTTTATATTGTCCGGCTACGCCATATTTCAGACACCCTGATCTTTAAAAAGACTGTTCTCCCGAAAGGGCAACTTCCAGCTTTAATAGGCATCGCAAGGAAAGTTGCTGTATAAAATATTTTTCAAAAATCTGTGACAATTTTGTTTTTGAAAAAGTTTTTGTCACAGATCTGTGACAATTTTTTTTTTGATTTTTTTTTTGTCACAGATCTGTGACAATTTTGTTTTTGAAAAATATTTTGTCACAGATTTCATGCAGCCTTATAAATCCTGATTCAAACCACTTGTTACAAACGTTTCTTAGTTAGAGAAAGCATTTATTTTTTTGCACGCTATTTTTAGGGCGACTCTTTTTCAAAAAAAGAATACATTTGAAAAAACTAACAATTCCCCGTGGAAAATTACAGCATCGTCATTTTTATATTAGCCCTGATGATCGGATTGTCGGCCATTGCTGATAAAATCCGCTTGCCTTATCCTATTATCCTGATTGCCGCCGGAATCGCGATTGGCTTCATCCCTACTTTGCCCAATATCGAAATCAACGCCGAAATCATTTTCCTGATTTTCCTGCCGCCACTGTTATATGATGCCGCTTTTCACATTTCTTTTGAAGATTTTAAGACCAATATCAATACGATCAGTACACTGGCCATCACACTTGTTTTCCTGACTGCCGGAGCCATTGCTGTTGCAGCACATTACCTGATTCCGGGAATGACGTGGCCTTTGTCATTTGTACTCGGCTCAATTCTTTCTGCTACCGACGCCGTAGCGGCTATGAGTATTACCAAAGGACTCGGACTGTCAAAAAAAACCAATACGATCCTCGAAGGCGAAAGCCTGTTAAACGATGCTTCAGCTCTGGTTGCCTACCGTTTTGCCGTGGCCGCGGTTACCGGAACGGCTTTCGTGCTCTGGGAAGCCACGATTGAATTTGTTATTTTAATGCTCGGTGGATTTTTAGTCGGATTTACTTTGGGAAAAATCCTGGCGTTTATTCTCGCACGCGTCAAAGGCAATAATATGGTTACGATCAGTTTTATGCTGCTGATGCCGTTTGTTACCTATCAGGTTGCCGAAGAGCTGCATGTTTCCGGTGTAATTGCGGTGGTTATTCTTGGTTTGGGAATTTCAAGATTTAGCAAACAAATATTTCCGGATGCTTTAAAAAGGGAATCCAAATCGATTTGGGATATTATCATATTTCTACTCAACGGACTCATTTTTATCCTGATCGGATTGCAATTCCCTTATGTGATCAAAGACATTGACGACCATCAGTTATTGCCATTCATCGGCTATGCCTTAATTATTACGGTAGTGGCGCTGTTGCTGCGAATGGCACGCGTATTTTTACAGCAATTCAGCCTGAAAAAGAATTTTGAGCACAAAAAAAGAAAAGTATCCGAACAAGCCTTGCTCGATTTTAAAAGCAGCTTAATTATAAGCTGGTCCGGCATGCGGGGAATCGTTTCCCTCGCGATTGCCATTGGATTACCGATGACTTTAAAAGACGGCAGCCCTTTTCCGGAGCGCAATACAATCATTTTTATTTCGGTAGTTGTGGTCCTTTTCACCTTAATCGGGCAAGGTTTAACACTGCCGTGGATCGTGAAAAAATTAGGGACAGAGGATTAGGTTTTGTGAAAATCGATCGTTCGGAAGGTGAGGTTGATTCTGGGTTTTAAAACTTTTTTCGTTGGTGGAAGCCGGTGCAGCCAATGGGTTTGCGTTGTTCCTTTCATGACCAACAAACTCCCGTTCTCTAAAACCAGCGACACGGTTTCATTTGATTTTTTATGCTTGAATGCAAATTTCCTTTCCGCCCCGAAACTCATCGAAGCAATTGCACCGTTTTTCTTTAAATCTTGCTCCCCATCGCTGTGCCAAGCCATGCCTTCTTCGCCACTATGGTATAAATTGAGCAGGCAGGAATTGTATTTTTCGCTTGTTTTTTGCTCAGCCAATGCTTTTAATTCGAGCAATTCTGGGGTCCAGATCAGCGCTTTTTTAGTTGTATTGGAATACGTATAATTAAAATTTTGGTCGCCATACCAAGCCACTTTTCTTTTGGTAATAATTAATTTTCCGAAAATAATCGCTTCGTCATTTTTCCAGTCGATGGTCTCCAAAAGCCGTTGGTAATAATTTTGCGATTGCTGAAGATTTAATACTTTCCCAAAATAATTAACCGTTCCGTCATACGGTAGCAGGTTGGTGGTTTCATCTGAAAAGTTACCGAATAAATCCATTGTTGGTTTTTGAAAGAGCAAGTTCGGGAATTTTGTGGAAAGGCAAAAGGCAAAATTCTGATTATGAAAAACAAATGGAAGATTGGATTAAAAATCAACAAAAATCGCTAACTCTAATTTCGCAAAAATTGCCGCTTACCTCTTGCCTCTTGCCTCTTTGAACTTTTTCCCTATCTTTAACCAAACAAAAAACTCCAACATGAACTTTACAGCGAAAATGTTGCGCGACGATGCGCTCAAAGGCAAAACAATTGTAGTAACCGGCGGCGGTAGCGGACTGGGAAAAGCCATGACCAAATATTTCCTTGAGCTCGGCGCCAACGTAGCGATCAGTTCCCGTGACCTTGACAAACTCAAAAATACGGCTGCCGAACTCCAAAGCGAAACCGGCGGAAAATGCCTGGCTGTTCAATGTGATGTACGAAATTATAACGAAGTCGAAAACATGCTTGCCGAAGTTTTAAAAGCCTTTGGAAAGGTAGATGTGTTGCTGAACAACGCTGCAGGAAATTTCATTTCGCCAACAGAAAGATTATCCGCAAATGCATTTGATACGATTATCGATATTGTATTAAAAGGTTCTAAAAACTGCACACTCGCTTTTGGAAAACACTGGATCGATAGCAAACAGGAAAGTTCGACAATATTGAATATCGTGACTACTTATGCCTGGACAGGTTCGGCGTATGTGGTGCCGAGTGCGACGGCAAAAGCCGGAGTTCTGGCAATGACACGCAGTTTGGCTGTCGAATGGGCAAAATATGGCATCCGTTCGAATGCGATTGCACCCGGGCCTTTTCCCACAAAAGGTGCCTGGGACCGTTTGCTACCCGGCGATTTGGCAGAAAAATTCGATATGGCAAAAAAAGTACCGTTGAAACGCGTGGGTGATCATCAGGAACTCGCGAATCTTGCTGCTTATCTGGTGTCTGATTTTTCTGCTTATGTGAATGGCGAAGTCATCACCATCGATGGTGGCGAATGGCTTAAAGGCGCCGGACAGTTTAATCTTTTGGAAGCGATTCCGGAAGAAATGTGGGACATGTTGGAGATGATGATTAAGGCGAAGAAAGATAAATAGTTGAAAAGTCAAAAGTCCAACATCGAAAGATTTGTCTTCTGATGTAACGGCTGCCCTAGCCCTGATGGAAGCGGCATCCTTTTATGGAGCGCAGCGTAATAAAAGATACAGCGGACAGCAGGAAATAGCTCCTGAATTAATTAATAATTGATAATTAACCATTATTGGATTGCGGTTAATTGCTTACATTTTTACTTTGAAACTTTGCGACTTTTTCCCATTTGTCATTAGACTTTCGACGTTCGAATTTAAGACTTTCGACTTTAAAGGAATGTTAACAAATAACCCTTGAAAAACCCATAATTAATTGTATTTTTACACCTCAAAATTTTAAAGAATAAATGGGTAAAATCATTGCCATTGCCAATCAGAAAGGCGGCGTAGGAAAAACGACAACATCGGTTAATTTAGCGGCTTCGCTGGGCGTTCTCGAAAAGAAAGTATTGTTGATTGATGCCGATCCGCAGGCGAATGCGAGTTCGGGTTTGGGCATTGATGTTGACGGTGTGGAAATCGGGACGTACCAGATTTTGGAACACAGCAATACTCCGGAAGAAGCGGTATTAAAAACTTCGGCCCCAAATGTGGATTTGATTCCGGCACACATTGACCTGGTTGCGATTGAAATCGAACTCGTCGATAAGGAAAACCGCGAATACATGCTGAAACAGGCTTTGGTAAACATCCGTGAACAATACGATTATATTTTGATTGACTGCGCACCTTCATTGGGATTGTTGACGTTGAACGCGTTGACTGCGGCAGATTCTGTAGTGATTCCGATACAATGTGAATATTTTGCTTTGGAAGGTTTGGGCAAATTGCTCAATACGATCAAAAGCGTGCAGAAAATCCACAATCCGCAACTCGATATTGAAGGTTTGTTGCTGACGATGTACGATTCGCGTTTGCGTTTGTCGAACCAGGTGGTTGAGGAAGTGCAAAAACATTTCCACGATATGGTTTTTGAAACGATCATCCAACGAAACGTAAAGCTCAGCGAAGCGCCGAGTTTTGGCGAAAGCATCATCAATTATGACGCGACAAGCAAAGGCGCCACGAATTACCTGCATTTAGCACAAGAAATTTTAAAGAAAAACAGTTTATAGATTTATGACGAAAGTGGTCAAAAAACAAGCATTGGGAAGAGGATTGTCGGCATTATTGAAAGACCCTGAAAACAACATTCAGTCGGTTGACGATAAAAATGCAGACAAAGTTGTAGGCAATATTATTGAGCTTGACATTGAATCGATTGAGATCAACCCGTTTCAGCCGAGAAGCAATTTTAATGAAGAAGCGCTTCAGGAACTCGCGATTTCGATTCGCGAACTCGGTGTGATCCAGCCGATTACCGTTAGAAAATTAGACTTTAACAAATACCAGTTGATTTCGGGTGAAAGAAGACTTCGCGCTTCCAAAAGCATCGGGTTGACTACGGTTCCGGCATATATTCGTATTGCAAACGATCAGGAATCTTTGGAAATGGCTTTGGTTGAAAACATCCAGAGACATGACTTGGACCCGATTGAGATCGCATTGTCATACCAACGCTTGATTGACGAAATCCAGTTGACGCAGGAGCAAATGAGCGAGCGCGTCGGCAAAAAACGCTCTACGATTGCAAATTACCTTCGTTTATTAAAATTAGACCCGATCATCCAAACCGGAATCCGTGACGGATTTATCAGCATGGGCCACGGCCGTGCCATTATCAACATTGATGATTTGGATGTGCAAACCGACATATACCAGAAAATCGTCAGTGGCAATTTATCGGTGAGGGAAACCGAAGCTTTGGTTAAAAATTACCAGGAAAGCCTGAAACCTGCGCCTGCAAAAGCGGTTAAAGGAACGGCTTTTAAAGTGGCTGCCGACGAACAAAAAGCCATTGCTACGTATTTTGGAGCGAAAGTCGATGTAAAAGTGGCCGGAAACGGTAAAGGAAAAATCACGATTCCGTTTCATTCAGAAGAAGATTTTAACCGCATCATCAAACTCATCAAAGGTTAGTGAATAAGCTATTCGCCATATTTTTTATCGGTTTTCTTTTGGGAAATTCAAGCTTGTTTGCACAGGCAAATCCCAATGGCGACTTAATTGTCAGCGATACGATAAAAAAATCCAAAAGCAAAGAAATTAATCCGTTGGCTCCGGCCAATGCGGCTTTTTATTCAGCGATTTTCCCGGGAATGGGCCAATTGTACAATAAAAAATATTGGAAAATGCCATTGGTTTATGCGGCAATGGGAACGAGTATTTATTTTTATTCAACCAATAATACGAAATACCACGAATTTCGGGATGTCTATAAAAGACGACTGGCAGGTTACAATGACGACAAATACCAGTTCCTGGACGAAGACCGCTTGATCCGGGCGCAGCGTTTTTACCAAAAAAACCGCGACATTTCGGTATTGGTCACAGCTGCTTTTTACCTGTTGAATATCATCGATGCCAATGTTGATGCGCATTTAATGCAGTTTAATGTTGATGATGATTTGTCGTTTCAGCCTTCTTATTTCCAGAATGACCTGAACAGCAAACCCAATATAGGAGTCACTTTAAATTATCGTTTCTGATGAAAATAGCACTTTTAGGATATGGAAAAATGGGCAAAACCATTGAAAGGATTGCTTTGGAGCGTGGGCATGACATTGTGCTTCGCAAATCAGGCAGCGATACTTTTGACGGACTTGAAAATGCAGATGTCGCCATTGATTTTAGCATTCCGGATGCGGCAGTCGGAAACATTTCGACCTGTTTAAATAGCGGAATTCCAATTATTTCCGGAACGACCGGCTGGCTGGATCATTACCATACAATGGTTGATTTGTGTGAAAGCAAAAAAGGCGCTTTTATTTACGGTTCTAATTTTAGTCTTGGGGTGAATTTATTCTTCGAACTCAATGATTATCTGTCAAAAATGATGTCGAAATTCGACCAATATAAAGTATCGATGGAAGAAATCCACCATACGCAAAAACTCGACGCACCCAGCGGTACCGCAATTACATTGGCAAAAGCCATTATTGAAAATTCCGATTATTCGAGTTGGGCACTATCAAATCCCAAGTTTGACGAGCTTCTAATTGATGCCAAAAGAATCGAAAACGTTCCCGGGACACATACCGTGACTTACAACTCTGCCGTTGATGCGATCGAAATTAAACACACCGCCCACAACCGTGAAGGTTTTGCCCTTGGGGCTGTTTTCGCTGCTGAGTGGCTTTTGGGTAAAAACGGCGTTTTCACAATGAAAGATGTATTAAACTTAAAATAATATAAGTAAGTTGACTTACTAACCAAATAAAACTGAGATTATGACACTAATGCAATGGTTTATATTTTTCCTGATTGTTCAGGTGGTTCATTTCGCAGGAACCTGGAAATTGTATGAAGCTGCAGGGCGTAAACGCTGGGAAGCTTTGGTTCCGGTTTACAATGCAATTGTTTTGATGAAAATTATCGGAAGGCCTACATGGTGGACGATTTTATTATTTGTCCCGATTGTAAACCTGATCATGATACCGGTTGTTTGGGTAGAAACCATCAGAAGTTTTGGTAAAAATTCGACTATGGATACCATTCTCGTTTTGGTCACTTTCGGATTTTATACGTATTATATCAACTACACGCAAAAGCTCAATTACATTTCAGACCGCAGTTTGGTTTCGGCTACAAAGACCGGAGACACGGTCAGTTCTTTGTTGTTTGCAATTGTAGTCGCCACATTGGTGCATACCTATGCGATTCAGCCGTTTACGATTCCAACTTCTTCACTGGAAAAATCATTGCTTGTTGGTGATTTTCTTTTTGTGAGCAAATTTCATTATGGAGCGCGTACACCAATGACTACGGTAGCTTTGCCGATGGTTCACGATACGATTCCGGTTTTGCATAAAAAATCATATATGAAATGGCCGCAGTTGCCGTATTTCAGATTGCCGGCTTTACAAAAAATTGAACGCAATGACATTGTTGTTTTCAACTGGCCGATTGATACGGTTTATAAATTTTTTGACCGATCAGGACAAAGGGTAGACAAACCTATCGATAAAAAATCCAATTACGTCAAGAGATGTGTCGGAATTCCCGGCGACAGTTTAGCAATCAAAAATGGTGATGTTATTGTAAATGGAAAAAAACTCATTTTACCGGAAAGGGCAAAACCGCAATTTTCTTATATAGTAACCACCAACGGACAAGGTTTTTTTGATGAAAGTTACCTGATTGGCGAATTGCATATAACAGATGGCATCAGACAAATAGCCCAGAATCAATTCTACTTTGCCGCACTAACGGATGAATCCGTACAAAGGATCAAAAACCATCCAATCGTAACCAAAATTGAAAGAAATATCGGCACACAACCAGAACGTGGCGATCATGGTGTTTTTCCACAAACAGCAGACAACAACTGGAACCGTGACAATTACGGGCCAATTTACATTCCGCAACAAGGAAAAACAGTAGCCCTCAATGCAAAAACACTTCCTTTTTACAAAATGGTCATTAGCGATTATGAAAATAATGACCTGAAAGTGAGCGGTGATGAAATCCGAATTAACGGAAAAGTCGCTACTTCCTACACGTTCAAACAAGATTATTACTGGATGATGGGAGACAACCGCCACAATTCTGAAGACAGCCGTTATTGGGGATTTGTTCCGGAAAATCACATTGTCGGAAAACCGATTTTCATTTGGCTGAGCTTGGATTCTTATGGAACAGGAATCAATAAAATCCGTTGGGAGCGCATGTTTACAACTGTTGGCGGTGATGGGCAGCCTTACTCCTATTTCAAATTTTTCCTGATTGCCCTCGCGGCTTATTTTGGGATTACGTATTTCCTTAATAAGAAAAAAGAGCAACAAAGCTAGTTTGTCATGAGCATACTGATTCATCCGACTTATTTTCCGTCAATCAGCCATTTTGTAGCCATCGTGCAAACTGACAAAGTAACTTTTGAAATGGAAGATAATTTCCAGAAGCAAACCAACCGAAACCGGACGTATATTTACAGTCCGAACGGTATACAATTGCTAAACATTCCGATCAAACACTCAAAAGAAAAACATCAGAAAACAAAGGATGTAAAATTGGAAACTGCTTTTGATTGGCAGAAACAACATTTTAAATCTTTGGAAGCCGCGTATCGGACTTCACCATTCTTCGAATATTTTGAAGACAGCCTGATGCCTGTATTTACAAAAAAGCATATTTTTTTAATGGACCTGAATCTGGAAACGATGGACATTGTATCCAAATGCCTGGGTTTGCCTTTCGTTTTCGAAGAAACAGTCGAATATTTCCATGAAGTGAATGAATATACCGATTTTCGGAACCTTGCCAATGGTAAAAAAGACAATGCCCAATTTGAAAGTTACACCCAGGTTTTTGGAGAAAAATTTGGCTTTATCAACAATTTAAGTATTCTTGATTTGCTTTTTAACGAAGGCCGTTTTGCATTGGATTACCTCAAAAACCAACAACTTTAATTCTCGATCGACAAACGCGTCATGATCGGATAATGGTCTGAGTTCTGAAAATCCGGAAAGCTTTTAAACGCTTTGACTTTCATTCTCGAATCGGCGAAGATGTAATCGATACGGGCTGGATAATACCTGAAATTATACGTTTTTCCAAAACCCTCGCCTGCTTCTTCAAAAGTATCCTGAAGCTGTCCGCGAATGCTTCGATAGACATAAGAGAACGCGCTGTTATTCATATCGCCGCACATAATGATTGGATAATCGCAGCCTTTTTTGTGTTCGACGATAATTTCTGCCTGTTGCTGTTGTTTCTTAAATGCAGCACTGATCCGGCGAATTACCGACAATGATTTTTTCTGGTCGATTTCGTCGATATTATCTGAAATTTCATTCACATCAGGTGATATTTTGATGGACTGCAAATGCATGTTATATACCCGGATGATGTCTTTCCCTTTTTTTATGTCGGCAAAAATAACACTGTTATTGGAGCTTGGCAATTCGAGGTTTCCTTCATCGATAATCGGAAATTTAGAAAAAATCGCCTGTCCGGTTTTGATTTTATTGCCCTGCATGAAAATGTATTTGTGCGGATAGACTTTCAGGTCGATGTGCGCTGAATTGGAATATTCCTGAATACACAAAATATCGGGGTTTTCATCGTTGATAAACGTACGGATTTCCTTTGGCACATCTTCATAATCAATCCATTTGAAAAGATTAAAAAGCCTTACATTATAACTCATCACCACAAAATCCTTTTCTTCAAGCGGCTGTTCTTCAGATGAAAATTTATAGAATTTATTGATAAACGTAATACCAATCAGCAACACCAAACCAGACAAAATGATCTGCCTTTTAAATTGCAGCAGCCAATAAATAAAAAAGAGCCCATTTACAATCAGGAAAAAAGGCAAAATCAATGTCAATACTGATAATAACGGAAAAAATTTGGGTGCCAAAAAAGGCAAAACATAAGCAAGGAAAGTTACTACAGCAAGAACTATATTAAAAAAATAAACCAGTTTATTAAACCAGGAGAGTTTTTTCATCTGTAATTATTTTCCTGCTTTAAACAGGAATTCTTTTTCTTCTTTGGTCAGGCTGTCATAACCGGATTGGCTTATTTTGTCCAGAATTTCATCAATTTGTTGCTGTGTCCTGTCTTTTGTAACAATTTTAGAAATACTTTTTTCAGATTTTCTTTCGTAATTGCGATGTACCGTTTTCAATGGTGCTTTTTTATTTTTGCTGAAAAGATTAGCGAATGTATCAAAAATATACGAAACGCCTTTGCTCAGATCCGTTCCGTTTTGCAACAATTTAATGTATAAAAATCCGAAAAAAGCGCCGGCTAAATGCGCGATATGACCTCCGGTATTTTCAACAAACAACTGCAAAATATCGATTACAACAATTACCAAGGCGACTTGCCACAGTTTGACATTTCCGATCAGCAACAAACGCAAATTCATTGTTGGCGCATACGTTGCTGCTGCCACCAAAATAGCCATAATCGCTCCCGAAGCGCCGACGATAGACGATTGCAAACCTAAAAAGAAGTAGGATAAAACGAAAATCAGCCCCGCAAAAATCCCACTGAGCAGGTATACTCCTAAAAATTGCTTCTGTGTGAAAAACGTCAGAAACAAGCGGCCTGAAAAATTAAGAACAAGCATATTAAAAAACAGGTGAAAAAAATTGGCGTGAAAGAATGAATACGTCAGCAAGGTCCATGGTTTCCGTAGCAATTCATTCGTATTTGAAGATAGCGAAATCCACTTTGGAAAATCAAAAAAACCTAATTTAAACTCATAAAAAAAAGCAATCGAAATAATAAACGTAGCAATGTTCCAATAAATGACTTTTTGTTCAAAGCCACCCATTTTGTAATGCAATTTTAATTCATCTATTATACCCATTTGATTTACGCTTTTTGATGGTTGATTTACGAGAGTTGATTTACGATTAATTCCAGCGGTTGCTATTGAATTGGTTCTTCTTCCAATACCACATCATGATAAAACCGATGAGCGCACCTCCAATATGGGCAAAATGTGCAACTCCAGTCGACCCGCCAAAGATGGAATTTCCTTTGACGCCTAAAAACAAATCGATTAACAAGATTCCGGGAACAAAGTATTTGGCTTTGATCGGAACCGGGATAAACATCAACGCGAGTTCGGCATTTGGGAACATGAATGCGAATGCAACTAAAAGTCCGTAAACTGCTCCTGAGGCGCCCACCATAGGAATCTGAACTTCTCGAGCTGCACTAAATAAAGACATAAAACTATCCGTATTTAGTAAATTTAATTTTCCAACATTTTCTAAAATTGGTCTGATATCATTTTCAAATAAGTCGGGCCTGTAATTTACTTTATCAGAAATAGTAGCATTCAAGATCTCATGCAACGTGGCATCAGATAGATTCAAATGCGCTACAGCTTCAAGTGTTTGTTGCAATTCGAGGTAATTAATTCCTAACTGTAAAGAAGCCGCACCTAAACCGCAGGAAATGTAAAAAAAGATAAACTTTTTCGGTCCCCAAAAGTGTTCCAGCGATGATCCAAACGAATACAACGCAAACATGTTAAAAGCAATGTGCATGATATTTCCGTGCATGAACATGTGCGTCAACAACTGCCAATACTGAAACTGGTCATTCTGAAACGGATACAACGCAAATAAATTATTGGCCACGGGTACAAATTGGCTTCCAATAAAAAAGATAATATTAATAATCAAAAGTTGTTTAACAACTGGCGTGATCTGCATCATATTGCGAATTTTTTATCTAAATCTTCCACCCGCATGGTGATGAAAGTGGGTTTTTGGAATGGGGAAACATTGGGTTCTTTACACGCAAAAAGGCCGTTAACCAGATTTTCCTGTTCTTTTTCAGTTAAATATGTTCCGGTTTTCACAGCTAAACTGCGTGCCATGGATTTTGCAATAGAATCGGTCTGGCTGAAACTGTTCTCCGGAACACCGTCCTGCAAATCGCTGATCAGTTGTTCCAGAACGATCGATACTTCACTTTCGATTACATTGACCGGAATTCCAGAAATGACGATGTGGTCTGTCTGATTTTCATCGAATACGAATCCGGTATTGATCAGCGCAGCTTTGAGTTCGCCGATCAATTCCATTTCACCCGAAGAAAAATACAAGTTCAACGGAAACAACAACTGCTGGCTCGCCGCCTGAAAAACGGTCATATTGGTCAAAAATTGTTCATATAGGACGCGTTGGTGTGCACGCTGCTGGTCAACGATCACCATTCCGGATTTAATCGGGTTGACAATGTATTTTTTATGGATCTGGTACGTTTTGTTGACTGCTTTTTCGATGTCGTTATCGTCAAATAAAGACGCGTTGACCTCTTCACTTTCAAATTCGATTTCGGCGATTTCAGCATTTGGTTGTTGCGCGAACGCGCTAAAAGTGGTTTCGGTATCGTGTTTTAGGCCGACGTACAATCCTTCCCAGCTTGCCGTTTCAGCCTTTTTGTGGCGGTACGGATCGGATGTAAAATGCTTGTTTGGTTTTTCATCGGCAAACGGATTGAAATTGCCATCGACCTGAATTGTAGGAAAAGCCGCCGTCGCATCTTTGTAGGCGTAAGGCGTATCGAGGTTTGCATCGCGTTCAAAATCGAGCACCGGCGCCACATTAAACTGGCCCAGACTGTGTTTGACCGCTGATCGCAAAATGGCATACAACGCGTGCTCGTCGTCGAATTTGATCTCAGTTTTTGTCGGATGGATGTTGATATCGATCGTGTTTGGCGGCACCTGCAAATACAGATAATAACCGGGTTGGCAGCCGTCTTTGAGCAAACCTTCGTAAGCCGCCATAATTGCGTGATGCAAATAACCGCTTTTGATGAAACGGTCGTTAACGAAGAAAAATTGCTCGCCACGGTTCTTTTTAGAGAATTCCGGTTTGGTGGCAAAGCCCATGATTGAAACAATTTCGGTTTCTTCTTTCACGGGAACCAGTTTTTCATTGGTTTTCCCGCCAAAAACATTGACCAGCCTTTGGCGGAAATTCGATGCCGGCAGGTTGAACAATTCACCGCCGTTATGGTAATATGCAAAATGAATGTTTGGGTGTGCCAATGCGACACGTTGGAATTCATCAACAATATGGCGGTGTTCCACCGTCTCCGATTTCAGGAAATTGCGGCGCGCCGGGATATTGAAAAATAAATTTTTGACTGCAAATGACGTTCCGCGTGGTAAAACCGCAACATCCTGAGACACAAATTTACTGCCTTCGATGATGATGTGTGTGCCGAGTTCTTCATCTTCCTGGCGCGTTTTCATTTCGACGTGTGCAATTGCAGCGATTGAAGCCAAGGCTTCGCCTCGAAATCCCTTCGTATATAAAGAAAATAAATCCTCTGCCTGGCGGATTTTTGAAGTCGCGTGGCGCTCGAAACACAATCTTGCATCAGTGACGCTCATACCCATGCCGTTATCAATGACCTGTACGAGTGATTTCCCTGCATCTTTGATGATGAGTTTGATGTCGGTGGCTTTGGCATCGACCGCATTTTCCAGAAGTTCTTTAACAACGGAAGCCGGGCGCTGTACCACTTCACCGGCGGCGATTTGGTTGGCAACGTGGTCGGGAAGTAACTGGATAATGCTGGACATTGGTGTTTGTGGGTTAGCTTTTGTACCGTCCGGAATGCCCTTTGGTACGACTTTCAAAAGTAAGGAATTTATGGTAGATGTGAAAGTTGTGCTTGTAAGAAAGTTTTCTTAAAGTGGCGGCTGAGCGGTTGAGTTTTTTTTAGCTGCGAAGTTTCAGCATTTGAAAGTTTTGGGCTGAAGTTTTTGAGATTGGTCATCGTTTCCGCGTGCGTTAGCGACAGCAGCGGCATCCTTTTGCGGCATTTGAGATTAAGAGGAGGAAGCCCAGTGGGCTTTAGGCAAATATTTCAATGCCGGAAAAGATACAGCGGATGGCGCGGCCTGCAAGGCAACGCCCAAATCGACTTGAACGGGATTCTAAAAAGATTGCTTCGCTTTTGCCTGCTATGACTACTGCGAAACTCTGCAACTTTGAAACTCAGTTCCTCAGTTCCTCCTCCTCAAATCAGCCATTTTAATCGCGGCGATTGCGGCTTCGGTGCCTTTGTTGCCGTGGATTCCGCCGCTGCGATCTATGGATTGTTGTTCGTTATTGTCTGTCAAAAGGCAAAAAATTACGGGAATACCGCCTTTCAGATTGAGGTCTTTGATGCCTTGTGTGACGCCTTCGCAGACGAATTCGAAGTGCATCGTTTCCCCTTTGATCACGCAACCGATCGTGATGACTACATCGACATTTTGAGTCTGGGTCATTCGGCTCGCGCCATAGATGAGTTCGAAACTTCCGGGAACGTTCCAGCGGATGATGTTTTCGGGTAGCGCACCACAGTCTAACAATGCCGCTTCGGCGCCGGAATACAGGCCGTTTGTAATGTGGTCATTCCATTCTGATACGACAATCCCGAAGCGGAAATCCTTTGCGTTTGGAAGTGTGCTTTTATCGTAATTGGAGAGGTTTTTATTTGCAGTGGCCATGTTGTAGTATTGAGAGATGAGTATTGAGATGTGAGAATTGAGATCAGGATATACCTTAAAAAAAAATGAGAATTGAAAATCCTTTACGGTCTCAATTCTCAATTCTCATAGCTGATAGTTTTATTTATTGCGCTAATCCGATCAAAGCGTCAACACTTGCGCCTTCCGGTGTGTTTTCGTATTGTTCTTTCACCTGCGTGAAATATTTCAAGGCATCGGCTTTGTTTCCGGCAGCTAAAGCAGCCTGTCCCGCTTTTACTAAGAAACGCGGTGTGGTTAAGTCATTTTTATTGGCTTCTGATGCTTTTACATAAAAATCCAATGCTTCTTTCGGTTGGTTTTTTTGGGAATAAGCATCTCCAATCGCTCCTTTTGCCAAAGCACCTAAAATCGCATCATCAGATTTGAATTTTTCAAGTGAAGCGATGGCTTCTGTAAATTTACCTGTGTTCAGGTAAGCAATTCCGGCGTAGTAATTCGCCAGGTTTCCTGCATCTGTACCAGAATATTTATCGGCGATATCGATAAAACCAAATTTACCTTCAGAGCCTTTTAGAGCCAAATTGTATAATGAATCGCTGGCAGTAGTACCGTCTGTTGCTTTTTGGAAATTTTGCTGCGCTTCAAACATTTCATTTGCTGCTTCGTCTTGTTTTGGTTCGGCAACAAATTTTTGATAAGCGACATATCCAACGATAATCAGCGCCAAAGCACCAACCACTCCGAAGATCACTTTTTGGTTTTTCTCAAACCACTCTTCAGTTTTTGAAGCTGTTGCGTCCAAAGAATTGAATACACCTGCGGTTGTACTGTCTTTTTCATCAACATTTACATCCTCAATAAAGTTATCGTCTAGTTTTTCTTCTTTTTCTTTTGGAGCTTTGTAACCTCTTTTATTATACGTTGCCATTTAATTTAAATTAGTGAGCCGCAAAAATAAAATTTTTATTCAAACCCACATAAAAAAAATTGATTTTATATTCAAATAAGAAAATTTAATTTATTCTATACAAAGATCATCGACAAACCGATCAAAATATTTGCAACAGAAAACAGCGATTTGGCTTTTATTTGGATAATTTTCGATAATTTGCAGCCGCTTTCAAAAAGCAACCCTTATTGCCAACTTCCTCAATACCAGCAAGGATTTTTCAAAAATGTATTTAAAAAAAATTTCACTTTTCAACTATAAGAATTTTTCTGAAGCCGATTTTGAATTCGACCCAAAGATCAATTGTTTTACCGGCAAAAACGGCATTGGAAAAACCAATGTACTCGATGCGATTTACCATTTGGCTGCCGGAAAAAGTTATTTTAATCCGCTTGCGGTGCAAAACATCAGGCATGGCGAGGAATTTTTTGTAATTGACGGCGCGTTTGAAATCAAAAACCGCACGGAACAAATCGTTTGCAGCCTCAAAAAAGGGCAAAAAAAAATTTTAAAACGCAATAGTAAAACTTATGATAAATTCTCTGATCATATCGGGTTTATCCCACTTGTGATTATTTCGCCGGCCGATCGTGATTTGATTGTTGAAGGCAGTGAAACCCGCAGAAAATTTATCGATACGGTCATTTCGCAACTTGATCCGAAATATTTGCAGGAACTCATTCAATACCAGAAAATCCTCGCCCAGCGCAATGCTTTATTAAAGTATTTTGCTTTAAACCATGTTTTTGAAAGCGACACTTTATCTATATATAACGAGCAGTTGAACGAGCTAGGGCAACAGATTTTTGAAAAACGCACTAATTTCCTTGCTGATTTCATTCCGATTTTTAACAAACACCACCAAACCATTACTGATTCGGCTGAAACGGTACAATTGGTTTATGAAAGTTCGCTGGCAAGCAAAGACCTACTGACCCTTTTAGATGAAAATTTAATCCGGGACCGCGCTTTACAGTACACTTCAGTTGGTATTCACAAAGACGATTTATCATTTGAAATCGATCATTACCCGATTAAAAAATTTGGTTCGCAAGGCCAGCAGAAAAGCTTTCTGATTGCGCTAAAACTGGCGCAATTTGATTTTATAAAAAAGAAGTGCGGTGAAAAACCCATTTTACTGTTTGATGATATTTTTGACAAACTCGATGAAACGCGTGTGGGTAAAATTGTAGAAATGGTCAACAATGACGATTTTGGGCAAATGTTTATTTCAGACACCCATTCGAAACGTACCGAATCTGTAATTAAATCGACACATCAGAGTTATCGTATTTTCACACTTTAGAGGCAATTAACATTCTATTTTGTATTAAAATAAAGTAATTTTTAAACAAATACCATGTTTTTTTTGTTTAAACTTATCATATTCGACACAAAAGTAACGTTATCATTTAATTATTCCTAAAAATCAGTGAATTAGGGATTAGAACGCTGATTTTGGTTACTTTTGGCATTCGTTTTTAAATCGTTAATTAACGCAGCTATTTGATAAACGATTGTTAAAAAGTTTAATCCCTATAATAAACTTAATTTAATAAAATGGATGTATCATTCAAGCAGCGAAAAAGAATCCATCTCGCCTTATTTATCTTTGTTGTTTGTATCCAAATACTAATCTTTGTGCTTTGGTATAAACAAAATAAAGACGAAAAATTTCTGGCACAGTCGTTTGAAAATTCAAAAAAGCAAAACCTGGCTTTAGTTTACACTAATGAAGCTACGAAATATTATTTCGAGGCCGAAAATTTTTTTACGGAATACCTGTATTCTTACGATCAAAAAACACTAACGCAATACCGGGGATCGCTTGACGTAATGACTGTTTATCTCGACAGCCTTAACATGCTGATTAACGAAGACAAGCAATTTTACAAAGCGGTCAACCTGAAAAAGCAAAAAAGCAAGGAAATTATCGTCCTCAGAAGGGAAATCGACAGTTTGCTGAAAACAGGCGTTTATCCTTACACGGAATTACAACCGGAAGGAAACGAATTTTCACTAAGCCCGTATAGTTTCAAAAAAGTATTACAATCGATCACTTACGATTCGATCCGCCTGTCTGACAAACGCACCAAAAAAAGGTTGTTGACACGACTCAGTGAAGCATTTGCCGGAAAATACGATATCAAAAAAGAAGAATTACAGGTTTACATCAAAATGCGTTACGGCAATACCCAGAAAACCGGAACGATGGAAGACCAAATGAACAACATCTTCCGAATGACATCCGAACATTACGAAAAAGAGTTCGGAAACCTGCGCCAAACCTATTCCCATCTCAGGACGAAAGACAAAGAACTGATGTATGTCAATAAAAAAATATTGAGAAACTCTCAGGAAATCCTTTTGTTTTATACTGAATCTGCGCAGAAATTAGGCAAATTACAATTTGATAACGCTCTTAAAAACATTCAAAGCAAAAAAGGACTCGTTGGTTATTTGATCATTTCTATGATCATTTGCACCATTTTGCTGATGCTTTATTCTTTCTACAGCTACATGTATGAAAAACAGTTGGATAAAGCCAAAACAGCTGCAGAAAACAATGTAGAGTTTAAAAACAGGCTCATTGGGATGTTGAGCCATGAAATGCGTGCGCCGCTGAATATCATTTCAAACCTGGCAAACAAACTCAAAATGTCGAATACAGACAAGTCGATGGACAGCCCGATCAACCTGATGCATTTTACTTCAAATTCTTTGCAAATTACTGTAAATCAGATATTAGACTTTTTCAAAAGTGAAAATACGACTCTGGTTTTATACAATTCAAAAATCAATCTGCAAAAGGAAGTTGGCAACATTCTCGAATCGCTAAAATCGCTCGCCGATGTTAAAAAAATCGACCTGATCAGCCACATCGATGCAAACATGAAAAATGAAGTGCTTGCCGATAATGGAAAAATCCACCAGCTATTTTACAATCTGATTGGAAATGCAATCAAATTTACAAATCAGGGCAGCATTATTGTAAAGTGCCATTTAACTGAAGCCGAAGATCAATTCAGGTTTGACGTGAGCGTTAAAGATTCAGGCGTTGGGATTCCGAAAGAAGATCTTGACAAAATCTTTGACAAATATTACCAAAGCAAACATTACAAAGAACAAATTAGTTTTGGCGCCGGCCTTGGTTTAAGCCTTTGCCGTGAAATTGTCGAATTGTACAATGGAAGTATCGAAGTGGACAGCGAACTTAACGAAGGCACGACTATAAAATTCCATGTTTTTCTTGATAAAGTCGATGCTTCCCACCAAACAGCAGAATCAAAATTGCAGAAAAAATTTGCCGGAAAGAACATCAAACTGGCGCTGGTTGATGATGATCAGATGCTTATTACGATAATGAAAAAACTAACTGCTAAAATTGGGTTTTCTATGGCTTCTTTTTCAAATACGGATGCCATCAAAACGTATCTTGAAACAGAAACCGTCGATCTGATTATTACCGATTTACAGATTGCAAACACTTCTGGAATTGAGCTTATCAAAGACATCAAACAACTCAAAAACAGCAACGCAACCACTCCGATCATGCTGGTTACCGGAAATAATTACCTGTCAGAATCTGATCTCGAGGAAATTGGCGCTGATGAAATCCTGATCAAACCGGTAAACAAGGAAGAATTTTACGCAAAATTGCTCAAAGTATTGGGCTGACCGGTGTCGTTCATATAGGGTAAATTTTGTAAATTTGGCTGACATTTAAAATCAGAAAAATTGAAAGCTAAAATTATTGCGATTGTATTCGTTTGCCTCTTTTTCATAAATTGTAACGGACAGCCCGTAAAAAACATCCAAACGATTGCCCCGGCCGCTTACGCCGATAAAATCAAAGCTACGCCAAACGCACAAATCCTCGACGTGCGTACACCGGAAGAATATACTGCTGAACATCTTGAACAGGCCGTCAACGTCAATTGGAACGATGACGCTTTTGCATCCAATGCAGCTAAATATAACAAATCCAAACCAGTTTTCGTGTATTGCAAAGTTGGCGGCAGAAGCAAACAAGCCGCAGAAAAACTCTCCGAATTGGGTTTTACCGAAATCTACAATCTTGATGGCGGCATCCTGAAATGGAATGCGGCAGGCTTGTCTAAACCCAGCAACAAAATCATTGGAATGTGCAGCCAGGAATATGGAGATCTCATCAAATCAGATAAAAAAGTACTTATTGATTTTTATGCAGAGTGGTGTGAACCGTGCAAAAAAATGAAGCCGTATATACTGAAAATGCAAACCGAACTCAAAGGAAAAATCACCATTGAAAAGCTCAACGCTGATGAAAACAAAACTTTAATTTCCGAAATGAAAATCGATGAGCTCCCGGTTTTGATCTTTTACGAAAACGGCGTCGAAAAATGGAAACACAAAGGATTTATAAGCGAAGACGATTTAAAAAAACAACTGCAATGATTTCAAAAGAAAGCCTGAAGTTCCTGGAAGATTTAAAGAATAATAACCAGCGCGATTGGTTTTTAGCTAATAAAACGCGTTACGAATCCTATAAAAAAGAATACTATCAGCTTGCGCAGGATTTCCTTGACGAAATGAAAGCCAAAGACCATTCACTCGATCATCTTGAAGTAAAAAACTGCGTATTCCGGGTGAACCGCGACATCCGTTTTTCGAAAGACAAATCGCCATACAAAACGCATATGGGCATTTGGCTGTCGGCCGGAACAAAAAACACCAATCTTTCGGGTTATTATGTCCATATTGAAAAAGGCGCCAGTTTTATAGCTGGCGGCGTATATTCACCTGAAAATGCCGACCTTAAGAAAATCCGCAAGGAAATTGCTTTTTTTTATGACGAATTGGAGGAAATCGTTGCCGATAAAAACTTTAAATCGGTTTTTGGGGCATTGGATACAAACAACTCGCTAAAAACAGCACCCAAGGATTTCGAAAAAGACCATCCGGCAATCGCATTCCTGAAGCTAAAAAGTTTTACCGCTTCTGCAAAAATCGATGATGCAGCAATATTAGATAAAGATTTTGTCAAAAAAACGGCAGCAAAACTCATACTGCTCAAACCAGTCAACGCCTTTTTTAACCGCGCACTCACAATTGAAGAATCATAAAAACCATTTCCTTACTGATGGACATTCAAAATAATTTCTCTTTAAAAAAACACAATACTTTTGGCATTGAAGCCAGCGCCAGTCAATTTGTTGCCGTTCATACTATCGATGAACTCAGATCTGTTTTACAGCAACATCCAAACGAAAGAAAATTCATCCTTGGCGGCGGAAGCAATATGCTGTTGACTCAAAACATTAACGCACTGGTAATTCACGTTGACCTGAAAGGCATCCGGATAGTTAAAGAAAATGAAGATCTCGTAGAAGTTGAAGCAATGGCCGGAGAAAATTGGCACCAATTCGTATTGTTTACGATCGGGCAAAATTTTGGCGGATTGGAAAATATGTCGCTGATTCCAGGAAACGTTGGCACGACACCCATACAGAACATTGGTGCTTACGGTACAGAAATCAAAGATACTTTTGTTTCTTGTGAAGCAATGCACGTTAAAACGCAGCAAATGCGCTCGTTTACAAAAGAAGAATGCCAATTTGGCTATCGCGAAAGCATTTTTAAACATGAAGAAAAAGACAATTATATTATCACTTCGGTGGTTTTCAAACTAACGAAAAAGAACCACAAAATCAATATTTCGTATGGTGATATCAGTTCAGAATTGTCGAAAAACAACGTGGTTACGCCTACTTTGAAAGACATCAGCAATGCCGTTATTGCGATCAGACAAAGCAAATTACCCGACCCGAAGGAACTTGGCAACAGCGGCAGTTTCTTTAAAAATCCGATCCTTTTAAAAACCGACTTCGAACCGATCTACAAGAAATTCCCGGAAATGAAATTTTATGAAGTTTCTGATACCGAAGTCAAAGTTCCCGCTGGCTGGCTTATCGAACAAGCCGGGTTTAAAGGCAAACGTTTTGGTGATGCCGGAATTCATAAAAACCAGGCGTTGGTTCTTGTAAATTATGGCAATGCGACCGGTCAGGAAATTTTGGCAGTTTCCAAAGACATCCAAAAAACCATTTTTGAAAAATTCGGAATTGCAATTGAGGCGGAAGTGAATGTAATTTGAGATTTGTAGTCAGAATCAAATGTGGGGAAATGTAACATCTTTCAAAAAAACTTACTTATGATCTGAATTCGGAAATCCGAAATTTTAGTTCCAATCTTAAATCATAATTCATGTATATCGCAAACGGCTATCAAAACGAAAACGATTCGGAAATTACCACATTCCTACAGGGAAACAGTTTTGGAATCCTGATCAATCAGGTTGACGGAAAGCCCTGGGCCACACACATTCCGCTTGAGCTCGATGTCAATGAAAACGGACAGAAAGTACTTTACGGCCATTTGGCAAAAGAAAATCCACAATGGCAAAGTTTCAACTCAAATGATAAAGTACTGGCTATTTTCTCCGGTCCGCATGCTTACATTTCCTCTTCATGGTATGATCATGAAAATGTACCGACATGGAATTACGTAGCCGTTCATATTTACGGTTTGATCAAGATTATTGAAGGTGAAGCGATGTTGGTTGCTTTAAAAAAACTGGTGGATAAATATGAAGCCACTTCAGCAAATCCGGTCAGGATTGAAACATTGTCAAAACGCACGATGATGCAAACCCGAGGTATTGTCGCTTTTGAAATTGTTATTGAAGACATTCAGGCAGTTAAAAAAATGTCGCAAAACCGCAACGAAAAAGACCATCAAAATATTATTTCCGAACTTGAAAAAACCGGAAATCCACAAGCGGCTGCCGTTGCAACAATCATGTCAAAATGCCCACGATAAAGTTCTCAACAAAATAGCCATCCTGCATTTATAAATCGGGTTTGAATTTGTACCTTTGCACACGTTTTTAAAAGACAAACTGCTTATATGTTGACTATTACTTTTTACCTTTTTATCGTTGTTGTTGCCATTCAGCTTTTATATTATGTGGTGATTTTTGGAAAATTTGCGTATGCGAAAACCCAGAAAAGCAACCCTAAAAGAATTCCGGTTTCCGTCATCGTCTGTGCCAAAAATGAAGAAGAAAATGTAGCCAAATTCATTCCGATACTTGCCCAGCAGGATTATCCAGATTTTGAAATTGTACTCATCGACGATGCTTCCAGCGATGCGACACTGGATATTTTTGAAGCTTTTGAAAAAGAATACCAAAACATCCGACTCGTAAAAGTAGAAAACAACGAAGCGTTCTGGGGCAACAAAAAATTTGCACTGACGTTAGGAATCAAAGCCGCCAAAAAAGAATATTTACTGTTTACCGATGCCGATTGTTTCCCAACTTCAAAAGACTGGATCAAGGAAATGACCTCGCCGTTTACAATGCAGAAAACAATTGTTTTGGGTTATGGCAAATATGAAAAAATAGCAGGTTCGTTCCTCAATAAAATCATCCGTTTTGAAACGATGCTGACCGCTGTTCAGTATTTTTCATGGGCAAAAGCCGGACATCCTTACATGGGCGTAGGCCGGAACCTTGCGTATAAAAAAGAAGAATTTTTTAATGTAAACGGTTTTATTGACCATATGAAAATACGTTCGGGCGATGACGATTTATTCATCAACCAGGCGGCAACTGCAAAAAACACGACGATTTGTTATACGCCAGAAAGTTTTACATATTCCCAGCCGAAACTAACGTTCAAAGATTGGTTTACTCAAAAAAGAAGGCATGTCTCTACAGCTTCATTTTATAAACCTTTCGACCGTTCGCAACTGGCGTTGTTTTATGCTTCGCAATTGTTGTTTATCCTGTTGCCAATCGTGTTGCTGGCATTTCAATTTCAATGGATCATTGTATTGTCATTAATCGGATTCAGGTATTTGTTTACCTGGCTGACACTTGGTTTTTCAGCAGGAAAACTGAAAGAGAAAGATGTTATGTATTGGTTTCCGATTATCGAAATCACCTTAATTTTTACACAATTGAATATTTTCCTGAGTAATATTTTTTCAAAACCAGTCCATTGGAAGTAAAAAAAAACATAGAAAAAGCACAGCATGGCGACCAAAACGCCTTCACTTTTCTATTGGATCATTACTGGAACGAAGTCTACGGCTTCATGCTCAAACGCACGGAAAATGAAACCGATGCCGAAGACATAACGATAGAAACTTTCTCTAAAGCATTTGACAAAATCGCGATGTACAATCCGGAATTTCAATTCAACACCTGGCTGATTGCGATTGCAAAAAATGTCCATATCGATATGCTTCGCAAAAAAAAATCTTCCCTTTTTATTGACATTACCGATAGCGAAGACAATGCAGCTTACAATGTTGCAGATACAACACCATCGGCAGAAGATGAACTCATAGCCAAACAAAACCTGTCGAGCCTGCTGCAATGCATCAAACAATTAAAGCCGCATTATCAGGAAGTGATTCAGCTGCGCTATTTTCAGGAACTCAGTTATCAGGAAATTGCGGATCAATTGGGCGAACCATTGAGCAATGTCAAAATTAAATTACTTCGTGCCAAAAAACTGTTGGCAGAAATCATCGAGAACAAGCGATAGTCCGGCTTTTAAAAATTTCTTAATTTTTATATAATTTTTTATACATCTTTGAAGTTATATGTTAAAAGACTTCATTATGCAACATAGCTACTTTAACCAATTAAATTTTTAATTATGTCAAATGTTAGTATCTATGGAAAAAAGTGGCTCGATTTGGTTTTTGAAGGCAAAAACAAATCGTATGGCGCGTATCAATTGCGTCGGGACAGTCAAAAAAACACACTGATTGCCTTCATTTTTGGATTGTTATTCACTAGCGGTGTTTTCGGAACAACTCTGCTGTTAAGTTCTTTTGGCCCGAAACCGGAAACCGCGGCCATACCAGATAGCCCAATTGTTATTGTGACACGCTACAATCCGGAGAAACCATTGCCTCCGCTTAAAATTGCGGTACCGCTTTCGCAGAAAAAAATGCAGAAAAAACCGGAAGGAAAAACGCTCAGCAATCCCGAAATCGTAAAAGCAACCGAACCGGTTGATAGTATCATTGAGAACAAAGACCTTAAAGACCATGCAAATACCAATCCCGACGGCAGTGAAAGCGGAACGCCGTCAACGAATACCGCTCCAGGAACCGGAAATACTGGACCCGGAACAACTATTATTGAAACACCTTCAAATGAAATCCTAATTAGTGCTGTTTTGGATAAAATGCCTCAGTTTCCGGGCGGAATCGACAAATTCTACAAATATGTGGGCAATAATTTTAAAAATCCAGATATTGAAGAAGTTCGTACCATCAAAATCCTCGTGGCTTTTGTAATTGAAAAAGATGGCAGCATGACCGACATCAAAGTATTGCGTAATCCAGGCTACGGATTGGACCAGGAGGCCATACGGGTGCTTAAAAATCTCAAAACAAAATGGACGCCGGGCATCATGAACGGCAAACCGGTCAGGACCGCTTACAACCTGCCGATTACCGTAAAAATGGAGTAACCCATAGATCAATAAAAAAGCAGAACACGATGTTCTGCTTTTTTTATGCTTTTTTTACAAATTCTGTACGCAGAACCATTGCCGTTTTATTGACGCGGCAGTCAATTTCAGCCGGATCGTCGGTGAGGCGAATATTTTTAACCGTTGTTCCTCTTTTGATAACATCGGACGAACCTTTGACTTTAAGGTCTTTGATGACCGTTACCGTATCACCGTCATTCAGTATATTGCCGTTACTGTCTTTTACTTCCATTTGTTTGATTTTTTATGTTCGTAAAATTAAAAACATTTCCCGAATTAAGAGTTGTTTCCGAAGGTTAATCTTGGAAACATGACTCTATAAAGTAATATTTTGTTTTTTTTGAATTAACTTATTATTAACCTGTACGTTATAACCAAATGGCTAACTTTAGGCGACAACCAAAAAAATCCGACAATGATGAAAAAATTACTCTTTTTACTATTGACCTGTATGCCTTTTATAAATTATGCCCAATTTTCCACCCCAGGAACCGGAATCAATTGGGGACTCAATGATTTGATCATGAACGCGCCAGCTGGCGTCATCACATATGAGGATGGCATTTACACTTTATCACAAAACCTGACGATTGCTGGAAACGATACTTTGTCAATCACTCAAAATGCGGAATTACACATTGATTCGGGTGTCTTGTTTACCGTTTCAGGAACGTTTCTAACCACTGCCGAAAATTTTACAATTACAGCCAGCGATACCGCCGCACCATACGAAACCATTAAATTTGATGAAAATGCTACTGTTGAATTAAGAAATACCACTATTAATTACGGAAAAGGCATCCGTGTTTCTACAGGGAATTTTAAAATGTACAATTGTGCAATGTCTTATCATGTTTTGAGCAGCACAGCCAGCGCAGCACTGACCTTTTCTACCGGCAAGCCATTGGTAGACGGTTCGAGGTTTACCTTTAATGTAACTCCTGCTTTTGGCTCTGGGGCCAATCAAGAAGTGGCGGCTACCTTTACGAATAACTATCTGGAAGGCAACAACAGCTCCAATTCCAACCGGCCGCAAATCAATATGGGACCAAGTGGAAATGACACCATCCGGATTATCGGAAACACAATTAAAGGCAATCGTAGCCTGATTATGGTTGGTGGAATTTCTGCATCGAGCCTGCTTGGAAACGCTAACAGCGTGATTATTGACAACAATACCATCACAGACAACCGTTATGGGATTACTGTGGCCGGCGCTAGTTCTTCGGGTTACATCCGTGGAAATATCATCGAAGACAACAACACCCAAAACCAACCGCAACTGGGCGGCAGCGGAATTTCATTAAACGCAGCCGGAGCCGCAACCATGAATATTATGGCAAGCCTGAACCAAATTCGCAGGAATTTATGGGGTATTACCGTAATTGGAACGGCCAAAATTAATTTGGGAAGCAATGATGAAGCTACATTTAATGAAGGCGGTAATATTTTTTCTGAAAATGGCAATGACGGACAAACCTATGCTTTGTTCAACAATACGGCCTTACCCATTTCCGCAGTAAACAATTGCTGGATTGAAGGCGTTACACCAACGGCAGAAACAGTAGAAAATGTGATCAGCCACCAGCCGGACGATGCCGATTTAGGGATTGTAACCTTTACACCTTTTAACACTTGTTTCTTAGGAACTCAAAATTTCGAAAATGCCCGAATCACTATTTATCCGAACCCGAATACGGGATCGGTTTCGGTAGAGCTGAAAGAAAACGGTCAAGCAAAAGTATACAATGTGAGTGGCCAATTGATCTCAGTATTCGAATTAAACCCAGGGATCAACAACATTTCGTTTGATTTGCCATCCGGAATTTATCTGATGAAAACGACAACGGCTACCGGACAATTCACCGATAAGATCGTAAGACAATAATTTGGGTAGATAACCCTATGTTTGGAAGGCAGTACTTTTAAAGGTGCTGCTTTTTTTATACCAAAACGTCATTTGGATGACACTGCCCTAGCCCCGATTATAGCGAAAATCCTTTTTGCTTTTACGAAATGCTCCTCGACTGCAGGCGGAATGATAAAGCAAAAAGATTGCAGCGGAAAGCGGGAATAAGCTCCTGAAAAAACACCAAATACTGACAAATCCGCTAACATGATATTAACGAATTAAATGAAAACAATCGTTATCTTTGTGCTTCTAAATTTTGAAACATGGAAACGGTTTTAGACAATACATTACCGATCGGAAAGCCCAAATGGCTAAAGGTAAAACTACCGATCGGACAAAAATATACGGAACTTCGCGGACTTGTTGATAAATACAAACTCAACACGATCTGTACCTCAGGGAGTTGCCCGAATATGGGCGAATGCTGGGGCGAAGGAACAGCGACGTTTATGATTTTGGGTAATGTGTGTACGCGTTCCTGCGGATTTTGCGGTGTAAAAACCGGAAGGCCGGAAACCGTAGATTGGGACGAACCTGAGAAAGTGGCGCGATCCATCAAACTGATGAAAATCAAACATGCCGTAGTGACAAGCGTAGACCGTGACGATTTAAAAGATATGGGTTCGATCATTTGGTATGAAACCGTTCAGGCGATCCGCAGGATGAATCCCGAAACGACTTTAGAAACATTAATTCCTGATTTTCAGGGAAACGAACGGAATATCGACAGAATCATTGATGCCAATCCGGAAGTGGTGTCACACAATATGGAAACTGTCCGCCGATTGACGCGTGAAGTCAGAATCCAGGCAAAATACGACCGCAGCCTTGAAGTATTGAAATATTTGAAAGACAAAGGAATCCGCCGCACCAAATCGGGAATTATGCTCGGATTGGGCGAGCAGGAAGAAGAAGTGATCCAAACCATGCGCGATCTGCGTGACGCGAATGTTGATATCGTGACCATCGGGCAATACCTGCAACCGAGCAAAAAACACCTTCCTGTGAAGGAATTCATCACACCCGAACAATTCGAAAAATACGAAAAAATCGGAAAAGAAATGGGTTTCAGACACGTAGAAAGCGGTGCTTTGGTACGGTCTTCTTATCATGCGCAGAAACACATTTTATAATTAATAATTATTTGGGCGTTACCCTGCGGGTCGGGCTTTCGGCTGCACGCGGTGCCTGCCTCACCCGAGCGGAGCGAATTGGCGAAGCAATCCCTAACGCGTGCGTATCCAACAACGAATTTCCGAATTACAATTTTACCATCCATGACAAAAATAAAAGTTGCCATTAACGGATTCGGGCGTATCGGAAGAAATTTATTCCGCCTGCTGCTCGACCATCCGGATATTGAAGTGGTGGCGATCAATGACATCGCCGACAACCGTACGATGGCACATCTGATCAAATACGACAGCATTCACGGCGTATTGCCGTTGGATTGTTCGTTTGACGACCATTCGATTATCGTTGGCGGCAAGCCTTACCTTTTTTTTCACGAAAAAAATATTTCAAACCTGGATTGGAAATCATTCGACATTGATGTTGTAGTGGAAGCCACCGGAAAATACAAGACATTTGACGAAATCAACGCACACATTCTGGCTGGAGCCAAAAAGGTAATTTTATCTGCGCCTTCAGAAGTTGAAAACATCAAAACAGTTGTTCTAGGCGTAAACGAACACATTTTAGACGGAACCGAAACGATTATTTCAAACGCAAGCTGCACGACTAACAATGCTGCGCCGATGATAAAAGTCATAAACGACCTTTGCGGTATTGAGCAAGCCTATATCACGACAGTTCACTCCTACACGACCGACCAAAGTTTGCACGACCAGCCACATAAAGATTTACGACGTGCGCGTGGTGCTTCCCAATCTATTGTGCCAACAACCACCGGCGCAGCCAAAGCACTAACGAAAATTTTCCCTGATATGGACGGAAAAATCGGTGGCAGCGGCATCCGGGTTCCGGTACCTGACGGTTCGCTTACCGACATCACTTGTTATGTAAAACGTGCCGTAACAATTGACGAAATTAATACCGCTTTTAAAAATGCTTCGGATACGCATTTTAAAGGCATTATGGCCTACACCGAAGACCCTATTGTTTCTGTAGATATCATCGGAAACAAAAACTCCTGCTTATTTGATTCGCAACTCACATCGGTAATTGATAAAATGGTAAAAGTCGTGGGTTGGTATGACAATGAAATTGGGTATTCTTCAAGAATAATTGACTTAATTATTTTAACACTTAAGAAATAATTTAGTACATTTAAACCCTTGAAAACCAACCACCAGTCTTAATGAGGCAAATTGTAGTATTTTTTTTATTGATCTGCCAGGTTTTATACCCGCAAAAAAAGAAAGATTCTGCAAAAGAAACAGATAGTGTCAATTATTATATTGAACTGTCGAATTTTAACATTAAGACCGACAATTATAAATTCTCCTTATCGTTTGCGCAAAAAGCCATTGATTACGCAAAAAAAACAAAGAATGTTCAGGCTGAAGCCAATGCATATGCAACTTTAGGTTCAATTTATTTCGAACTTAAAAAATATGACGATGCGATTGAAACTTATTTTCGCAGCGTTTCCCTTTTCAACACGATCAAACCATCGAGCCAGCAGGCATTTTCATATTACCAACTGGGTTTGTGTTATATGGAAAAAGGCGATTATTCTAAAGCCGAAGTCTATTTTGACAAGGCCAAAACGATTTATGAAACGATTAAAATCCCGAATGCAATAGAATTGTTGAATTTGCAAAAAGGAATCGTTTACAAAGCCAAAGGCGAATACAAACTGGCCGTCCCTATTTTTGACCAGATTATTGCCAAACCGGATTTTGACGATGATTTTAAAACGAAAGCCGAAGCATTATACCAAATTGGGAATATCGAAGCGATAAACAATCGTAAAAACTTAGCGCTGAATTATCTGAACCGCGCATACGAACTTAACGCAAAGGACAAAAATCGTGAGCAAAAAGCAAAAATCCTTTTAGCGCTGAGCAAAGTGCACGAGCAATTGCTGAATGTTGACAAAGCATACAATTATCTCAAAAAGCACCTGCAGTTAAAAGACAGCATTGCCATTTCAAACGCTAAAAAATTAGGGTCGGAAGATTATGTCCAATTCAAGGAAAGCGAAAGGCTCAAGACTATTGAGCAAATGGACAAGGAAAATAAAGAACAGCAAAAAGCCAATAAAGTTGCTAAACTAATCAGCATTTTAGCCATTGCCTTGATTTCGATTTTATCATTGCTTAGTTTGTCTTTGTATAAAAACAACATCATTCGAAACCAGTCGAATTTGCTTTTAAAAGAAAAAAACAATGAATTGCAATTGGCCAAAGAAAAAGCTGAAAAAGCCTCTAAAGCCAGGGCTGAATTCTTGTCGACGGTCAGTCATGAATTGCGCACACCGCTAAATGCCATCAACGGAATCACCCATCTATTATTGGAGGAAAACCCGAAGGAATCGCAGTTGAATTACCTGACATCACTGAAATTTTCAGGAAATTATTTATTGACGTTTATCAATGAAATTCTCGAAATCAACCGCATTGAATCGAGTACCATTGAAACGGAAAACATCAATTTCAACCTGAAACAATTGCTTAGCAATATCCAAAACTCACTAAAAGAACTGGCATCGATCAACAACAACGCTTTTACGATCAATATCGACCCGAATATTCCCGATTATCTGATTGGAGATCCTACAAAATTATCACAGATTTTCCTGAACCTGATTAATAACGCCTTAAAATTTACCAAGAATGGTGAAGTAAAAGTGTCGCTGGCTACGAATGAAATCAATGCCGAATTCACGTCTATTCATTTTGAAGTACTCGATACGGGCATCGGAATTCCCGAAGAAAAAATTGATGCCGTTTTTGACAGTTTCTCCCAAGGTTCGATTGAAATCAACAGGAAATACGGCGGAACCGGACTTGGGCTCACCATCGTTAAAAAACTTATCGATATTTTAGGCGGAAAAATCAAACTTGAAAGTAAAGTGGGCAAAGGTTCTGCTTTTTCTTTCGACCTTAGTTTTAAAATTGGCGCTGATTTGCTTCCGCATGAAAAACCAACAGCATTTGACGACAGCATCCTTAACGGACTTCATGTTTTACTGATCGAAGACAACAAAATCAACCAGATGATTACCAAAAAAATGGTTGAAAACAAAGGCATGATTTGCGAAGTCATTGACAATGGCGAAGATGCCATTGAAGCCGCAAAAAACAATCATTACGACTTGATACTCATGGACGTTCACCTTCCCGGAATTAACGGTACGATCGCTACGCAAACCATCCGAACGTTTGACAAAAAGATAAAAATCATTGCACTTACGGCGATCTCACTCAATGAAAACCGAGACATGTTAATGTCATACGGAATGAACGATGTGATTACCAAACCGTTCGATCCTCAGGATTTTTACAGGGTTATTGTTCAGAATCTTAAAAAGAACTAGTATCTTTTAATCAGTTCGCCGATTAAATTTCTTACTAATGGCTCTGCTTTTTTTGCAGCTTCAAGTACTTCTGCATGTGTGATGGTGTCGATACTTTCTTCGTCACCCATATCTGTAATGACAGAAATCCCGAAAGTTTCAAGTTCCATGTGGCGCGCCACGATTACTTCAGGAACGGTTGACATGCCTACGCAATCACCGCCCATAGCTTTGACCATTTTATATTCGGATAAAGTTTCGAATGTTGGGCCTTGCAATCCTAAATACACGCCGTCTTTAACATCAATCTCAAGTTCGTAAGCAATTTCTTTTGCTTTTGCGATCATTTTTCGGCTGTAAGGTTCACTCATATTGACAAACCTCGGGCCGAAACGTTCGTCATTTTTCCCGCGCAACGGATGTTCGGGCAACATATTGATGTGGTCTTTAATAATAACGATCGAACCTACTTTATAATTGGGATTGACGCCTCCTGAAGCATTTGAAACAATCAGTTTCTGAACACCGATATATTTCATTACACGCACCGGAAAAGTCACTTCTTTCATGTCGTACCCTTCATAAAAATGAAAACGTCCCTGCATTGCCACGACCTTTTTATCACCGATGGTACCAAAAACCAAAGCGCCTTTATGGCCTTCTACGGTTGATACCGGAAAATTTGGAATTTCGCTATACGGCAAAGTGAATTCGATGTTGATGTCATCGGTAAAGCTACCAAGACCGGAGCCTAAAATGATACCATATTCGGGTGTGAAGTTTGTTTTTTCTTTAATATAATTAACCGTTTCGTGTACTTTTTCCCACATATGTTCTTATAGTTTTATCAAAATTTTGGCGATCTGAAACAAAAGCACTTTTTATCGGTAAATAAAAAAGTTGATTGTTATCGATTTGCGCAGAGAGCCTTACAAAATCTTTCTCAGTCGTGATAATGATTTTATCTTGTGCTTTCTCTCTTATCGTATTAATATCGTTTTCTGAAAAATGATGATGATCCGGAAATTCCATAATTACATCGTTTTCGTGCTGCAAATATGCAAAAAATGATTTTGGTTTCGCAATTCCCGCTAAAAGTAATTTTTGAACACTTTTAACCTCCTTTACTTCTAAAGCTTGGTTTTCAGCGTAGACTTTATCATCATAGGCAATTGCTGTAAAATACAATTGCTGATGCGGTTTCAATTGCAGGTTTTTCCTGATTTTATTTTGCGATGATTCTGAAAGATCAGACGGGCATTTTGTAACAATAATGATAGCCGCACGGCTGGCTCCGCTCCTGCTCTCGCGTAAATTTCCGGTTGGCAGCATCCAATCGTCGGCATACAAATCGCCGTAAGCAGTCAGTAAAATATACAATCCGGCTTTGACTTTTCGGTGCTGAAACGCGTCGTCAAGCAAAATGACATCGGGTTTATTTTTTTGAGTCAACAATTGTTCGATGCCGTTTTTCCGGTTCGCATCGACAGCGACCTGAATATTTGGGAATTTTTGGTAAAATTGAAAAGGCTCGTCACCTAAAATTTCCGCTGTCGCTTGTTTATCTGCCAAAATAAAACCTTTAGATTTTCTTTTGTAACCGCGACTTAACGTTGCAATTTTATAATCCGGCGACAGCAAACGGATCAGATATTCTATTTGCGGCGTTTTGCCGGTTCCGCCTACGCTCAGATTTCCAACAGCGATTACCGGAACCTCAAAAGCATACGATTTCAGCACTTCCTTATCAAACAAAAAATTGCGGATTAACGTAATCAACCCATATAAAAAGGCAAACGGAAATAGTATTTTTCGCAGGAAATTCATTTTACGAAAGTATAATATTTTATCTTTGGAAGGAAAAATAATTTGGACATCCATTTTTGCAAACCACAATGAAAAGGAACATTTTTATCAAAATCTTATTTTTTTTACTGCTGATTTTACCGTTATTTTCATTTGGCCAAAATGACGATACAGCGGTTTTAAGAACGATTTTGCAACGCTACTACAAAACCGAAAAGCCCGTTTATAAAGGCCGCAGCCAATTGTTGTATTTGTATTGCAACCGCGCCAATAACAATGAAGAAATTTTTGAAGCGATAAAAAACAGGAAATTGTCTGAAACGTTTCTGACAGACATCCGAAACAAAGTCAACACCGATTTTGCCGAACAAAACTGGTCGACCGAACTGTTATCCATTTATGAAAGCGATTTAACACTGAAACAAAAAATCAACTACTGCCAATCGCTAGAGCAATACCAGGAAATTTCAAAACGCCTGAGCCTGAACAACCAGCGTTTAATGATCATCAGCAAACCGTTGTATTATCTCAAAAACAATATCGCACTCGTAAAAGTCGTATTTTACCGCAATATCGAACACAACAGCGGTTCCATTTTATGGCTCGAAAAAACCGCAAACGGCTGGGAAATTAAAGAATACCTGAATCCGTGGGCCACTTAAAATACATACATGAAAATTAAAGAAATCATCTCAGTTCTCGAAGAAATGGCGCCATTGGCTTATGCCGAAGATTTTGATAATGTTGGGCTTTTGGTTGGAAATCCTGAAACCATTTCGACCGGAATTCTCGTTTGCCACGATGCATTGGAAAATGTCGTTGATGAAGCCATTGCAAAAAACTGCAATCTGATTGTCTGTTTTCACCCGATTATTTTTTCGGGTTTGAAGAAAATTACCGGAAAAAACTACGTCGAACGCGTAGTTTTGAAAGCAATCAGAAACGACATCGCAATATATGCGGTGCATACCGCTTTGGACAACCACAAAAATGGCGTGAACAAAATTTTCTGCGACGCTTTGGGTTTGATCAACACAAAAGTTCTGGTTCCGAAAGCGAATTTCATCCGTAAATTAATTACGTATACAATTCCTGAAAATGCCGAAAAGCTCCGCAATTCCCTATTCGAAGCCGGCGCAGGAGCTATCGGAAACTATGAAGATTGCAGTTTCAACTCAACCGGAATCGGGACTTACATGGGCAACGAGAACAGCAATCCCGAAATTGGCGAGCGTTTTGAATTTGTCGAAACCAACGAAATAAAGATCGAAGTCACATTCGAAAAACACCTGCAATCCAAAGTATTGAAGGCGCTTTTTGCGAATCACGTGTATGAAGAAGTCGCTTATGAGATTTACAATCTTGAAAATGCGCACCAAAATATTGGGCTCGGCATGATCGGCGAATTGCCAACGGCTTTGTCTGAAAGGGATTTTTTACAAATGATAAAAGACAAGATGCAGTCGGACGGCATCCGCCACAGCGTTTTTTTAGAAAAAAACATTAAAAAAGTCGCAGTTTTGGGCGGCTCGGGAAGTTTTGCCATCAAAAATGCCAAACAGGCTGGTGCAGACGCTTTTATCACTGCCGATTTGAAGTATCACAATTTTTATGAAGCTGAAAATCAGTTGCTTTTAGCCGATATTGGTCATTTTGAAAGCGAACGCTATACAAAAAATTACATTGTTGATTTTCTTAGGAAAAAAATCCTTAATTTTGCAATCATTTTATCAGAAGAAAATACAAATCCTGTTAAGTACTTATAAAGATTATGGCGAATACAAAAGAACTAAGTGTAGAAGAAAAATTAAGAGCGTTATACGACCTGCAATTAATTGACACACGAATTGATGAAATCAGAAATGTAAGAGGTGAACTTCCTTTAGAAGTGGAAGACCTTGAAGATGAAGTAGCTGGTTTGACCACACGTTCTGAAAAACTAAAACAAGATTTAGACAGCATCGACGAACAAATCAAAGCTAAAAAAGCGGCGATTGAAGAACACAATGCTGCTATTAAAAAATACACCAAACAACAGGAAAGCGTTCGCAACAACCGCGAATTCAACTCGTTGACTAAAGAAGTAGAATTCCAGGAACTTGAAATTCAATTGGCTGAAAAGCAAATCAAGGAATTGAAAGCGTCTATGGAACACAAAAAGGAAGTAATCTCGAATTCTAAAGAAAAACTGGAAGCTAAATCGAGCCACCTGAAACACAAAAAATCAGAATTGAACGACATCATGGCTGAAACGCAAAAAGAAGAAACTTTCTTGGCGCAAAAATCAGCAGAATATGAAGCGTTAATCGAAGAAAGATTGCTCGCAGCTTACAAAAGAATCCGCAGCAGCGTAAGAAACGGCCTGGCTGTAGTATCTATCGAAAGAGGCGCATCTGCCGGTTCATTCTTTACGATTCCACCACAAACACAGGTAGAAATCGCCGGAAGAAAAAAAATCATTACCGACGAACACTCCGGAAGGATTTTGGTCGACAGTTCACTCGCCGAAGAAGAAAGAGAAAAAATGCAACAATTGTTTGCACAAATCTAAATACATTAGCCTCGTTTTTAACGGGGCTTTTTTTATGCAAAAAATACGCTATTTCCTACTGACAAAATCGATCGGATTGTACATCAACCTGCTGAGTTATGTAAGCCCGAAAAAAGCATCGTTGCTCGCTTACAAATTGTTCAGCAATCCGCGTGACGGCCGTTTGTTCAAAGAAACTTTACCCGAAATTTTACAGCAAACCGAATCGGAAATTTTAAATTTCGAAGGCCAGCTTTTCCAAACGTACACCTGGAAAGGAAACAGCCACATCATTTTATTGATCCACGGCTGGGAAAGCAATGCGTCCCGTTGGGAAAAAATGCTGCCTTTTTTACAAAAATCGGGAAGTACAGTCGTGGCAATTGACGCTCCGGCACACGGACTTTCGGCCGGGAAAGAATTCAACATTCCGAATTATGCGGCGTTTATCGATGTCGCGGTAAAAAAATTTGAGCCGCATGCAATCGTCGGGCATTCTATTGGGGGCGCGGCTTCGGTCTATTACCAATACAAGTATCAGAATCAGAAATTACAGAAAATGGTCTTGCTCGGTGCGCCGTCAGATTTGAAGATTCTGATCTCGAATTATATTAAATTATTGAGTTTGAATACCCGAATGGCGCAATTGCTCGACGATCATTTTATGGATACGTTCCAATTCAAGCTTGACGATTTTTCGGGAAAAATTTTCGGACAAAAACTACAGCTTAAAGGCTTTATTGCCCATGATCTTGAAGATACCATCGTGGCATTTGAAGAAGGCAAAAAAATTGCTTCTGGTTGGAAAAATGCCACTTTCCTGGAAACCAAAGGCCTCGGACACAGTTTACACGACGATGAGCTGTACGATAAAATCATGCATTTTTTACTGGAAGATTAGTTTTTTTATCAAAGAAATCTTAAAATTGATTATTTATTTGACATATCAATTATATTTGCTCATCATTAATCAAATCAAATCATGAAAAAAACAATCTTTGTAATAAGCTTTGTAATCACGAGCCTATTACCATTTCAGAAACTGCAAGCGCAGCAAACGACAGATCCTAAATTTGTCATCAGTGCCGAAACGAAAAATCAGGTCGTCACTTCATTCCTCAAAAACTTAAAAGACAATTACATTTTTCCTGAAGTCGCCAATGCTTCAGAAGCCAAAATTACCGAATTTCAAAAAAGTGATGATTATCAAAATACAACAAATGCCAATGATTTTGCCAAACTTCTGACCGATAACTTTCGGAAAATCATCAATGACAAACACATTGGCCTGCGATTCAATCCCGATGCAAAAACGTCCAAACCAACCAAGGCCGATGAAAAAAGAGAATCGGAGCGCTATCAGAAAGCACTGGCAAAAAGAAATTTTGGCTTCCCAAAAGTTGAAATTTTGCGCGGCAACATTGGCTACCTGAAAGTTGACGGCTTTGCCCCTGTTGCTTTCGCAGATCAAACGGCCAGCGCAGCCATGGCTTATTTATCGAATACCGATGCAATTATTATTGACCTGCGCGAAAATGGCGGTGGTGAACCGGCGATGGTGCGTTTTTTATCAAGTTATTTTTTCGATAAAAAACCGGTGCATCTGAATGACCTGTATTATCGGAAAGGCAATAAAACTGTCGAGTACTGGACGTTAAAAAATATTCCGGGAACGCGATACACCAACAAAGCCGTGTATGTTTTAACAAGCAACAACACCTTTTCCGGCGGTGAAGAATTTGCAAACAATTTAAAAGTCTTAAAAAGAGGCACCCTTTTGGGTGAAACCACAGGCGGTGGCGCCAATCCAGGCGATATGGTCGATTTAACTGATGGATTTTCAGCATTTATCCCGAATGGGCGTGCAATCAATCCGATCACGAAAACCAATTGGGAAGGCGTTGGGGTAATTCCGGATATCAAAACCGATGCAAAAAATGCACAAACAGAAGCACATATTTTAGCGTTGACTAAACTCATAGAAACCACCCAGGACGAAATGGCAAAAGGATTTTATACGCGAAATCTCGATTTCATACAGAAACAAAACGCTGAAAAGTAACTCGAAAAACAAAAAATCGTTGTTCCCTTAAACATTGATTTTTGTTACCTTTGCGTCATGGAAGAGAATCTCAGACGACTCAATAAATTCATCGGCGAAACCGGATTTTGTTCGCGCCGTGAAGCCGATACTTTTATCGAACAAGGCCGCGTAACCGTAAATGGCAATGCTGCCGAAATGGGAATGAAAGTCACCAATGACGATGAAATCCGCATTGACGGCAAACTCATTCGCGAGAAAAATGAAAAACCGGTCTATCTGGCTTTTAACAAACCGGTCGGAATTGAATGTACCACGAATCTCGAAGTACGCGAAAATATTGTCGCCTTTATCAATTACCCGAAACGGATTTTCCCGATTGGAAGATTGGACAAAGCCAGTGAAGGTCTGATTTTCATGACGAATGACGGCGATATTGTAAACAAAATCCTGCGTGCCAGAAACAATCACGAAAAAGAATATACCGTTACCGTTAACAAACCGATTACCGATCGTTTTATTGAAAAAATGGGTAACGGCGTCCCAATTTTAGATACCGTAACCAGAAAATGTAAAGTCGAGCAAATCAGCAAATACATTTTTAAAATTATCCTGACGCAAGGTTTGAATCGTCAAATTCGGCGTATGTGTGAATATTTAGGATATGAAGTAACGGCTTTGAAAAGAATCCGGATCATCAATATTTCACTTGATGTACCTGTAGGCCGTTACCGAGATTTAACTGATGCAGAAATATTGGAACTAAACCAACTCATCGAGCCTTCGAGCAAAACAGAAGAAGCGAGTTTTTTGGCAGAACCAAGAGCCAACAGACAAGAGCCAAGAGAACGCGGTCCTTATCAGCCAAGAAGAAATGACAGTCCAAGAGAAAATGACCGCGATAATGAAAGCAGGAAAATTGTTCCAAATAAAAGCAAAACTGCCGATCAATCAAAAGAAGAAAATCCAAAACCTACTTCCAGATGGAAAGTCGAAATTATTAAAAAAGACGATCCGGATTATAAGAAGAAGGGCGATTATTAGTGCGTCGAATGACAAATGACAAAATATTGCGTATAAAGTTTGCGCATAAAAAAAGCATTCAAAATTTGAAGGTTTTTTTTATTTACACCGCATCGTTTGACGTTTGTCATTCCTCATTCGCCGCCATTATTTCTCCTTCCGCTGTTCCCTAGCCAATAACGTATTCTTCAACAACATCGCAATTGTCATCGGGCCAACACCGCCTGGAACCGGAGTAATGTGTGAGGCTTTTTTGCTGACATTTTCAAAATCGACATCGCCGGTAATATGGTAGCCTTTTTCGGAATCATCTGAAACACGGGTAATACCTACGTCAATTACAACAGCATCGTCTTTGATCATTTCGGCTTTTAGGTAATTTGGAACACCAAGCGCCGTGATAATGATATCGGCCTGGGTTGTAATTTGTGCGATATTTTTGGTATAACTGTGCGTTAAGGTTACTGTCGAATTTCCGGGAAAGCCTTTTCGTCCCATCAAAATACTCATCGGACGGCCTACAATGTGGCTGCGGCCAATAACAACCGTGTGTTTTCCTTTAGTTTCAACGTTGTATCTTTCGAGTAATTCTAAAATTCCAAACGGCGTTGCAGGGATGAAGGTTGTCATATCCAAAGCCATTTTCCCAAAATTCTCCGGATGGAATCCATCAACATCTTTACTTGGATCAATAGCCATCAAAACCTTTTGCGTATCGATCTGTTTCGGCAGTGGCAACTGTACGATAAAACCGTCAATATTGTCGTCTTCGTTGAGTTGTTTGATTTTTTTGAGCAGTTCGGTTTCCGATGTTGTACTTGGCATTTTGACCAACGTCGATTCAAAACCCACACGCTCGCAAGCTTTGACTTTACTGCCAACATAAGTTAAACTGGCACCGTCGTTTCCGACAATGATCGCTGCGAGATGCGGCACTTTTTCTCCATTTTTCTTCATTAGGTCAACCTCGGCTGTAATTTCGAGTTTGATGTCTTCAGATACTTTTTTTCCGTCGAGTAGTTGCATAGTTGTTGTATGGGTTTAGAGTAAGAGGTATAAGGTTCTGGGTTCAGTTTTTTATAGTAAAAATTTAGGGTTTAAAGTCCTGTACCTTGGACCCTAAACCCTAAACCTTTATCTCATTCCTTTCATGCCGCCCATCATTTTCATCAGGTTTTTTCCGCCCGGGCCTTGCATCATTTTCATCATTTTGCTCATTTGGTCGAACTGTTTCATCAGTTGGTTGACCTGTTCTATTTTTGTTCCCGATCCTTTTGCGATGCGGTTTTTTCTTTTAACATCGATGATCGCGGGTTTGCTCCTTTCTATTGGTGTCATCGAGTGGATGATCGCTTCGATGTGTTTGAAAGCGTCATCTTCTATTTCGACATCTTTCATCGCTTTGGATGCCCCCGGAATCATTCCGACCAAATCCTTCATATTACCCATTTTCTTGACTTGCTGTATTTGCGTAAGAAAATCATCAAAACCGAATTCGTTCTTTGCGATTTTCTTTTGCAATTTGCGCGCTTCTTCTTCGTCGAATTGTTCCTGAGCACGTTCAACAAGTGACACAACATCACCCATTCCGAGTATTCTTTCAGCCATACGAACGGGATAGAACACATCGATCGCGTCCATTTTCTCGCCGGTCCCGACAAATTTTATCGGTTTGTTTACGACAGATTTAATCGAAATCGCTGCTCCACCACGCGTATCTCCATCTAATTTGGTCAGGATCACACCGTCAAAATTCAAACGGTCGTTGAACGCTTTGGCTGTATTTACGGCATCCTGTCCGGTCATTGCATCGACTACAAACAAGGTTTCGTGCGGCTGAATTGCTTTGTGAACATTCGCAATTTCGTTCATCATCTCCTCATCGACAGCCAAACGGCCGGCGGTATCGACAATAACGACATTAAAACCGTTTGCTTTAGCATGCTTGATTGCATTTTCAGCAATGCTTACCGGATTTTTATTTTCCGGTTCAGAATATACTTCGACTCCAATTTGGTCACCAACTACGTGCAACTGGTTGATTGCCGCCGGACGATACACATCACAGGCTACCAATAACGGTTTTTTATTTTTCTTGGTTTTTAAAAAGTTTGCGAGTTTTCCAGAGAAGGTCGTTTTACCTGAACCTTGCAAACCTGACATCAAAATTACGGTGGGATTTCCTGATAAATTAATTCCGGCCACATCGCCACCCATTAATTCGGTTAATTCGTCTTTGACTAATTTTACCAACAATTGTCCCGGCTGCAACGTCGTTAGAACGTCCTGTCCGATGGCTTTTTCTTTGACTTTGGTCGTAAAATCTTTGGCAATTTTAAAGTTGACATCGGCATCGAGCAAGGCGCGGCGCACTTCTTTTAAAGTTTCGGCAACATTTACTTCCGTGATTTTTCCGTGTCCTTTTAATATATGGAACGCTTTATCGAGCTTATCGCTTAAATTATCAAACATAATGTTTTGTTTTTGAAGCTGCAAATATAAGGTAAAAGTGGAAAGCTTCAAAGTAGCAAAGTCTCAAAGTTTTGTCTTGGCAAACTAAAATCAACCCGTTAACCGTGTTGTCCTGGAATTGTACAAAAAAACTGTAAAAAGCTATAGTAAAGCTGCTAACACAAATCGGTAATTTTATTGAAGTTTAAAATACTTTGATTATGAAAACGATTCAAAAACTCAGGTTCCTGGTTTTGTTAGTGGCGATTATCGGCATGATTTCTTGTGCGGGAACGAATAAAGGAACAGCATCAGACCGAACTTCGAATGGAAATACAAATGGGAACGGGAAAGTTCCGAAATCAAATGGCGTGCACAGTTTTGACAACAATTAAATAAAAAACCAGCCGTTTCTGACTGGTTTTATTCTTAATTTTTCTGTTACAAACAGGTATTGCTATCGCCTTCGAGGTTGTATAAAATTTCCACTTGCTCTGCTGTTAGTGTTTTGCGATACACCCTCAAATCATCCAAATATCCTTTGAATTTTTTTCCAATCAGATAACGGCCAAGCCAATTGCCAATATCCAGATGTTCGTAAAATACACTATTTCTTAAAATACCATCCCTGTATATTTTTAAATTATTTCCAGGCGCGACCGTGATGAGAATATGATGCCAGTTTTCTGAATCCTGGTGAAGCTCTGGAGTCCAGCTTGGATCACCAAAACCTCCGGATTGTCCAAACAAAGGCTGCATAAAATATCCGAGGGTGAAACCGTCACAACCGCAAACATTTGCTTTTTCAAAGAAACCGTCTATTCCTATGTTATCAATCAATTGTTGTTTAAACCATACGCTGATTGTAATCGAATCGCCTTGTTTGAGATGATTCGCTTCGATTTCCGGAAGCGATAAAAAATCTGATGCATCACCACTCATTGAAATGGCACTGTTTGCATTTCCATTTCTGTCAGCTACAAATACAGGTGGAAAACCATCCCCGTGTAAAGCATCCATATTGCTAACCAGGTCTCTAGCCTCATTTGCAAATGGCATATAAAGAATCAAACCGTCTGTTAAAACCTGTGGATTATTACAAGGAATAACTGTCGGACTACACAATTCATACGCATTTTCTATCGCCAACAACAATTCTTCGTTACTGTTTACCATGACTTGGCTGTTGGGGTGTATGATTGTAATTGGATAGTCAATCTGGTAAAATTCGCCTGCACCAAGACCTGTCAAAAACAAGTGAAGTTCAGATATAGTATTAAAAACATGCGTCTGCTGAACCTGAAAATTCGCATCATAACTGTAAATTGTTATTGGCAATATCAAATTAAAACATGGAAAAATCACTTCAGGATGTTCGCAGGACACACTCAAAGTTCGAAATTCCTGCTCGGTTTCAACCATAATTTCGGTGCCTTCTAAAGTAGTTACCGTAATTGGAAATTCGAAGTCGACACGGTCCTGGTCTTCACGAGAAGCATAAAAAATATCAGCAACCTGGCCGTAATCCGCTTCGGTTCGAATGACCAGTCTGTTAGTTCCGTTTACAACCACCGTATATGGAAATTTGACTTTAAAACAACTCGTGCTGTCCAATAAATCATCAACATCGGTAATGCCATTCTGAAATGTGGCCTGCAACAATCTCTTGGTTAAAACGGAATCTCTATTTAAAACATCCTGATTTTCAACGACCTGATTTTCGTCGCTTTGGCACGAAATAAAAAACAGCGCTGTTAAAACAATACTTACAGCTAAGAATTTGATAAAATTTCTCATGATTAAAATTTTTGGTTTGGATAGGAAACAATCAAAAAACAAAAAACCCTACCTTGAACCCGGATTTCTGTTGCTTTTCCGATTAAAAAAAAAACCGAATCTAAAGTAGGGTTTTTATTCCTTGAACTGTTCTTACAGAAATATTCTTTTTGATTTTGATTCATTATGGAAAAAACCGCTGTCGAAAGCGTTTGTGAAGAACTCGTATTTGCCAAATTTTTTAAAGCCCATGCCAAAGTGCTGCGCAATTTCCTGTATTATAAATTCGGGAATGAAGCACAGGCCGGCGATGCCGCGCAGGAAGCCTTCATTAAATTGTGGGAAAATTGCGAGAATGTACCGCTCGAAAAAGCGCGTTCTTATCTTTATACCGTGGCAAATCATTCAAGTTTAAATGTGATCGCGCACCAAAAAGTAGTTTTGGAATATGCTAAAATCGCAAATCCGATGTCACATACTTCAGAAAGTCCGGAATTTATTCTCGAAGAACAACAATTCAAAACCAAACTCGAACGCGCGATTCAAAACCTGACCGAATCGCAACGAACTGCATTTTTACTGCATCGAATCGATGGAAAAAAATACAGTGAAATTGCCAAAATACTCGAAATCAGCGTCAAAGCTGTAGAAAAAAGAATCCACGGCGCACTTGTTTCATTGCGCCTCGAAATTGAAAATATAAAGTAGGGTTATTGAATCCAAAACGGTTCTATAAAAAGTAAAGCGATGAAAGAGCAACATGATTTAGCAAAATGGCTGGAAGGCAAAATGACCGAAAGTGAGTTGGCGGCCTTTGAAAAAACAGCGGAATTTGCCGAATACGATAAAATTAAAAAATATTCCCGCCAGCTGCAAACGCCGGATTTCAATTCAGATTTGATGTTTGAAAAAATCATCCGACATCCAAAAGCGAAACCAGTTGTACAAATGAAAACTAACTGGTTCTTACGGATTGCAGCAGTCTTAGTTATTGGATTGGGCGTATTTTTAGCATACGATACTTTTTCACAAACTTCAGTTATTACTGAAAATGGCAAAACGAAAACTTTTTTGCTTCCGGATAATTCGGAAGTTGTTCTGAATTCAGGTTCTGAAATTACGTATCAAAAATTCGGCTGGAATAACGATCGAAAACTCCAATTAAAAGGCGAAGCTTTTTTTAAAGTGACCAAAGGAAAAACGTTTGATGTGATTACAAACCTTGGAAAAATAACCGTTGTAGGTACGCAATTTAATGTCAAAGCGCGAAACCAAAGGTTTGAAGTGAGTTGTTTTGAAGGAAAAGTACGTGTTCGAAATACTACCCAAACCGTATTGCTTACAAAAGGACAACGCCTTACTTTTGAGGGAAATAAAAAAATAAATTCAATTCCGGTAAAAAGCCAAATGCCGCAATGGCTACAGGATGAACTAGAATTCAATACTGAAAAGTTAGCGGATGTTATTACCGAATTGGAGCGAACTTATGACATTTCCATCAAAACCGAAAAGATTGACCTCGATGAAAAATTTACTGGAACCATTCCATCAGACAATCTCGAATTGGCCTTACAGATTGTAAGTTCTGTATACCATCTTAATCATACGAAAAACAAAAATCAGATTATTTTCAGACAGCAGGAATGAGAGGCTACAATTGTTTTTTATTGATTTTACTGCTCTTTTCGGCAAGTTGTTTTTCACAGCAAAAATTGCCGTTGAAGGCGGTACTTCTTTATATTGAAAAACAACATGAAGTCAAATTCAGTTATGTGGATGAGATCGTCACAGATAAAATCATTCTTTTACCCGAAGCATCGCTGTCGCTGCTGCAGAAACTAGAAAATCTGCAATCACAACTGCCTGTTGGCTTTGAAATCATAGATGGTAAATACATTACCATTTTGGAATCTGGAAAGGTTGTTTTGAAAGAAAACATGAGAGCCTTTGATTTGAAAGAAGTGGCCATCGACCATTATCTGACTACGGGAATTTCAAAAAAAACCGGCGGCACTTTTATCATCAAACCGAAAAAATTCGGGATTTTACCCGGACTTACAGAACCAGATGTCTTGCAAACCATACAGCAAATTCCGGGAATTTACAGTGCCGACGAAAGCATTTCAAACATCAATGTACGCGGCGGTACGCACGACCAGAATTTATTTTTGTGGAATGGCATCAGGATGTTTCAGACCGGGCATTTTTTCGGGCTGATTTCGGCCTTTAGCCCGTTGCTGCCCAATAAAATTTCAATTTCAAAAAATGACAGTTCGGCATTTTTTGGCGAAAGCGTTTCGAGTGTGGTTGACATTTCGACACATGCCGATTACATTGAAAACCCTGAAACCGGTTTGGGTTTAAACCTGATCAGTGCCGCGTTTTATTCCAAAGCAAAAATATCAGAAAAAGCAGCGGTTTTAATTTCCGGCCGGCGTTCTTTTACCGATGCCGTTTCGACGCCAACCTACCAGAAATACTACAATTCCGTTTTTCAAAATACGATGGTTACCGATTTAAACAACAATGAAATCATCGATTACAATACAGATGAAAATTTCTTTTTTTATGATTTTACGGCACAATACCAACAGGAAATCGGTACAAAAAATGAACTTTTTGCCGATGCGATCATGATTTCGAATGCGCTCGGAATCCGGCAAAATGCAACCATTGACAACCAATACCAATCACGTTACAGTTCGCTTGAGCAACAAAATTTCGGTGGCAGCCTGAGTTGGAAAACCAATTGGAATGACCGCCATTATACAAAAATCAATGCCTATATTTCACGCTATAATCTTGACGCTTTGAATAATGCTATCGAAAACAATCAGGTTTTAAAACAACAAAATACGGTTTTAGATACCGGTTTAAAAATTGAAAACCACAACAAACTCAATACAAATTTAAACCTCAACAGCGGTTATCAGTATAACGAAACCGGCGTTACAAATGATGATGAAACGAACAATCCGTTTTTTAGCAGGCAAATTACCGAAGTGTTGCGGAGCCATGTTTTGATTGCTGAAACCGAATATATTTCAAAGAATCGAAAGCTGTTTTTAAAAACCGGCATTCGTGCCAATTACTTTGAAAGATTCAATAAAATGGCAATTGAACCGCGGTTGCAGTTTTCGTATGCTTTGACAGATTTGTTTCAGCTTGAATTCCTGGGTGAACGAAAAAGCCAGACCATGTCACAGATTATTGACATGCAACGCGATTTTCTTGGAATTGAAAAACGCCGCTGGACGCTGTCGAATGACGGCAGCATTCCAATTCAGAAAAGTTCGCAAATCTCGCTCGGATTCACATTCAACAATAAAAAATGGCTGCTTTCGATAGACAATTTTTATAAAAAAGTAGGTGGAATTTCGAGTACAAGCCAGGCGTTCAGAAACCAACTTGAAGCCGTCAAAATCAACGGTGATTATACAATTGCCGGTTCGGAAATTCTGTTGCAGCGCCATTTCAGGAATTTTTACAGTTGGATCGCTTACAGTTTTACGCGTAATGAATACGATTTTAAATCGTTTGATCCGAACCAGTTTCCGAACAATTTTGAAATGGAACACAGCATTTCTTGCGCAGCGGTTTACGATCAGGAAAAACTTAAAATTGCGCTTGGCGGAAAATGGCATTCGGGCCGTCCGACTACAAAACCATTCGGGTTTTCAAAGCAGGAAATCAAGTATTTAGAGCCGAACAGCAACAACCTCAGCAGCTTTTTACAATGTAATATTTCAGCTTCATATTATTGGAATCTCGGAAAAAAATCACGGCTGCAAATTAACGGATCCGTGTTGAATGTCCTGAATAAAAAAAATACGATCAACCGTTATTACCGCATCAGCACACAAAGCAACAGCATCGAAAGTGTCAATACGTATGCACTGGAACGCACGCCGAACCTCAGCCTGAAATTTACGATTTAACTTACATTCTTTCAGGAACTGAAATGCCCAATAGTGAAAATGCAGCTTTGATGGTTTCTGCCACTTTTTGCGACAATTGCACACGGAATGCTTTCTTTTGCTCATTTGTTTCGCCCAGAATTGAAACCGTTTGGTAGAATGAATTGTATTCTTTTACGAGTTCGTAGGTGTAATTGGCGATAAGCGCCGGACTGCGGTTTTCGGCAGCATTCTGGATCACTTCAGGAAACAACTCGAGTTGTTTAAGCAGTTCTTTTTCCTTTTCGTGCAATTCGATTCCGTCCAATGAAACATCCAAGTCAAAATCGGCTTTACGCAAAATGGATTGGATCCTTGCATAAGTATATTGAATAAACGGCCCGGTATTTCCTGCAAAATCTACTGATTCTTCAGGGTTGAACAGGATTCGTTTTTTTGGATCCACTTTTAAGATGTAGTATTTTAAAGCACCGAGCCCGATGGTGTTGTACAATGCCGCTTTTTCGGCATCGGAATAACCGTCAAGTTTCCCGAGTTCTTCTGAAATTTTCTGGGCCGTATCGGTCATTTCTTTCATCAGGTCATCAGCATCTACAACTGTTCCTTCACGGCTTTTCATTTTTCCGGAAGGCAAATCGACCATCCCATATGACAGGTGAAACAGGTTTTCAGACCAGTCGAAACCTAATTTTTTCAGGATCAGAAATAACACTTTAAAATGGTAATCCTGCTCGTTTCCTACGGTGTAAACCATTCCGCCTACATCCGGGAAATCCTTAACCCGCTGGATCGCCGTTCCAATGTCCTGTGTCATGTAAACTGCGGTTCCATCTGAACGCAAAACGATTTTACGATCGAGTCCGTCAGCGGTTAAATCAATCCACACCGAACCGTCGGGATCTTTTTCGAAAATACCTTTTTCGAGTCCGAATTGCACGACTTCTTTCCCCAATAAATAGGTATTGCTCTCGTAATAATACGAATCAAAATCGACTCCGATACTTTTGTATGTTTGTTCAAAACCTTCATAAACCCAGCCGTTCATTTTTTTCCAGAGTGCGATGACGGTTTCGTCACCTGCTTCCCAGTCGAGCAGCATTTTTTGGGCTTCAAGAATGATCGGGGCTTGTTTTTTGGCCTCTTCTTCAGTTTTTCCTTCGGCGATTAGCGCATGAATCTGCTCTTTGTATTTTTTGTCAAATTCGACATAATATTTTCCTACAAGTTTGTCGCCTTTCAGGCCGGTATTTTCCGGAGTTTCATTCAAGCCAGATCTTTCCCAGGCCAGCATCGACTTACAAATATGAATACCACGGTCGTTGATAATTTGCGTTTTATATACTTTTTTCCCGGATGCTTTTAAAATTTCTGAAACAGAATATCCCAACAATACATTTCTGACATGGCCTAAATGCAGCGGTTTGTTTGTGTTTGGGGAAGAATATTCGACCATAACAGCCTTGTCATTTGGGTTTTCAGCTGTAAAACCAAATTGCGGATTTTGCCTGATCTCGTTGAAAAACTTCAAGTAGTAGGCATCAGAAATAACAATATTTAAAAAACCTGAAACAACATTAAAAGCAGCCACTTCTTCCACATGATCGACCAGGTATTGTCCGATTTTGTTACCAATATCGGCAGGGCTTCCCTTGATCACTTTTAATAATGGAAAAATCACCATGGTAATATCTCCTGCAAAATCTTTACGCGTACCCTGAAATTCTATTTTGTCTAAAGTGACATTATAAACATCTGCAAGCGCTTGCTGTATCTGCGGTGTAAGGATTTTTGAAAGTGACATAGTATTGGTTTTAAGTGTGCAAAGATAGTTATATCGGATACAAAAAGGAAATAGATTTTAACTGGTTGTTGGGAATTTTCAGCTTCAAAACATCCAGCAAAAATATTGATGCTACACTGAACGGATGCTTCTAATTCTTATCAACAATTTCATCAACATAAATTGTAAGAATTTTATATTATAAAACTTTAAAAAAATGCATTTCATCGATTTTATTTGCTTTTTAACGATAAAAGAACAAATATTTGAGTCGTCAAAAACAAAATGCCGTAAGATGTTAAATTCAAAATTTACTATGAAAAGAATTATACTCCTTTTTGCCCTCCTTTTTTCAGTGCTTGGCTTTTCCCAGGTTATCACTGTAAATACAAACACCTACACTGTTCCGGATTTAGTTAATACGGTGCTGATCAATTCCCCTTGTGATAGTGCTACAAACATAACCTGGAAAACCGGAACCAATTTTGGTTCGACCAACGGAATTGGATTTTTCCAAAACACCAATCCGAATTTTCCAATCCCAGCAGGGGTTATTTTATCAACGGGAAATGTTGCCAATGCACCAGGACCGAATAATAATGACGTTGACCTTGATGACGGAAGTACAGCCTGGCCGGGCGATCCCGATCTTGAAGCGACTTTAACTGCAGCAGGACTTCCTCCAATGAGTTCTGCAAATGCAACAATATTAGAATTTGATTTTACACCAAAATCAACCAACTTTAGTTTTGATTTCCTTTTTGCCTCAGAAGAATACGGAAATTACCAATGTGAATTTTCGGATGCGTTTGCATTTTTGCTAACCAATACCGTTACCGGAGTAACAACAAACCTAGCTGTTGTTCCGGGAACGAACGCACCGATTTCGGTACTTACGATCAGGGATTTCCTGTACAATTCAGGATGCCCATCGGTAAACAGCCAGTTTTTTGGTGCTTATAATGGCGGGATTTCTGCTGCAGCTTCACCTACAAGCTACAACGGACAAACCAAATTATTGAATGCGTCAGCGGTGCTGGTGCCAAATACATTATACCACATTAAACTGGTCATTGCTGACAGGGACGATTACAAATCTGATTCTGCGATTTTTATTGCATCGGACAGTTTCAACATCGGACAAGACGTTTTAGGTCCGGATGTCACTGTTAGCAGCCAAACTGCCATTTGTTTCGGACAAGATCACACGATCAATTCGGGACTCAATCCTGCCGACTATGTATCTTTCGTATGGAAAAGAAACGGCGTGGTTTTAACCGGTGAAAACGGCCCTTCATTAGTGGTCCATGATGCAGCCCGTTATGAACTTACGTATCAAAAAATAGGATGCCTTGCAGTATCTGACAATATTAAGGTAGAATATTATCCTGAAATCATTCCGGGAACACCGCAAACATTATACAAATGTGTTTCAAGTACGGGAAGTTATCAGTATGATCTTTCGATCAATACGCCAATTATCAAAACCGGAATGAATGCAGCAACGATCGTTACCTACCACGGCTCGTTACCAGATGCAGAATCTGGTTTGCGTCCGCTGTCATTAAATTATACAAGCAACGGGCACGAAACGATTTATGCGAGGATAAAAAGCCACAACAACAATTGTTACACGACCAAGCAAATTGACCTTCGTACCACTACGCCGCCTGTGGCAAACAAACCTTCAGACATGACGCTTTGCGCAAGATCTGCAACGCTTAATAATGGTATTTTTCAATTTGCGCCACAAACATTAGCGGTATTGCTCGGTCAGGATGCAACGATAAATCTGGTTTCCTATTATACTTCCGAAGCGAATGCGCTTGCAGGAATTAACGAACTGGGTACAAGTTACATTGGAACCAACAACACCAAAATTTTTGTAAGGGTCCAGAATGCTTATGACAGCAATTGTTACAGCATTACCGATTTCACTTTATTCATCAAACCATTGCCTCCTGTTGACAAATTGGCAAATGTTATTTTGTGCGACAGTTATGTGTTGCCTCCATTGGTAAACGGAAATTATTTCACCGGGCCGGACGGAACAGGTTTCCCAATGCTTGCCGGGGATTTGATTATTGAAACGCAGACCATCCACATTTTCAACCAGCCTGACGGACCGGGAACTTGCGCCGGAAAAAGCAGCTTTAAAGTAACCATTCTTGACCCGCTGACCTTGTCTCCTGGAAATGTAAAAGCCTGTGGTTCTTACAGTCTTCCGACTTTAATTGCCGGTAATTATTTTGACGGGCCAGACGGAACCGGAAACCAGCTTCCTGCCGGAACAAAAATCACATCGACACAAACTTTATATGCTTTTTACACTTCGGTAGATCCTTTTTGTAAAATCGACGTATCGTTTACGGTAACCGTTAATCCTAAAATCGAATTGCCGGTGTTTGAAAATGTATTCCGATGCACATCATATGCCTTACCTGTACTTGCTACCGGACGCTATTTTGACTTACCTGACGGAAATGGAAATGAACTTCCTGCCGGAACAATAATCACATCAACGCAAACCATATATGTTTATGCAGTAACACCTGAAAACTGTGCCTCAAAAGACGATTTTGATGTCGTGATCGGTGTGCCAAGTCCGGCAAATATTTCACAGTGCCCGGCATATGAATTGCCACCACTAACCGTTGGGAATTACTTTACAGAAAGAGCCGGAGGCGGAACGATGATACCAGCCGGGACGATTATAGACCAGCCGTATATGAAAATCTTTATTTACGCGCCTTCTGCAGAAGGTTGCATGGATGACATTTCCTTTGAAATCGAAATCCAGCAGCCTCAGATTGACAAACCCGATCCGGTAACAACCTGTTACAGTTATACTTTACCTCCACTTGCAAATGGTGATTATTATTACCGCGCCAATGGTTTGGGAGGCATCGTTCTTCCTGGAACAGTAATTACATCAACACGTGCTGTTTATGTATACAAAAGAGTCTCGGCTACTTGTGACAACCAACACCGTTTTGTAGTTACGATCAGCCCGCAGCCGACCATCGATTCAAGAGGTAATCTCGACGTATGTAATTCTTATAAACTGACTACGCTTTCTGTAGGAAATTATTATACCGAACCTAATGGCGGCGGCCAATTATTGCCTGGAGAAACGGTATTAACCGAATCCCAGACTGTATATGTTTATGCCAGAAGTACTTTCGGCTGTGAGTCGCAAAGCCATTTCGATGTCAACATCTCAATTATGTTAGCCGATCAACCGGCGAATGTAGAAGAATGTGATCGTTATGTATTACCGGCTTTAACGGTAGGGAATTATTTTACGCATTCGCATGATGCTACTACGCCAACCGGCGGAACGATGCTGCATGCCGGTGATGTCATTACATCTTCACAAAGATTGTACGTATATACCGAAAACCTGTTAAGGATTAGTTGCACTGATGAAAATTTCTTCGATATCATAATCAATAACACTCCGGTTGTAGCGCCTGTGAGCAATATCTCGGTTTGTAATTCTTACACCTTGCCTGCGCTTGCTGTTGGAAACTATTATACCGAAACCATGAAAGGTGGCACACGATACAATGCAGGTGATGTTTTAACGACAACACAAACCTTATTCGTATATGCTGAAAGCGGTACCAGAAAAAATTGTTATGACGAAAAATCTTTTAAAGTCACTATTTTTAATGTAGACGAACCAGATAATGTTACTACTTGCGAAAGCTATGTATTGCCTGCGTTGACCATTGGGAAATATTATACACAAACTAATGGTGGCGGAACCAATTTACTGGCCGGACACGTTATCAGAACGACACAAACGATTTATGTGTATTCGCGTTCGCCATTCAGTCCTGTATGTTTTGATGAGCATTCATTTTTAGTAACCATTGTCGATACGCCGGTGGCACATGCTGTAACCGCGGCTATGACAACAGTTTGCGATGAAGATGGGAATAACGATGGCATTACAGGCTTTAATCTGACAACGCTTAATGCAACCATTCTTGGAAGCCAGACAGGTACCGAATTTACAGTAACCTATTTTGCCAATAGAAATGATGCTGCCGCCAATGTAAATCCGATTACTTCAACTACTGCTACTACAGCCGTAGCCAGAGTATCAAATACGCTTACAGCAAATTGTTTCGACTTGAGAAACCTGACGATTAAAGTACACAAACTGCCAGAACCAACCCCGGTTGGCGGTATAATCTGTTACGATAGTAAAGCTAAAGTCGTGTTGAAATCATTTACGATCCACAGCGGACTGACCACCGGTTATACATTTGAATGGTATAATGAGGCAGACGAATTAGTAGGAACAGGCAGCAGTTATGAAGCCGTTCTTCCGGGAGACTATTATGTAATCGCCACAAGCGATATTACCGGATGTCCGTCAGAAGAAGCGCATGTCATGGTAAACCCTTCAGAACCGGCAAGCATTGCCTACTCGATCACTGATGATTTTGTAGACTCTCAGGTCATTACCGTAATCGCTACAGGTGTTGGCGGTGATTATGAATACCAATTGGACCACGGCCCGTTTCAGGACAGCCCGGTATTTACCAATGTTTCTTCGGGAACACATACGATCACGGTAAGAGATAAAAATGGCTGTGAGCCTTCTTATGCAACTGCATTGGTAGTCAATTATCCTAAATTCTTTACACCAAACGGAGATGGATTTAACGATACCTGGAACATTATCGACCTCAAAGCACAAGCCGATGCCAAGATCAGTATCTTTGACCGACAAGGTAAATTCCTGACTTTCATCAAACCAAATGGCGCAGGCTGGGACGGAACATTTAACGGTCGCGAATTGCCATCAACAGATTACTGGTTTGTCGTTAACTATGAAGAAGACGGTATGTCCAAAGAATTCAGGGCGCATTTTGCCATGAAACGATAATAAAAAATAACCCCAAAGCGGCTTCAGGATTTCTGAAGCCGCTTTTTTTTTTTTTTTTTTTTT
>Ga0081606_1000100_pt1 | contig 60663 bp, 55 predicted proteins | sample EareggfetidaYelm_FD_71127 | JGI IMG/M metagenome (GOLD analysis project Ga0081606, IMG submission 71127) | Earthworm egg capsule microbial community from the University of Washington, USA - E. fetida Yelm (SPADES assembly) (version 2) | ecosystem: Host-associated > Annelida > Reproductive system...
GTGGCGGTGTCGCTGATGCCTGGCGAGGTGCAGGCGCGCTTCGCCTCCCCGAGCGTGCACGCGATGGCGGCGGGGCCGGACTACGCGGCGGCCGTGTGGCGCGCCTCGCCCAACTACAACGCGCGGCCCACGGGCGCGGGTGGCGGCGTGCAGGTCATCGTCATCCACACGTGCGAGAGCAGCTACGCGAGCTGCTGGAGCTGGCTGGTCAACACCGAGTCCGGCGTGAGCGCGCACTACGTGGTGAACGAGAGCGGCTCGGAGATCTCCCAGCTGGTGCGTGAGTCGAGCCGCGGCTGGCACGTGGGCGCCACGTACGTCAGTTCGCTCAACGGCGGCCAGATGACGCATCTGGAGGGCACGTCGGTGAACAACTTCGCGGTGGGTATCGAGCACGGTGGCTCGGCCAGCCAGACGACCTTCCCGGCGGGGCAGATCGAGGCCTCGGCGAAGCTCACGTGCGACATCTCTCGCGACAACAGCGTGCCGCGCGACGCCTACCACATCGTGGGCCACGGCAAGCTCCAGCCCTACAACCGCACGGATCCGGGTGCCAACTGGCCGTGGAGCTCGTACCTCGCCCGGGTGCAGGAGCTGTGCGGGGACGCGCTCATCATCGACAGCAACAACGACTACAACGACATCTCCAAGGGCAAGCTCGAGGTGTCGAGCAACTGGACGTCCTCGGCGAGCGTGGCGGGCTACTACGGCTCGGGCTACTGGTACGCGAACACCCAGGCCATCTCGGACCCCGCGACGTTCTCCTTCTACCTGTCGGCGGCGGGCACCAAGACGATCGACGCATGGTGGACCTCGGGCACGGATCGCTCGACGGTGGCTCCCTTCCTCGTCCTGGACGCCAGTGGCAAGCAGTTGGCCAAGGTGGTGGTGAATCAGCAGACGGGGGGCGGCACGTGGAACACGCTGGGCACCTACGCGTTCACGGCCGGGTGGAACAAGGTGCAGCTCAGCCGCTGGACCACCACGGGCTCGGTGGTGATCGCCGACGCCATCCGCGTGCGCTGACACGTGTCGTCTCGGTGGACCGGTTTTCCACTCCTGGTGGGGCACTGGTCCACTCCGAAGTCCTTTCTCTGAAGCCGAGAAAAACAGGCTTCCCTTGGGATCCAGGACAAGGCATTTTGTCGAGCCCTCGCCCCCCTGGAGGGGGCCGAGTCGCCGTCCATCCCCAAAAGGAGTGCTCGTATGCGACCGTTCCGTCAGCCACTGGTTGCCGCCGCCCTGGCGTTCTCGCTGTCCGCCTGTGGCCCGCAGGAGTCCGTGGAGTCCCCGTCGAGTGCCGTGGAAGACGCGCGCACGCCCGCGCAGGTCGAGGCCGAGCGCACCCCGTACGAGCTGGACGCGGCGTTCGCCCGGGCCGGACAGGACTTCCAGGTACCGGCGGAGCTGCTCAAGGCCATTGCCTACGCGGAGACGCGCTTCGAGATGATCCAGGGCCACCAGGAGTTCGAGGGCATGCCGGCGGCCTCGGGCCTCATGGCGCTCCGGGGTGGGAACCTGACGGAAGGAGCGAGGCTGGCGGGAGTGAGCGTGGAGGAGGCGCGCACGAAGCCGGAGGCGAACATCCGGGCGGCGGCGGCGCTGCTGTCGCAGTGGGCCAAGGCCGAGGGCATCGCGCGCGAGGATGTGGGCGCGTGGGCGCCGGGGGTGGTGAAGCTCAGCGGCATCACGAATCCCGAGGCCCAGGCGCAGTACGTGCACCGGGAGGTGTACGGGGTGATGCGCTCGGGCGTGGTGGCACAGACGCCGGCGGGGGACGTGGCGGTGTCGCTGCTGCCCACCGAGGTGCAGGCGAAGTTCGCCTCCCCGAGCGTGCACGCGATGGCGGCGGGGCCGGACTACGCGGCGGCCGTGTGGCGCGCCTCGCCCAACTACAACGCGCGGCCCACGGGCTCGGGCGGCGGCGTGCAGATCGTCGTCATCCACACGTGTGAGGGCAGCTACTCAAGCTGCTGGAGCTGGCTGACGAACACGGCCTCCGGCGTGAGCGCGCACTACGTGGTGAACGAGAGCGGTTCGGAAATCTCCCAGCTGGTGCGCGAGTCGAGCCGCGGCTGGCACGTGGGCGCCACCTACAGCCCCAGCCTCAACGGGGGCGTGCTGTCCAACTTGAGCGGCGCGTCGGTGAACAACTTCTCGGTGGGCATCGAGCACGGCGGCTCGGCCAGCCAGTCGAGCTTCCCGGCGGGACAGATCGAGGCCTCGGCGAAGCTCACGTGCAACATCGCCAAGGACAACGGCATCACCATCGACAGCTACCACATCGTGGCGCACGGGAAGCTGCAGCCGGCCACCCGCACGGACCCGGGTCCCAACTGGCCGTGGAGCTCGTACATCAGCAAGGTGAAGGGCTACTGCGGCTCCACGCCGCCCCCGAGCGGCTCGGAGCTCATCATCGACAGCAACAACACCAACAACGACACCACCAAGGGCTACATCGAGGTGTCGAGCAACTGGATTTCCACGTCCTCGTCGGCGGGCTACTACGGCTCGGGCTACTTCTACGCCAGCACCCAGGCCATCTCGGACCCCGCGACGTTCTACTTCTACGCGTCCGCGGCGGGCACCAAGACGATCGACGCCTGGTGGACCTCGGGCACCAACCGCTCGGCGGCGGCGCCCTTCATCTTCGTGAACGCCGCGGGCACCACCGTGGCCTCCCCGAAGGCGAACCAGCAGGTGGGCGGCGGCGCCTGGAACACCCTTGGCACCTTCGCCGTCACGGCGGGCTGGAACAAGGTGCAGCTGAGCCGCTGGGCCGCGGACGGCTACGTGGTCGTCGCGGACGCCATCCGCGTGCGGTAGTGATGAGGCGTGATGACGCGTGAGTGGCTGAAGCGCTGGGGACGGGGTGGGGTGCGGCGGTTGGCCGTGCTCGCCCTGGTCCTGGCTGGATGCGGCAAGGTGGGCGGGTGCGGTGCTTCCGGCCCCCTGTCCGAATCGGAACGGCGCTCCTTGCCGGGCCTCGTCGCCTTCGTGTCGGAGCGGGCGCCCCAGCGCGATGTCTGGCTGGTGCGGCCCTCCACGGGCGAGGAGACCCAGCTCACGCGGGGTCCCGATGATGAGTACCCCGCCGCGCCGTCTCCGGACGGCTCGGCGGTGATGGTGGTGGCCTCGGCGGAGATGCAGGGGCTGCACGTGGAGCAACTGCGGCTGGCCCCGCTCGATGGCGGCCCCGTGGTGAACGTGACGCCGCCCCGCTCGAGGGCTCGCAACCCGAGCTGGGCGCCGGATGGCCGCTGGTTCGTGGCCGAGTCGGACGCCCAGGGCTTCAGCGACGTGGTGCGGCAGGCTCCAGGCGAGGGCGCGGAGGTATTACCGCTGGCCACGGCGCGCGAGGGCAACTTCGAGCCGAGCGTGTCCCCGGATGGAACCCAGGTGGCGTTCGTGTCCAGCCGCTCGGGAGACCCCGAGGTCTACGTGATGAAGGCGGACGGCTCGGACGTGCGCCGGCTGACCACCTTCCACAAGGAGGACATGGCGCCGCTCTGGAGTCCCAATGGCGAGTGGATCTCGTTCCTGAGCGACCGGGAGGGCCGCGTGCGGCTGTTCGTGGTCAAGCCGGACGGGACGACGCTGCGCGCGGTGTCCGGGAGCGCGAAGCTGGGCGAGGAGCGCGAGCCCACGTGGAGCCCGGATGGGCGCAAGCTGGCCTTCGTGGCGCCGCTCAAGGCCAAGGACACCCAGGACACCAAGGCGCGCATCTGGTTGGTGGACCTGGCGAGCGGCGGCGAGCCGGTGGCGCTGACGGACGGCAAGGCCGTGGATGATCAACCGGCGTGGAGCCCGGACGGCAAGTACCTGGTGTTCGCCTCGGACCGGCTGGGAGACGTGGAGCTGTTCCTGATGCGGGCGGATGGGAGCGGACAGACGCGGTTGACCACGTCCCCGGGCGCGGATTGGCTGCCGCGCTGGTTCACTCCGCCGGGTAGAAAGTGACGATGAGCGCGGCGCCCGGGGCGGCACCCACGTTGCGCTTCATGTAGGCCTTCTCGCCCTTCACCGCGAGCTCGAAGACGTCCGGCACCGCGCCCGAGTGCACGTAGACGAAGAGGCCCGTCTCGCTCGTGAGCTTCTGGGTGGCGCTCTGGAAGTCCGCGCTGGGGTAGTAGATGTGCGCGGTGACGTCGTTGTTCTCGCCCACCACCCGTACGTTCGCGCGGGGCACGCCGGACGCGTCCACCACGCGGCCGAGGATGAAGCCCGCGTCCTTCAAGGTGCCCGCCCGCCCGTCGCTGCGAGTGCGGATGGCCTGCTCGCCCAGCGCGTGCGTCAGTGCGTCATGGAAGGCATTGGGCAGGGCCCAGACGCGCGTGCCGACCAGGTCGAGGCTCGGCCGCGTGCGCGTGAAGACGGTGTCGAAGAGGATGGTGGAGCTGCGCACGAAGCCCTCGTGCTCCAGGCGCGCGGCGAGGCTCAGGTGGATGCCGTTCACGGCCACATCGGGCACGAAGAAGCCTCCGCCGGTGTCCACGACGCCCTGGCCGAGCACGGCGTGCTCGTCGTTCACGCCCACGCCCAGGGGCTCCTCGAGCGTGAGGGTGAAGCCGTCGAGCGTGGGCGCTCCCTGGCCCTGGGCCGCGAGCAGCCGCGTGGCCTCGGGAAATACCTCGGCCTGGCCGGAGACGGTGATGGTCGGGTTGTCCGGATCGATCGCCGTACCCATTCCGTCGGACTCCGGCGCCAACCCGGGACCGCAGGCGGCCGGGGCGAGACCCAGAAGAGCGCAACAGAGGATGCCAGTCGGACGTTTCATGACTGAGAGCCAACCTCTCCATGCCCCGGCGCGTTGGCAATCCACCCCCCAGGTCCGAAGTGTCGGCGGGCGGACGGCTCGCTGAAGACAGCGAAGGCCGCCTCCTCGCCTCATGATGAGGAAGGAAGCGGCCTTCGCGCGGGCACGGCGTCAGGAACCGTTAGCGGCTGCCCCACCCGCCGCCACCGCTGCTCCCGCCGCGGCGAGGGGAGCCACTGTCACGCGACGGGGAGGAGCCACTGTCACGGGACGGGGAGGAGCCACTGTCACGGCCGCCGCCGTTGCCCCAACCCCCGCCGCTGCTGCTACCGCCGCGGGACGGAGGGGGAGAGGACGGGCTGGAGGGGCTGCTGCTTCCTCCACCCGAGCCCCAGCCGCCGCCGCGGCTCGGAGACGACGAGCCCCCCGGGTTGTTGTCCCGGTCGGGACGGCGTCCCGGCGGATCCGTGTTCGGGTTGCCCGGCGTGTTCGGAGGAGGCGTGGGCGGAGTGGAAGGACCGCCACCGCCTGGGTTGGACGGAGGCGGACTCGTGTTGCCGCCCCAGCCGCCGCTGCCCGGAGGCCGCGAGCCGGTGCTCGAACCCGGCGGAGGCGAGCCCCTGCCGCCGCCCGAGGCGGGGGGAGGCGCGGGATTCGGCGAGCCCCAACCGCCTCCCGAGTCGTTGCCCGAGGGCGGACGCGAGCCATGGCCCGAGCCCGGCGGAGGACGGTTGTGAGAGTCCGAGCCCCAGCCGCCGTCATTCGGACGCGACGGTGGATACGAGGGGGAGGGCGAGTGGCCGCCGCGGGGCGGGGGCGCGGGCGTGGCGTCGTGCGAGTTGCCCCACCCACCGGAGCGCGGGGGCGGCTGGTAGTTGCTCGGCCGGGGCGCGGGCCGGTAGTTGTTGTAGACGTACACCGAGCGATTGCGATCCCAGTTGTACGTGCTGCCCGCGTAGGTGTGCGGGAAGTAGTCGTGGTGGTGGCGGCCGTGCAGGTAGCAGGTGTCGCCGCTCGGACCCGGGTGGTAGTCGTAGTACCAGACCTGGCGCGCGCCCCGGTAGACGTACACCTGGTTCGAATAGGTGTACGTGTTGACGTCGACGGGCACGTAGTCGTGCACGTGGTCGTACGAGAGCGTGCACCAGCCTCCGTACGAGTCGGGGTGCTCGCCCATGTAGCGGTATTCGTAGGTGCTCACCGTCGAGTACCCGGGACGGTGGTGGGCATGGACGACACAGCCCGAGCCCATGAGCAGGGCGGTCGGCAGAGCGAGGACGAGCAGGGGACGCATGAGGATTCTCCAGGGCCGGCGACGGGCCCACCCGGCGCATTTCATCACGGCAACACGGGGATGGACGCGAGCCGGGTGCGGAAATTCAACCTCAGTGCACCACGCGTTCGCTGGAGCCCGGGCGGGGGGTGTACAGCTTGCCCAGGCACGAGAGGATGTGCTCGCGGTACTCGCTCACCTCGCGCAGGCCGCACACCATCCACCGGCCCGCGATGACGAGCGTGGGCACGCCCCGGACGCCCCGGCCCGAGGCCAGCTCGTGCTCGTCGAGGATGAGCTTGCGCGTGTCGTCCGAGTGGTACGCCGCCGAGAAGGGTCCCATGTCCAGGCCCACGCGGCTGGCCAGCTCGAAGATGACGTCCGTGCGCGTCACGTTGACCCCCTGCTCCAGGGCGGTGCGCTGCATCATCCGCGCGAGCTGGGCCCTCGCCGTGGGCCCCTGCAACCGCGCGGCTTCCAGCGCCGCCAGCGCCGGGACGCTCGAGCGCGGCGCGTCTCCTCCCCGCCACAGCTCCGTCGTCAGCAGCGGCGCCACGGACTCCGGCTCCTGCCGCGCCCGCTCCACCTCCGCGCTCAGCCCGCGCAACTCCTTCTCCGTGGGCCGCTTGTCCTGCACGCGCAGCGGATAGGGCCGCACCCGCCAGCGGATGATGTCTCCGAACTCTTGTTTGAGGGTCTCCAGCCGCAGGTCGGCCAGATAGCACCAGGAGCACAACACATCCTGGTAGACGGTGATCCGCAGAGGCTTGGGGGAGGGCTTCATGGGCGAGGGCGCCCAGACTACGAAGGCCGCGCTCCTCTTGCCAATCCCCTCCAACCCGCCGCCTCCGAGCCCATTCCCAGGAGGGCCGAGCATGGGGCTTGGCCGCTCGCCTGCCCTTTTTCCTACAGGGTCGGCCGGATGGCCGCGGACATCCGGCCGCGCTCGGAGATCCTCAGCGCGTGGTCGATCATCTCTCCGGCGATGTCCTTCTTCGTCGCCTGCTCCAGGCCCTCGAAGCCCGGACTGGAGTTGAGCTCCATCAGGCGGGGGCCCTTGTTGCCATCCAGCATGTCCACGCCCGTGAGCTCCAACCCGAGCAGGCGCGCGGCCTTCACCGCCACCTCGATGTAGGCGTCGGGCAGTTCCACCGGTGTGCCCTCGCCTCCGCGGTGGATGTTGGAGCGGAACTCGCCCTTCTTGGCCCGCCGCCGCATGGCTCCCACGACCCGGTCTCCCACCACGAGGGCCCGCACGTCCTGACCCTTGCTCTCCGCGACGAATTCCTGGAGCACCACCTCCTGCCCCAGGTCCCAGAAGGTATTGACGATGGTCTGTACCTCCTGGAGTGAGTGGGCGATCATCACCCCCACGCCCTGGGTGCCGCGCAGGAGCTTGATGATGACGGGCAGCCCGCCCACTTCCCGCACGAGCGTGCGGACGTTGCTGCGGTCGTGCGCCATCACCGTCCGGGGCACGTCCAGCCCCGCGCGGCACAGCAACTGGAGCGCCCGGAGCTTGTCGCGGCTCTGGGCAATGGCCGCGGCGCCATTGAGCACCGGCACCCCCATCATCTCGAAGTGATTCACCACCGCCAGGCCGTAGCCGGTGATGGAGGCGCCAATGCGCGGAATCACCACGTCCACGCCCTTGATGTCCACGCCCCGGTAGAGCATCCGCGGGTGGCTCGGGGCGAGCACCATGGTGCAACGCAGGGTATCGAGCACCAGGGGCCGTTGCCCGCGCTGCTTGATGGCCTCCACGAGCCGCCGCGTGGAGTACAGCGAGCGTTTGCGCGAGAGGATGACCACCGTCTTCTTGGCCCTCGGGCGGCGGGGCGGCGCGGTGCCGGAGGCGGACCGGGGCTCCGCCTCTCGCGTCTGGGCCTTGTCACGGGCCTGGACGGACGCCTTCTTGGTCGACACCTTCTTGGCGGGCATGGGGGGGCGGGACCCTACCACGGACGCGTCCGGGCCGTGTCCGTGGTGTTTGCTATCATCCAACGCGCATGAGCTCCCACGAACCCAATCCGGACGATGTCCTCACCAATCCGGGGGACGGCGGGCTCGACTCCGTCCTCATCCCCGAAGCGGGCGGCGTCGGCTCGGGCACGGAAGTCCTGGTGTTGCAGCCTCGCGCCACGCTCAAGCTGCGCCGCTGCCGCCTGCAGGTGACGGCGGGGCCCAACGAGGGCCGCTCCCTCGTGTCCGACAAGGAGCGCCTGCGCTGTGGGGCCCACTCCTCCAACGACCTGGTGCTCGCCGAGGACCGCGCCGTGAGCCGCCACCACTTCGAGATCCTCACCACCGAGCGTGGCTGGCTCCTGGTGGACCTCAACTCCACCAACGGCACCTTCCTGGATGGGCGCCGCGTCGAGCGCGCCTACCTGTCGCCGGGCGCCCAGGTGCGCGCGGGCTCCTCCCAGCTCTCCTTCACCCCCATTGACGAGGAGGTGACGCTGGAGCCCGACGGAGAGGGCGAGCTCGGGGGGCTGGTGGGCCAGAGCGTGCGCATGCGCCAGGTCTTCGCGCTCATCAAGAAGATCGCCCCGCTCGACGTGTCCGTCATCATCGGCGGGGAGACGGGGACGGGCAAGGAGCTGGTGGCGCGCGCCATCCACGAGCGCAGCGGCCGGGGCAAGGGTCCCCTGGTGGTGCTCGATTGCGGCGCCATTCCGCCCGACCTCATCGAGAGCGAGCTGTTCGGCCACGAGAAGGGCTCCTTCACCGGAGCCATGACCGCGCGGCCAGGCGCCTTCGAGCGGGCCCATGGCGGCACCATCTTCCTGGACGAGCTGGGCGAGCTGCGGCTGGACCTGCAACCCAAGCTCTTGCGCGTGCTGGAGAACCGCGAGGTGCGGCGCGTGGGTGGCAACGACGTGTTGGAGGTGGACTGCCGCGTCATCGCCGCCACCAACCGGGACCTGGTGAAGGAGATCGCCGCGGGCAACTTCCGCGAGGATCTCTTCTTCCGCCTGTCCGTCATCCACCTGCAACTGCCTCCCCTGCGCGAGCGCCGCGAGGACATCCCGCACATCCTCAAGCGCGCCCTGGCGGACCCGGAAGTGCTCGCCCGCCATGGCCGCAAGAACATCTCTCCCGAGGCGCAGGCCCTGCTGATGGCCTACGCGTGGCCGGGCAATGTGCGGGAGCTGGTGAACGTGTTGTCGCACGTGCTCGCCTTCAGCGAGGGCGAGGAAGTGCTTCCCCAGCACCTGCCCGCCCGGGTGCAGGGCCAGGCGCGCGAGCTGCCCCTGCCCTTCAACGAGCACCTGTCCTTCAAGGACGCCAAGGAGCAGTTGCTGGAGAACTTCGAGCGCGAATACGTCAACCGCGTCCTCTCGCGCTGCGAGGGAAACCTGTCACGCGCGGCCCGCGAGAGCGGCCTGCACCGCAAGTCCATCGAGCGGCTGGTGAAGAAATACCAATTGGATGCCAAGGGAATGAAACCCCGTTAGCGATTATCGTCCCTGGACAGAGCCAGGGCCGGTCACGTCCGTGAACCGCGTGCCCGTGATGCCCGCGCGCTCCAATGCGTCCTTGATTTCCTCGGACACGAGCAGGGCCACGGTCCAGCCCCAGGGTCGTAGGACCTCGGCGTCTCCCACCTTCGCGGGGTCGATGCGCATCCCGGAGACCGAGGAGTACGTGCCTGTCTTCTCGGGCATTCCATCCTCTGGGGTCCAGTACCGCACCTCCTCGCATGCGGCATCATCAATGCACTTCACCAACCGCGTGGCGTTGAGAATGAAGTGCGGGGCGGACTGGGAATCAATCTCCACCGGGATGAGCTGCACGTCTTCGGGTGCCTTGCCGGTGAAGATGGATGCCGCTCTGGCATGGACGACGGGGATGCTGAATGCCGCGTGTGAGTAGTCGAGAGGCTCGCCGGAGAGCTTGACCGGAATCCGGATGTGCTCGTCCTCGTGGGTCCGTTGCCCGATCCTGAAGCGCCAGGGGTCCTCGAGCTTCCGGCCCCCCTGATCGAGCGGGTGTCCGAGCTCCCAACGGCCCGAGCGGTACACATCATCGGACAACTTGAAGAAGCGCTTCGACATGAGGTCTTTCTTCCGTCATTCGCTCCGGGTGACCCACCTGTTGAGCCGGGTCCCCTTCGTCGTGAGCTCCCGCGCCAACACACCGAGCATCTTCGTCAGCGCCTCTCGGCAGCGCTCGATGCTTCTACAAGACGAAGTGGCCTGGTCCCGTCGCTCGTAGACCTCCTCATGGTACTCCCTCGGGTGCGGTCCTCTGTGGCCTGGGACGCGGACCTGGTTCGCCGCATCGTCGAGTGGCATACCCGCCCGGTCGAAGATTTCCTGGTACCTCGGTGTCCAGGGTCCTCCGTTGTGGGTGGACGTGCTGAACTTGTCGGAGGCGATGTGGTGCCAGGGACCCTCTTCGTCCACGGGCGCCGTGCTTCCGGCACTCATGCCTTGTGCCGTCATGGCCAGTGCACCGGGAGCGAGCGCGATGGTGACGGTCCCCTTGGCGGGGATGGCCACCGAGACCACTTCCGCGATCGCCGTGAACCGGAAGCCTCCCTTTGCGCTGGCCAGCCGCACCGCCTGTGCGGAACCGGGTAGTCCTGGCACCTTGGTTGCCAGCCCCGCGGTGCTCCCAATGGCGGCGGTGGCGAGCATGACGAAGACGCGCGCCGCGTTCTCGCCCATGACCTTGCCGTACGTCTCGCCCGCCGAGCGCACTTCATTGAAGGTCGTGGCGACCGCTATCTTCTTGGCGAGCTACCGCCATCCCGTGAGCAGGTTCCAGACGGTGTCCACGCCGAGATAGGCGAAGAGACACATCGTCAGGGTCGCCGCCACGCCCTTGGATACCGGCTCGGGTAGGAGCCATAAACCGAGGTACACGGTCATGGCCGTGAGGATGCTGTTTCGCACCGCCACCGGATCCACCATCGTACCCAGTGCCTCCTGGGTCTCGTTCAAGACCGAGTCCATGGATGAGCACGAGCAGCAGGAGAACAGACCCTCGTGACGGCATGCGAAGCCCTCCTGGCACTGGCGCTGGTGGGTAAAACATCCAGAATTCTACTGGGAGGGTCCTTACGCCGTCAGCCAGGGTGCACATCCTTCAAGGGGGCCGGGGCCCATTGAAGCCCCGCCGGGGCTCGTGTTACGCGCCCTCGCATGAGTGACCTCGCGGCGCCTCCCAAGGATTACAAGGACTCGGTCAACCTTCCCAAGACGGACTTCCCCATGAAGGGGAACCTGGCTCAGCTCGAGCCGAAGATGCTCGAGCGGTGGGCGGATCGGGCCATCTGGGGAAAGATGTTGGAGCGGCGCGTGGGCGCCCCGCCCTTCGTGCTCGCGGACGGTCCTCCGTATGCCAACGGCCACCTCCACGCGGGCCACGCGCTCAACAAGGTCCTCAAGGACATCGTCGTGAAGTACCGCGCCCTGTCCGGCCGCCAGGCGGATTACATCCCCGGCTGGGACACGCATGGTCTGCCCATCGAGCAGGCCGTGGAGAAGCGGCTCAAGGACAAGAAGATCGACAAGCGCACCCTGGACCGCGACACCTTCCTGGAGAATTGCCGCGCCTACGCCCTGGAGTTTATCGACATCCAGCGCGCCGAGTTCAAGCGCCTGGGCGTGCTCGGGGACTGGGACAATCCCTACCGCACCCTGGACTTCTCCTACGAGGCCCAGGAGATCCGCGAGCTGGCCACCTTCGCCCGGCGCGGCATGCTCTACCGGCGCAAGAAGCCGGTGTATTTCTGCCTCACGGACCAGACGGCGCTCGCCGAGGCCGAGGTGGAGTACGAGGAGCACTCCAGCCCCTCCGTGTACGTGGCCTTCCCCGCGGGCCCCGAGGTCGCCGAGCGCGTGCCCGCCTTGAAGGGCAAGGCCGTCTCCTTCGTCATCTGGACCACGACGCCCTGGACGCTCCCGGCCAACCTCGCCATCGCGATGAACGCCGAATACGAGTACGTGTTCTACGCGCTCGGCGAGCGCGTCATCTGCGTGGCCAAGGACCTCTTGCCCAAGGTGCTCGCCGAGGTGAAGGCGGACGAGCTCGAGGTGAAGACGGTGAAGCTGCCGGGCGGGGATGTGTCCGCCGCGGCGCTGGTGGACCCCGAGCGCATCCTCGCCTACGCGCGGGGCGATGAGCTGGAGGGCTGCACCTACCAGCATGTCTTCTACTCGCGCACGAGCAAGGTCATCCTTGGCGAGCACGTGACGCTGGAGGCCGGTACGGGCCTCGTCCATACGGCGCCCGGCCACGGCCAGGAGGACTACGAGGTCGGCCTGAAATACGGGCTCGACATCTACAACCCCGTGCGCCACGACGGTCGCTTCGACGACAGCGTGGGCGAATGGCTCGCGGGCCGGAAGGTCTTCGAGGCCAATCCGCTCGTCATCGACGTGCTCGCGGACAAGGGCGTGCTGCTCAACGGCAAGACGGACAAGGTCGAGCACAGCTATCCGCACTGCTGGCGCTGCCACAACCCCGTCATCCTCAGCGCCACGTACCAGTGGTTCATCCCGCTCGACCAGACGCAGCCGGATGGACGGACGTACCGGCAGCGGGTGCTCGACGAGGTGGACCGGGTGCAATGGGTGCCCTCGTGGGGACAGAGCCGCATCCGAGGCATGCTGGAGACGCGCCCGGACTGGTGCATCAGCCGCCAGCGCACCTGGGGCGTGCCCATCCCCATCGCCTACTGCGAGGGGTGTGACGAAGCGCTCATCTCTCCGGAGTTGATGGAGAAGGTGGCCGAGGCCGTGGAGAAGCAGGGCGCGGGCGTGTGGTACCGCACGCCGGTGAAGGACTTCCTGCCCGAGGGCCACGCGTGCGCGAAGTGCGGTGGGAAGGAGTTCCGCCGCGAGACGGACATCCTGGACGTGTGGTTCGACTCGGCGTGCATGTTCAGCGCGGTGCTGGACCGGCGCCAGCGCATCCCCGCGGACCTGTTCCTGGAGGGGAGTGATCAGCACCGCGGCTGGTTCCACTCCTCGCTCCTGGTGTCCGTGGGCACGCGCGACGTGTCGCCCTACAAGGCCTGCCTGACGCACGGCTTCGTGGTGGATGGCCAGGGCGAGAAGATGTCCAAGAGCAAGGGCAACGTGGTGGCCCCGGACAAGATCATCCAGCAGTACGGCGCGGAGGTGCTGCGGTTGTGGGTGGCCAGCAGCGACTACCGCAACGACGTGCGCCTGTCGGATCAGATCCTCAAGGGCCTGAGCGAGGGCTACCGGAAGATCCGCAACACCATCCGCTACGCGTTGAGCAACCTGTACGACTTCGACCCCGCGAAGGACGCGGTGGGGGCGGAGCAACTGCCTCCGTTGGACCAGTGGGCACGCGGCCGGCTCGCGGACGTGGTGTCGCGCGTGAAGAAGGCCTACGAGGCCTACGAGTTCCACCTCGTGTACGCCACGGTGGTGGACTTCTGCGCGGGGGACCTGTCGGCGGTGTACTTCGACATCCTCAAGGACCGGCTCTACACGTCCAGGGCCACGGGTCCGGCGCGACGGAGCGCCCAGACCGTGCTCCATGAGGTGGCCACGGTGCTCCTGCAAGTGCTCGCGCCCATCATGAGCTTCACGGCGGATGAGGCATGGCAATACCTGCCGGGCCAGAAGGCCGAGAGCGTCTTCTTGACGGACTTCCCCGAGCCCGCGGTGAAGCCGGACCCGGCGCTGGCCGAGCGCTATACGCAGCTCTTCGCGGTGCGCTCGGCGGTACAGGGCCTGCTGGAGGCGGCGCGGCGCGAGAAGATGATCGGCTCGTCACTGGAGGCGCGCGTGGTGCTGAGCGCGAGCGGCAAGGCGCGTGACTTCCTCCAGGCGAACGCGGCGGAGCTGCCCGGGCTGTTCATCGTGAGCCAGGTGGACCTGGCGGACGGGGCGGGAGACAAGGCTCAGGTGCTGGGCGAGGACGTGAAGGCCGAGGTGCTGCCCGCCCGGGGCGCCAAGTGCCCCCGCTGCTGGACCTACGCGGAGACGGTGGCCGCGGGGGCCGCCGTCTGCGATAAGTGCCAGGACGCACTTGCCTGAGTCATGGCGACTTCGCGCCGGGGCGGAGATCCTCGAGGCTCGCGCCAAGAATCTCCACGACCCGTGCGAGCTCCTCGGGTGAAAGCGTCGCGAAGCCCGCACGGAACGCCTGGACCTCGCCGTGGTGGACGTGCGCCGCCCCAGGTGTGAAGCCGAGCCCTCGCGCGCCCGCCGCGCGAGCCCACTCCCCGACCCGAACGCTTTCGTCCACGCGCACCCAGAGCGCGAGACCGCCCGCCGGTGGGCGGACGTCCACCACGGCCCTGGTGCGCGCGTCGTCGTGGAGGAGGCGCACCATCGCGTCGCGGCGCTCCCGATAAATCTGTCTCGCGCGCCGCGCGTGGCGCTGGAGCTCTCCGTCCTCGATGAGTTCGGCCACCGCACGTTCCAGAACGATGTCCCCCTGCCGGTCAATCACCTCCCGGACCGCGCATGCACGCTGAACGAACGAGGCGTCCGAGACGAGATAGCCGATGCGCACGGCGGGAGCGATCAGCTTCGATAACGAGCCGACGTAGATGGTTCCCCTGCCCGCGTCGCTCGCGGCCGATAAGGGGAGGAGCGGCGTCCCCTCGAAGTGGTACTCGTAGTCGTAGTCGTCCTCGATGATGGTGAACGTGTGTTGGGCGGCCAGGGCACGCAGGTGCATGCGGCGCTCGGGCGACATCGCCACGGTCGTCGGATACTGGTGGTGCGGCGTGACGTAGACCGCCTTGAGCCGGCCCTTCAGTGTCTTCAGCTTCGATTCGAGGACATCGACGACGAGTCCCTCTTCATCGATGGGGATGTGGAGGACCGAGGCACCCGCGAACTCGAAGGCCCGCCACGCCGGCACGTATCCTGGACTCTCGACAGCGACAACGTCACCGGAATCGAAAAGCGTGAGGCCCACGAGGCTGAGCGCCATCTGACTTCCCCGTGTGATGAGCACCTGGTCCGGGGAGCACGCGAGTCCGCGCGCCTGGTTCACGAAGTTCGCGAGCACCTCCCGCAGCACGCGGTCTCCAGCGGGATCTCCATACCCCAGTCCTCCACGACCCAGCGCCTTGAGCGCGCGCCGCTGCGCCCGCGCGATCACGTCGAGGGGTGCCAGTCGGGCGTCTGGCACTCCGTCGCTCAGGTTGAACCGGGCAACGGCCGGCAACGACGGCGCGTCGCGTTTCGCCCGCGCGGAGCGCACATCGGCCACGGGCATTTCCGGCAGTTTCAGTGCGACCCGCGTGCCTCGCGCTGGCATCGTCTCGAGCCAGCCCTGGCCGGCGAGCTCGTCCAGTGCGGCGACGACCACCTTCCGGTTCAGTCCGAGGGACTTCGCCAGCGTCCGGCTGCCGGGCAGGAGTGCGCCGGGAGCGAGCCGACCGCGCTGGATCTCCCGAACCAGCGCCCGTGCGAGCTGCTCGTGGCGCGGTGCGCCCACTCCGTCCTCCACGATGTCGAAGTCGAACCGCCAAGGCCGACCCTCTGGACCCCTGGGCATGTGTGAACTGGAGCCTCCCATGGGTCCAGCTTCGCGTTACGTCTCCTCTCGCGCAAGTCCACCCCGCGCCGCATGGGAGAATCGATGACCGTCCAGAATCCCGCCAGGTTCCACTCCGCCGACTTCGACAAGACCCCGCCTCGCCCTCGCGTGGTGATGCCCGACAAGCTCGCCCACCCCAGCGTGGAGAGCGCCGGCGCCCACGGTGACTACTCGAAGGCGCGCAAGCACCCCGTGTTCTTCGTCGACCTCCCTTCGCATGCGCTGAGCATGACGATCGGCTGGCTCGAACCGGGCCAGTCCTCGAACCGCCACCGCCACACCTACGAGACCATCCTCTACATCCTCGAGGGTGAGGGCTACTCGTACGTGGGTGGCAAACGCGTCGACTGGAAACAGGGTGACGCCGTCTATGTGCCCGTCTGGGCCTGGCACAACCACGTGAACACCGGCGTGGGTCGAGCACGCTACCTCGCATGCGAGAACGCTCCGATGCTCCAGAACATGGGCGGCGTGGCTCTGCGCGAGGAGGTTCCCGAGCGCGGTGATCAGCTCTTCGACAAGAACCACGAAGTGGATGGAGGCGCGCGATGAACGCCCCGCTTCGCGGAATCGTCGCGTACCCAATCACCCCGTTCACGGAGTCGGGACGCGTCAACGAAAGCCTTCTTGGTGACATCGTCGAGAGGATGATTCAAGCGGGCGTCCACGCGGTCGCTCCGCTCGGGAGTACCGGCGTGCTGCCGTATCTCTCCGATGACGAGCGGGAGGCCGTGGCGGAGACCGTCGTCAAGCGCGTGAACAACCGCGTCCCCACGCTGGTGGGGGTGTCGAGTCTCACGACGGAGCGCACCGTTCACCATGCGCGCCACGCGGAGAAGTCGGGAGCGAGCGCCGTGATGATCATCCCGATGAGCTATTGGAAGCTCACGGACAGGGAACTCATCGCGCACTTCGACGCGGTCGCGAAGGCGATCTCGATTCCGATCGCCGTCTACAACAACCCGGCGACGGGTGGCCTCGACCTGAGCCCCGACATGATCGCCAGGCTTCTCCAGATTCCGAACGTGACGATGGTGAAGGAGAGCACGGGCGATGTGAACCGGATGCACCGCCTGGTTCGACTCTGTGGAGACGATGTCGCGTTCTACAACGGCAGCAACCCGCTCGCGCTCGCGGCCTTCGTCGCTGGCGCCCGCGGCTGGTGCACCGCGGCGCCACACGTCATTCCGAAGCTCAACCTGGAACTCCACGACGCGGTGGCCCGGGGCGACCTGAACGCCGCGCGTCAGGCGTTCTATCGGCAACTGCCATTCCTCCAGTTCATCGTGGCGCACGGACTTCCGCGCGCGATCTCCGCCTCGCTCGAATTGATGGGAACGCGAGTGGGGCCCCTCCGTGCACCGCTCCAGCCGCTCGCCCAGGAGCAGCGCGATGAGCTGCGGCGCATCCTCGTTGAACTCGAAGTGCTGCCGTCCTGAGGCGAGGCCCTTGCGGGAAACTTGGGAAACGTTTAGGGTTTCCTGAGTTTCCATCCAGCGTTTCGTAGGGGGACACGCCATGACCCACCCGTTGCCGTCGGGGCCTCGATTCACTCCCGTGCAGACGTTTCGTTTCCTGCGCGACCCCACGCGCTTCTGCCTGGAATCCAAGGCGCGTCACGGGGATCCGTTCACCGCGCCCCTGGCCGTGGGCAACGTCGTCCTCACCGGCCAGCCCGAGGGCATCCGGGAGATCTTCAGCGCGGACCCGGCGGTGTTCGAGCCCCTGGGCAATCTGCCCCTGGCGCCCATCGTGGGTGAGCGCTCGATGCTGTTGTTGAGCGGTTCCCGGCACAAGCGCGAGCGCAAGCTGCTCATGCCTCCGTTTCATGGCGAGCGCATGCGCGCCTATGGACAGACGCTGCGAGCGCTCACCCTGCACGCGGCCGAGTCCCTGCGCCCGGGCGAGGGACTGCGCGCGCAGCACCTCACGCAGCACATCTCCCTGGAGGCCATCATCCAGATCGTCTTCGGCGTCCAGGAGCCGGAGCGTGTGCGGCGCTACCGCGAGGTGCTGGTGCCCGCCATGGATTCCTATACGCCCCTGCTGATGATGGCGATGCCGCTGCGCCGCTCTTTCGGCGGGCTGGGGCCGTGGGCGCGCTTTCAACGTCACCTGGCCCAGGTGAATGCCCTGTTGACGGAGGAGCTGGCGAACCGGCGGGGACACGAAGCGGGCCACACCGACATCCTCAGCCTGCTGCTCACCGCCCGGGACGAGGACGGACAGGCCATGACGGACGCGGAGCTCGAGGACGAGCTGCGGACCCTGCTGCTCGCCGGCCACGAGACCACGGCCATCGGCATGGCCTGGGCGCTCCATTACGTGCACCGCCTGCCCGAGGTTCATGCCCGCTTGAGGGATGAACTCGCGCCGCTGGGGGCCGAGCCCGAGCCCGAGGCCCTGGCCCGGCTGCCCTACCTGGGCGCCGTGTGCGACGAGGCGTTGCGCCTGCATCCGGTGGTGCCGGTGGTGGGCCGCCGCACGCTCGCTCCCTTCACCCTGCTCGGGCGGGAGCTGCCCGTGGGCTCCGGCGTCATGGCAGCCATCTGCCTCGCGCACGCGAGCCCGGAGCTGTACCCCGAACCGGAGCGCTTCCGGCCCGAGCGCTTCCTCGAGCGCAAGTACTCCCCCTTCGAGTACCTGCCCTTTGGCGGAGGCGCCCGGCGCTGCATCGGCGCCGCCTTCGCGCAGTACGAGATGCGGGTGGTGTTGGGAACGCTGCTGGCCGCCCACCGCTTCTCGTCTCCTCCGCACGCGGCCCCGGAGTACCCGGTGCGCCGCAACATCACCCTGGGCCCTCGCCATGGCGTGGCGCTGGTGTACGAGGGGCCGGCCCGCGCATGACGGATTCGGAGGACGTGCGCGCCCGCATCCTGGAGACGGCGCGCCAGCTCCTGCTCTCCCGGGGCTACTCGCGGATGACCATGGACGAGCTGGGCGGCGAGCTGCGCATGAGCAAGAAGACGCTCTACCGGTTCTTTCCCAGCAAGGAAGCGCTGGGCGAGGCCGTGCTCGTGGCGTACTTCGCCGGGGTGGGCGAGGAACTCGCGGCCATCCAGCGCCAGGAGCGGTTGGACTTCGGCGAGCGGCTGCGGCTCTTCGTGAAGACGATCGCGGGTCACTATGCCCGGGGCGCCGCGACGCTCCAGGACATCCAGCGCGAGGCTCCCGCCCTCTGGCGGACGTTGCTGGAGGTGCGGCGGCGCTCGGTGCAGGAGAACTTCGGCGCGCTCTTCTCCGCCGGAGTCCGGGAGGGCGCCTTCCGCGCGGAGGTGGAGCCCCGGCTCGTCATCCGCATGATGCTCACCCTGGTGGACCAGTTGCTGCGGCCCGACGTCCAGGAGGAGCTGGAGATGTCCGCCGAGCAGATCTTCCCCCTCATGCTGGACGTGGTGTTGGAGGGCCTCCGCACGGGCCGTTCCCCTCCCCTCGAGGCCTCATGAGGACAGGAGTTCGCTCAGACGGGCCCGTGCCGTGGTGTCGACGGCGGCGCCCTCGCTGAGCGCGCTCACCACGGCTCCATCCACGACGGCGAGCACCAGTTGGGGGCTGGGACGGCTCGTGGCCCGCGGCATCGCGGCCTCGATGAGTTCCGCCAGGGCCTCGTCGAGGTGTCCGCGTCCCCGGGCGAGCGCCGCCGAGAGGACCGTCCGGCGCCCGCAGGCCAGCAGCAGCTCATAGTGGGCCTGGACGGCGTTGTCGCCTCCGGGCGGGAGCATCGCCTTCGTCACCAGCCGTGCCAGGTCCGCCGCCTCCCCGCTGGCCCTCACGCTCCGCGTGGTGTGACGGACCTGCTCCACCCACCGGTGCAGGAGCCCCGTCATGGCCTCGGCGATCAGCTCATCCAACGAGGTGAAGTAGTAGGTGACGGCAGCGAGGGGCACGCCCGCTGCGTCGGCGACGGAGCGGGCGCTCACGGCCTGGAGGCCTCCCTCCAGCAGCACGCTCGTGGCGCCCTCGACGAGCCGGACCCGCCGCTGCCGCCCTCTCTCCTGACTCGTTCCCCGAGAGCCCGCGCCGGGCATCAGTGACCGCCCCCCGACAAGGCGAGCCCCACGACGCCGGTGACGATGAACCCGATGGAGACGAGCTTCACCACGGAGACCGCCTCGCCGAGGAAGACGATGCCGAGCGCGGCCGTCAGGGCCGCGCCGATGCCCGTCCACACGGCGTAGGAGGGCCCCGCGGGAAGGGACTTCATCGCCCAGGCCAGCCCCACGAAGCTCAAGACGGCCAAGACCAGGAACGTCACGCTGGGCACCAGCCGGGTGAACCCGTCGGACTTCTTGAGCGCGAGTGCCCACGCGGATTCCAACACACCTGAGAGGATCAGCACGAACCAGGCCATGACATTCTCCAAAGTGGTACAGTCGTACCAGTTTGGAGAGGCACTAACAAAAGGCGTGCGCCCGAACCAGCGAATCGTGTGGCCGTCTCAGTCCACCGAGACTTCCAGCCGTTTCATGGCGCGCATGAGGGGATGCGGCTCGAACTCCGGCTCGCCCACGAGCTTCATCTGGGGGAAGCGCCGCACGAGCGTTCCAACGACGAGGTCGAGCTCCAGCCGGGCCACGGCGGCGCCAAGGCAGAAGTGCTGGCCGCCCCCGAAGGCGATGGTCTGGCTCACGTCGCGGCCGATGTCGAAGCGCTCCGGCTCCGGAAACACCTCGTCATCGTGCAGCGCGGCGGGGATGTGGGGGATGACCATCTGGCCCTTGCGCAGCTTGACGCCGGCGAACTCCAGCTCCTCCTTGGCGAACCTGGGCACGCCCGTCTTGCCGAAGAGGTCGTAGCGCAGGCTCTCCTCGATGGTGTTGCGGATGCGCGAGGGATCGGCGCGCAGCTTCTCGAACTGCTCCGGATGCCGGAGCAGGGTGTACATCGCCCAGTTGGCCGCGTGCACCGTGGTGTCCGACCCGGCGGCGATCAACCCCTGGACCAGGGAGATCATCTCGACCTCGGACAGCTTGCTGCCGCCCTCCTGCGCGGTGATGAGCGTGGTGAGCAGATCATTCTCGAGCGGGTTCGCCCGGCGCGCCTCGATGACGCCTCGGAGCATGCGCAGCCACCGGGGCATCGGGGTGATGAGCGCGAAGACCTGCTCGATGTTGCTGAAGAGGATGGAGCTGCGGATCACCGCCAGACCGAACTCCCGGAACTCGCCGCGCAGCTCCTCGGGAACCTTGAGCATGTCGCTGATGACGTTGATGGGCAGCGGCTCGGTGATGGACGTGAGGCTGAACCGGTTGCCGCTCGCGTGGGTGGCGAGGAGGTCGTCCACCGTCTGCTGGATTTCCCCCCGCATCCGCTCGGCCGCCCGGGGCGTGAAGGCGACGCTGACGAGCTTGCGCACCCGGATGTGATCGGCGTCGGACAGGCCGAAGAGGCCATTGTCCATGAGTTCCTTGTACTCGGCGTGCTCGGGCGGCCAGCTCGACTCCCGGGCGAACTCCCACGTGCGGTAGTCATTGCTGAAGCGGCGGTCGAAGAGGAGCGCCTTGACGTCCTTGTGCCGGGTGAAGACGACGGCATCTCCATGTGCGCGCCAGTTGTAGGCGGGTGCGTTCTTCCGCAGCCACTGGTAGGTGGGGTAGGGATTCTTGATGTAGGCGGGATCTTCCAGATCGAGCACGAAGTCGGGTCCGAACGCTCGATGGGTTTGCAGGCTCATGGCTCTCCGGGAGGTGGGACGGGTACCGCCCCTCGGAATCTAACGGATGGCCATGCTCCGGGCAGGCGTCGTGACACCTGCCCGGGCCGAGTACTCGACAATGTGCGTCGATGCCGGGCTCAGAGACCCGCCCAGATGAAGTCCAGGGTGGGCATGAAGTCGTTGCTGCGCACACGTTGGCGCTCGCTGTAGCCGTCCGCGCCCGTCACCAGCTTCGTGGCGCCCTGGTCCGCGTTGGCCCACATCGCGCCCAGCGTGACACGGCTGTGACGGAAGACGGCGAGGTCGAACCCCACATGGGCGGTGACGAACAGCGGGGACATGGCCGCGATGGCGCCCACGTCCTGTCCGGACACGACGAGGCGTCCCTGGGAGCCGGTGACGTAGAGGTTGAGCTCCCCGTGCACGCGCAGGCGCTCGGTGAGGGCGTGGTCATACGCGCCTCCCACGCGTGTGCTCAGGCCCGTCAGGGGCGCAGCGAGCAGGAGATTCAACGGGGTGGACATGAAGTTGAGCGGCGAGGCGCTGTTGGGACCCAGCGCGATCCGGAAGGCCGCGTCCGCCTTGACGGTCCACACGCCGCGCCGGGACGCATCGCCGGACAGCAGCAGGCCCGCGCGGGGAATCAGCATCCAGCCGATGTCGTTGTCGCTCGTGGCCCACAGGGGGAAGAGGTAGCCCTTGGTCAGGCGCAGGGCGAACGTGGGCAGGCTCAGTCCGGCCTCGGCCGTCAGCCGCAAGGACGAGCGCAGCAGCGCGACGCGGACGTTCGCGTTGGGCGCCACGAAGAAGGTGAGGGGATGGGTCTGGAACTCCACGCCGTCGAGGGGCGAGAAGCGCAGGGGGTTGAACACGCCCATGCTCCAGGAGCCGCGCGGGCCCACGTCCGCGGTGTCCCGGGCGGCCAGGGGTTGCGCGGTGGCGAGGGTGCCGCTCAGCAGTACGCACAGCAGCAGGGCCCTCATGGCAGCCTCCAGGTTCCCGCGACGGGGGCATGGTCGGACAGCCGGAGCGCATCGCTCTGGACCCCGAGGCGATCAGGCCCTTGGATGACGTCGGTGTCCGTCCACACCTCGCCCTTGCGGATGAAGAGGTAGTCGAGCGTGCGGTTCCAGTCGCCGGGCACGCCCTGGTCGTTGAGCATGTCCGGGCCGAGGATGGAGTGCGTGAAGTAGCGCCGCTGGTTCTCCTCGCCCACGCCGTAGCGGCTCAGGGGGATGAACGGCTCGAAGTCGTCGTAGTACTGCTTCATGACGCTGGGCGTGTAGGGCGGCTGCTCGAAGTCGGTGCCGATGCTGCTCTCGCGCTCGTCGAGGAAGTGGGACAGCCGCAGCTTGCCCTCACAGGACTCGGGCGTTCCCGGCGCCGCGCGCTCGTCGCACACCGGGGGCAGTTCGTTGAGATCTCCCCCGAGCACCCAGGGCAGCTTCTCCTCGCGCAGGGTGTCGTGGATCTGCTGGATGTGCGCTTGTTTGGTGCCGTCCTGATCATAGGCCTCGGTGTGCACCACGTACGCGGCGATCGTCCGGCCGTCGCCCACGTCCACCTCGGCGCGGCCGATGGAGCGATTGAGGTAGAAGGTCTCCGTCAGCACGTCTTGATCCGTGCGGTCCTTCTGGCGGATGTGCTCGGCCTTGGTGATGGGGTAGCGCGAGAAGATGGCGTTGCCCATGTCGATGCGGCCCACGCCCTCGGAGGGCACGTAGCGCGAGTCCCAGGCGGGCATATAGGCCGCGTAGCGCAGGTTCGTGTTCTCCAGCAGGAAGCGCACCTGGTCGATATAGGCGCTGCGCTTGGAGCCGACCTCGATCTCCTCCGCCATGAGGATGTCCGGGTCGTACTCGCGGATGAGCGCCGCCACCTTGCCGAGACAGTCCGTCACCTCGGTGGGCGTCATCTGGACGCGGTCGCCCCAGAAGTCGAACCAGAAGTCGATGCGGCAGGCGCCGTATTTGACGTTCCACGCCATCACCTTGAGCGCGGTGGGCTGGGCCACGGGCGCGGGGTGCTCGGCGTGCGCCTTGAAACGAGGCACGTCCTCCCGGGTGAACTTCATGGGGTTGGCCACCCATTCGCAGCCAGCCAGGAGGGGCAACAAGGAGAGGAGGAGGAGCGGTCGTCTCATTCGGCGGCGATGGTATTTCGACTCGGGCCCGGCTGGGGATCGCTGAGCCGTGAAAGCGATAACGCACCGCATGACGGTGCGTCATCGCGCCTCCTCCAGGGGACTACTTCTTCTTCTCGGTCAGGGCCGAGATGACCTCGCGAGCGGTGGCGGCGGACGACGCCGGGTTCTGGCCGGTGATGAGCCGCCCGTCGCGCACCGCGAAGCTGCCCCACATGGGGCCGGACTCGTAGCGCGCGCCGAGCTCGCGCAGCCGGGTCTCCAGGGGGAAGGGAACGATGGCGTCGAACTTCGCCGCCTTCTCCTCCTCGTTGCTGAAGGCCGCCAGGCGCTTACCATTCACGAGCGGCTTGCCGTCCGGACCCTTGACGCCCACCAGCGCCGCCGGCCCGTGGCAGACCGCCGCGACCACCGAGCCCCGGGCGTAGGCCTTCGAGAGCAACTGGTGCAGGGGCGCATGCTTCGCCAGGTCCCACATCACCCCGTGCCCACCCACCACGAAGTAGGCGTCGTAGGTGTCCTTCACGTCCGCGAGCACGAGCGTGTTCGCCATCTTCTTCGTCGCCTCGGCATTGGCGAGGAAGGCCTTCGTGGCCTCGGAGAGTTCCTTCTCGCTGCGAGGGTCCGCCGGGGCCTTGCCGCCCTGGGGCGAGGCGATGTCCACCTGGGCTCCGGCCTGGGTGAACTCCTCATAGGGCGCGGCGAGCTCCTCCAGCCAGAAGCCCGTTTTCTCCCCGGTGTTCCCGAACTGCGAGTGGCTGGTGACGATCAGCAGGATCTTCACGGCGGTCAGGACCTTCATGGTGGTGGCTCCTTCACGGCCTTGTCGGGCCGGGTTGATGGACCCAGGAGTACCCGCTGGGCGGACACAAGAAAACCGAGGGAGTCTTCACATAAGATGAAGCCATGATTGGCAATCACGAGGCGCTCTGGACGCTGTGGGCGGTGAGCCGGGCGGGGACTCATGCGGCGGCGGCGGCGCGTCTGGGCATCACGGCCTCCGCCGTGGGACAGCAGCTCAAGTCGTTGGAGCGGAGCGTGGGCGTGGCGTTGTTCGAGCGGGTGGGGCGGCGGGCACGGCTCACGCCCGCGGGGGAGGCCCTCGTCGAGCGTCTGGGGGAACACCTGCCCGCCCTGGACGCGGCGCTGGAGGCCGCGTCCGAGGCCCAGCGCGCGGTGCGCGGCGAGGTCTCCCTGGGCGGGCCCTGGCCCTTCTTCAGGTACTGGCTCCGCCCGCGCTTGCCCGTGCTGATGGAGCGCCACCCGGAGCTGCGGCTGGACGTTCGCTTCGACGTGCCGAGCCGGATCGTGCGGCGGCTCCTGGAGGGCGAACTGGACCTGGGCATCATCGGCCTCCTGCCCGAGGTGCCCGGCCTGGAGGTGCGGCCCGTGGCGCAGGAGGGCTTCGTGGCGGTGGCCGCGCCCGCCTACTTGCGGCGGTGGGGGACGCCTCGGAGCGCCCGGGACTTCGGGACCCATCGCTTCATCGCGTTCGACGCCGACCTGGCGATGCTGGGCCCGTGGTGGCGCGCGTCCTTTGGCTCGAAGGAGCTCCTACCCGCGAAGGTGGTGTGCCGCATCGCGAACCTGGACGAGATGCTGGCGCTGGTGGAGGCGGGCGTGGGCCTCGCGGTGCTGCCCGACTACCTGGTGCAACCCGCGGTGCTCGCGGGCCGGGTCGTGACGCTCGAGCCGGAGCCGGGCCGGCGCTCCTCGCGGCGTCCCCGGGGCACCTTGTGGGTGGCGTGGCGCCGGACCGCGGCCCCCACGGCGCGCTTCCTCGCGGTGCGCGACTGGCTCCTGGACGCGCGTGCGCCGTGATGGGTCTACCGGGCCATCCTGGGCCAGATTCGTCCCGTGCGCGCGACGTAGGCGTCATACGCCGGGCCGAAGCGCTCGCGCATCATGGCCTCCTCGCGAGTAGTCGGCGAAGCCGAACACGCCCGTGGCCAGATGGGCCAGCGGCAGCAGCATGGTCAGGAACATGCCGAACAGCAGCGCCCGTTCGAGGCTGTCCGCCCGGCGGTCCGTGATGCGGTTGCGCGGGCTGTGCGGCGTGCGGATGGCGATCATCACTCCGCTCGTGCGCCAGCGCGCGACCGCCGCGACGAGCAGGGCGAGCCCCGCGAGCATCGTCAGCACGGCGGGCAGACTCGAAATCAATGAACGGCGCGGCGCGGCCATGGCGCGATCTCCTCTGGAGGGGGATGTTTTTCCTCGTCTACTTGAGATTGACTTGCAAAGTCAGTTCGTCGCGCAGCGCTTCGATGACGGCGAGCATGCGCGTGTGGTGCGAGCCGGCCCAGAAGACGCGCGGGCACTCGGAGCAGCGCTGGAAGCGGGTGTGCGTGGCGAGCACTCGCTCGGGGACGTGTCCTCGCACCTGCTCCGGGGTGGCGTCGACGAGCGGCGCGTTGCAGGCCATGCACCGGGAGAAGGGCCGCATGCACGCGATGAGGCGGTAGCGCCGCGCCACCTCGACGAGCTGCCGCGAGGGGTCCGTCTCCCGGGGGAAGTAGCCGTGAAGCACCTCGGAGCGCTTGAGCACGCCCAGGTCCCGGGTGAGCAGGATGCGTTGTTCGTCGCGGGAGCGCCGGGCCAGCACGTCATCGGCGAAGTCGTTGCGCCACACGGTGTCGAAGCCGAGCATGCGCAACGAGCCCGCGAGCCGTCCGAGCCCCACGTCGAGCAGGAAGCGGGGCTCCGGGAGCACGTCGAGTGGGGTGTGGGGGGGATGGATGTCGATCCGCTGGCCGGGCTGGACCCGGTGGGAGAAGTCCACCGCCCGGCCGTTCACCAGCACCACGTCCACCTCGGGGTGCGGAGGGCCGAGTGCTTCGATGAGATCCTTCACCGAGCAGGGGCTCGGGAGGGGATGGAGGAACGAGGTGCCGCGCCGCTCGGGGGCCAGGAAGTCGTTGAGGCCGCCGTGGAAGCGCAGCGTGACGGCGTTCACGGCGCGGAGGAATCCGGGGGCTTGTGCCGCAGCCGCCGGATGATCCGGTCGATAATGGGCGTGACGAGGAAGGTGAAGGCGAGGCGGGGAATCTGGGCGGCCTTGTAGGTGAAGTAGGCCGCGGCGATCGCCCCCGCCATGCGCTCGAAGCTCCTGTCCTCGAGGCGCGAGATGATGAGCACCGCGACGCACAGGATGAAGAGGGCGCCGGATCCGAAATGCACGATGAGGGCCAGGGCGCCGTAGTGCGCGATGAACTCCTTGAAGCGCGCCATGTACCGTTCGTAGCGCGCCTTGAGCGTGAGGGGGCTTTTGGAGGTCTCGTCGGGAGTCGGTGTCACGGGCGGCTCAACAGTCTCCATTGTGCTCACCATGCCGCACTTCGCGCCGGGCGGCGAGTCAGCCCGCTCGCTGTCCGGGCGTTGGCGGGTGGATTGTCAGAATCCAGGCGGGCGGGGTAGAGGTAGCCTTCTCATGGCGAACCGCTTTCGTGTCCTTCTCCTCGTGGGCCTCGCGACGCTCGCCGTCGACCAGGTGACCAAGTACCTCGCGGTGTCCCGTTTGACCGAGGCCCTGGATGGGCGCTCGGGCATGGCGCGGCTCGAGGGCTTCCTGTCCGAGCACAACCTGGACAATGATCCTCCCGTGGAAGGAGCCTTCCGGCGCTCCACCCGGCCCTACCGCTTCATCGAGGACTACTGGCATTTCCGCTACGTGGAGAATCCCGGGGCCGCCTGGGGGCTCTTCGCCTCGCTGCCGGAGAACGTGCGCCGGCCCTTCTTCCACCTGGTGAGCCTGGTGGCGCTCGGCTTCATCTTCCACATGTACCGCCAGTTGGAGCCGGGCCAGACGCGGGCGCGCTGGGCGCTGGCGCTCGTCACGGGCGGGGCGCTGGGCAACTTCGTGGATAGGCTGATGCGGGGCTACGTCATCGACTTCATCGACTGGCACTGGCGCAACCAGCCCGGGATGCGCTGGCCGACCTTCAACGTGGCCGACGCGGCCATCTGCGTGGGGGTGGGATTGTTGCTGCTGGACTCGTTCCAGCCGCGCCGGTCGGTGGAATCCGTGACGCCAGGGGGGCAGGTGGTGTAAGCCGCCAGCCCGTGCCCCGCAAATACCTTATCCTTATAATGGTGGCGCTCGGCGTCATCGTCCTCGACCAGTGGACGAAGTACCTCGTCGTGCGCGAGCTCACCACGCGCTTCGACGATCGGCCCACGCTGGGCGAGCGGTTGTCGGCCATGTACGGCGAGCCGCCCCCTCAGGGCGTCTATGGCCTGCACTACCGCCCCAAGCGCGCCATCGAGGTCCTCCCCGAGTTCTTCCGTCTGCGCTACGCGGAGAACCCAGGCGCCGCCTGGGGCCTGTTCCGCACCCTGCCGCCCAACGTGCGGGGACCGCTCTTCCACGTGGTGAGCCTGGCCGCCGTGGTGTTCATCACCTGGTATTTCAGCAAGCTCAGCGGGAAGGATCCCCAGGAGCGCTGGGCGTTGTGGGGCCTGCCGTTGGTGCTCGGCGGGGCCATCGGCAACTACATCGACCGTATCGCCCGGGCCTTCGTCATCGACTTCCTCGAGGCGCACTGGCACGACAAGGTGGCCTGGCCCTCCTTCAACGTGGCGGACTCCGCCATCGTGGTGGGCGTGGGACTGCTGCTGGTGGACGCCTTCGTGCGCAAGGAAGCCCCCAAGGAAGAGCGCAGCGGAGCGGACGTCCGTTCCTGAGGTCCCTTCGTCGTTCGCCGCCCCCGCTTTCTCCGAGGCCGTGACAGGGTAGCCTGCACGGCCTCGCGCTTTTGAGAGGCCCGCCCCCGTCCATGCTCCCCGTCATCATCCACTTCACCTTCACCTCGCTCTGGTCGCAGCTCCTCCTGTACGGCGTGGCGCTCGCCGCGGTGGTGTCCATCGCCTACAACGGCTGGCGGGGGGCCGAGGGCACGGCCGGAGGAGGCAAGGCCGCGCCGCCCTCGTCCGAGCAGCGATGGTCCCGGGCGCTCGGCTACGGGGCGGTGGCGGTGGTGCTCGCGGGGTTCGGCCTGCGCTACGCCCTGCCCGCGAGCGCCATTCCCGGGGGCCGGGGCGAGGGCATTCCCATCCACACCTATGGGGTGATGCTGGCCTCGGGTTTCCTGATGGCGGTGACGGTGGCCTCTCGGCTGGCCCAGGACGAGTGGCGCCGGCTCTCATGGGTGGCGGACGCACAGGGGGGCGGCGCGTGGGTGGACACCGAGGGCCCGCGCAAGCGCGAGGCGGTGTTGGACCTGGCCTTCTACGTGCTCGTGGGGGGGCTGGTGGGCAGCCGCGTGCTCTACGTGCTCGTCAACTGGAAGGACTACGCACGCGATTGGACGCAGATGTTCTCGCTGGGCGGGGGGCTCGTGTTCTACGGAGGCCTCATCGGCGCGGGCCTCGCGGCCTTTGTCTTCGCGCGTCAACACGACATGGACTTCCTGCGGCTGGCGGATCTGGCCCTCCCCACGGTGTCGCTCGGCCAGTGCCTGGGCCGGCTGGGGTGCTTCTCCGCCGGGTGCTGCTGGGGGGATGTGTGCGCGGCTGGTGCGCGCTTCGCGGCCCGTTTTCCCGGAGGGGCGCTCGCCCAGGACTTGTTCGGCCGGATCAGCGGCTCCTCCAGTCTGGCCTTCCAGTCCCAGGCGCAGGATGGGCGCTACGTGGTGGAATCCACCGGCCACATCCTCCACCACGCGGCCCCGGGCGCGGTGCGCATCTCCGAGTGGGTCGCACGGCACGGCACGACCTTGCCGGTCTACCCCACGCAAATCTACGAGTCCGTGGGCCAGCTCGTCCTCTTCGGGGTGCTGCTGTACGCGCGCCGCTTCCGGCGCTTCCACGGGCAGATCTTCTGCCTGTGGCTGATGTGCTACGCGGTGTTGCGCACCACGGTGGAGCTGTTCCGGGGAGACACCGAGCGCGGCACCCTGCACGGCCTGTTGGAGTCCCTGGGGGCCTCCCGGCTGGCGGAGTCGGTGCCCCTGGAGGCCTGGTTCAATATTTCGACCAGCCAGTTCATCTCCCTGTGCATGTTCACCTTTGGCGCTACTTTGCTGTACCGGCGGATCCGCCAGGCAGGCGAGTCGGCTGGCGTGGGGCCGACTCCCAGTCCCGCATGAGGTTGATATGGGGGCCCGTCTTGGGGACACTCGGGGGTGCCCATGGCGTACGAGTCCTCGAAGTCGTCCACGAAGAATCAGACCTTGAAGGCAGGCAGCTCGGCGAAGTCCTCCGCCAAGCTGGCCGCCACCAGCGGTGACACGAAATCCGGCCTGCCCACCATGTCGGGCAGCGAGGTGACGTTCCATGAATGCGACGCCATCGAGGCGGAGCTCGCGGCGCTCAAGGTGGCCTACGAGCACTACTTCCTGGGCGCCGAGCGGATGCCGCCCACGCGTCAGCACGAGGATTTGAAGAAGCGCGTGGACAGGCTCAAGGCCAGCTTCGTGCGCAACACCTCGGCCAAGTTCCGCGTGCAGTCCATCCACGGCAAGTTCGTCACCTACGATCGGCTGTGGCAGCGCACGATGCAGGAAATCGAGAACGGCACCTACAAGCGGGACATCGCCAAGGCGCGGCGCCGCGTGGAGAAGGTGAAGAAGCCCACGACGGGCCGTGCCCAGGAGCCGCTGGAGCTGGCGGACGAGGACATGGACGAGGTGCTTCCGGCCATGACCAAGCCGCAGCCGCACCACGTGCCCGCGGTGGCGCCGCTGGTGCCGTCCGTGGCGCCCCTGACGGGGACGCCCGCGCGTGGCACGCCGGCCGTGCCCTCGATTCCCTCCGTGGCGCCGATGGTGCGTCCGGTGGCGCCCGGAGTGCCCTCCATTCCGTCCGTGGCGCCCTCCATCCCCTCCGTGGCGCCGCTCATTCCCTCGGTGCGTCCGGTGGTGCCGGCCGTGGCGCCCATGGCGGCCCGTCCTCCGGGGCAGCAGCCCCGTCCCGCGGTGCGTCCGCCGTCGGCGGCGGGCTCGGGGGACCTGTCCGACGACAAGCTCAAGTCCGTGTTCGACGCGTATGTGGCCGCCAAGCGCAGCAACAAGGAGGACACGTCGAAGATGAGCTACGACACCATCGCCGCGTCGCTGCGCAAGCAGGTGCCGGAGTTGATGAAGCAACACAACGCCAAGGCGGTGGAGTTCAAGGTCGTCATCAAGGACGGCAAGGCCGTGCTCAAGGCCGTCCCCAAGTAGCGCGCGATGAACCAGAACCTGGAAGCCCTCAAGGCGCGGGTGGCCCGCCTGTCGGTGATGATCTTCGACATCGACGGCACGCTCACCGACGGGCGCATCTTCTGGGTGCCCAACTCCGGCTGGACGCAGATGTACAGCGTGCGCGACGGCATGGGCATCAAGCGGTTGCAGGAGGCGGGGCTGGAGGTGGCGGCCATCTCCGGCGGAGACAGCCTCTCCGCGCAGATGCGGATGCAGTCGCTGGGCATCAAGCACGTGCACTTCGGCAGCCAGGACAAGGTGGCGCACTTCGAGAAGCTCCTGGAACTGCTCCAGGTGCCGGCCGAGCGGTGTGGCTACATGGGCGACGAGGTGGTGGACCTGCCGCTGCTGCGGGCGGTGGGCTTCTCGGCGGCGCCTCCCGAGGCCCCCGACGAGGTCCGCGCGGGCGTGCACTACGTGGCGCAGCGGGCGGCGGGCTTCGGCGCGGCGCGCGAGGTGTGTGAATTCATCCTCCGCCACCGCCCGGCGCCCTGAGCGCTCCTCGCGCATCGTCGAATAGTGAAAACCGTTGCCTCCCCGTGCCGTCAATCCGCCCTCGGTGCCGGTTGTGCAGGTGGCGGGGGCTCCCTAGGTTGGCCGCTCGCATGTGTTCCCGTGGAATTCGCGCGAACACCGGATACCAACCAGGAGTGGGTGATGGCAGGAGGGACGCGGCGCTTCGAACTCGGCATGTCGGTGGTGGCCCTGGCCTTGCTCGGAGGGTGCCTGTCACCCCCGGAGGAGGCCGAGGCGCGCCTGGCGGCGTTGGAGGCCGAGGAGGCTCGCATGGACGCGGCGTTCGACGCGGTGGAGACGCGGCTGCTCTCCAATCAAGCCCGCGTGCACTTGTGGCAGGAGCTGGAGCGGCGGCATGGCGAGGTGTCCGCCATCCAGTGCCGCGTGACGGACAGACACCTGCGCGGAATCGCCACGCACCTGGAGCGCCAGCAGGGGAAGACGCGCGAGCAAGTGCGGCGTCGACACATGGCGTCAGCGAGCACGGTGCTCACCTCGGCGACCCAGGGACGTTGAACGACCAGGCGAGTAGGAAGTCGCCCGCGTGACGTGGGGGCCGAATCCGGCTACAACCCCTGCTCCGTGAGAACCTGGCTCGCCGCTGTCGTCCTCGCCGCCATGACCGGGCTCGCCGGATGCGGTCCCTCGCATGACGATTGCAAATCGGAGGTGCTCAATCCCCAGGGTGAGCCCTACCGGTGCATCGCCTCCGAGGATTGTCCCCGCTCCGGGAACGAGACGCTGTGCATCACGGACGTCGGCGCCCAGGAGGAATGCATCCGGTGCGAGGCCACCCAGTGTGTCCGAATCACGCCGGCGGAGGACTGCTCGTGAGACGTTCGTTCCTGCTCCTGGCCCTCGCGTTGGCGCCGGGGTGCGCCCGGGATGGCGCTCCCGAACACATGCAGCGCGCCCGCGACGCCATCTTCGAGAAGCGCCCGGACGAGGCGCTCGTGGAATACCGCAAGGCGCTGGACACCCTGCGGTTGGAGGATTCCACCCAGGCTCCGGTGCTCAAGGCCCGCGCGCTCAAGGGCGCCGCGGACGTGTACTGGCTGGAGCTGCGCAAGGTGAAGGAGGCGGTGAGCGTCTACAAGGAACTCATCGCCCAGTGCCCCGAGTCTCCCGAGGCGCAGGAGGCCCGCGTGGTGCTCGCCGAGCTGTTGCGCGTGCACTTCCGCGACCCTCGCGGGGCGATTGATCAACTCACCGCCGCGCTCGCGCGCAACCCGCCCCAGGGCGCGGAGCTGCACTACCAGGTGGCCAAGCTGTACTTCGAGCTGCAGGACTACCAGCAGTGTGTCCTGGAGGCGCGCAAGCTGACCGAGCGCTTCGCCACCAGCGCCTACGTGGACGACACGCTCTTCCTGCAGGCGCAGGCGCTGCACATGCAGTCCCTGCAGGGCAGTGTCCCGGGGACGCCCGAGGCGCAGCGCTATCGCCAGGAAGCCTCGCGCACGTACGCGGATCTGCTCGCCCGCTTTCCGGACTCCGAGCTGGCCCCCCACTCCGTCTTCGAGATGGGCAAGTTGAAGGCCGAGGCGGGAGAGCACGAGAAGGCCATCGAGACGTGGGTCCAGGCGCTCAAGAACCACCCGGAGCCCGCCATGGTGCAGGACGCCATCGCCCGGGTCCGCCGTCGCCTGGCCGCCACGACGCCTCTCGACATCGGCTCGCGCGTGGCGGCCTTCGCCCGTCCGCCCCCCGCGCGTCCCCCGCGCAACTCGGTGGAGGCCGTGGGTGGCTCGGCCGAGGAAGCCGCCCGGGACCACGGCGACTGACGCCGTCAGCCCGGTACGCCCGCGAGCACCGCCTCGAAGAGCGGCGCGGCCCGGGCGGGGTCGTCCGCGTCCGCCACGAGCAGCAGGTGGATGCGCCCTCGCTCCACGCGTGCGTCCACGCCCTCCAGCTTCACCTTCGCGTCCACGCCCTCCAGGAACAAGGGCGAGCCGTCCGGCGCCAGCACACCCACCGCCGAGCCCAGGACGGCACCGTCCTCGTACGCGTCGCGCGTGTCCTCGGCGGCGGCGGTGAAGACGATGCGGCCATCCGGTAGGGGGGAGGCATCCGTGAAGCTCAGCCTCACGGCCCCCGCCTTGCCCAGCTCCCATCGGCGCACGGTGCGCACCACGTCCGCCCCGAGGGGTTCTCCCGCCTCCAGCGCGCGCAGCACCCGGCCCGCGTCCAGGTCCACCACCGCGTCCGTCCCGCCGTCGCCGTTGCCCCGGTTGAGCAGGCGCAGGCGCGCGCCCGACACCGCGGCGCCCTCGATGTTGAGCGGCCCCAGTTCCCGCGCGAGTTGTTCATGGACGGGGCGCCAGTCCACCGCCCGCACCGCTCCCTCCGGGCGTCCGTCCGCCCCCAACGGCACCAGAGCGCCCTGATGGCGTGTCAGGGCGCTGCCCGAGGGCACCGCCAGGAGCGCTCCGTGCGGCGCGCCGGCCATGGCCGCGAGCAGGCAGAGCGCTTCCAGGTCCGGCTTGCGCGCCTTGCGCTCGCGAGGCTCGAGCGGGAGCTGCCCGGGGAAGACGCGCCACGTGTCGCCCGGTGCCTCGCCCTCGAGGGGAAAGGTGGCCAGGAAGAGCGAGTCGTCCGCGACCACGTGAAGCCAGGAGCCGACGCGCACGAGGCCACTCGCGGCGGACACGTGCGCGGGGCCTCCGGGCGTCTCGGGCTCCCGCAGGGTGAGGGTCCGGCGCTGGGTGAGGTGGAGCATGGGGCGCGAGCCTAGTGTGGGAGAAGGCCGGGGTGGGGGCCTTCCCCCCGGATGCCCCCACCCCGGCCCCCCTTCAGTCATCCAGCCCGGACTCCAAGTGCTATCGTTGGAGTTCCGGTGCCCTCGCTCGCGCTTTGGGGAGCGGTGGGGCCGCTGGTGCCGCCCAGTTCTCGTCCAGGGGGATTCGTGGACCTGGACGAGCGTTCACGAAGCCGGTGCGGTGGAATTTTCTCCCCTGCTTATAATCGGCCCTGTGACTGTAAGTGAAGTTAATGTGTAGACGAGTATACGAATAGAAGCAAGCCATTCACGGAGGGTGGTGGAAGTCCAAGGGAGAGGGAGCGCCGTGTTATGGATTGAGAATGAACCACTCCCAGAGCAAGGCCCTCTTCTCCCGTGCGCAGGAGACCATCCCGGGAGGGGTGAACTCTCCGGTGCGCGCGTTTCGTGGTGTCGGTGGCGAGCCTGTCTTCTTCAAGGAAGGCGCGGGCGCGTGGCTGACGGATGTGGACAACAACCGGTACGTGGACCTGGTGGGCAGTTGGGGTCCGCTCATCCTGGGACATGCGTGGCCGCCAGTGGTCGCGGCCATCACCGAGGCGGCCCGCCTGGGCTCGTCCTTCGGCGCGCCCACGGAGGCGGAGGTGCGGTTCGCGGAGCTCATCTGCGCCACGGTGCCGAGCGTGGAGAAGGTGCGGCTCGTCTCCAGTGGGACGGAGGCCACGGTGGCGGCCGTCCGGCTGGCGCGAGGCTTCACGGGGCGTGACTTCATCCTCAAGTTCGAGGGCTGTTTCCACGGCGCGGGAGACCCCTTCCTGGTGAAGGCGGGCAGTGGCGTGGAGACGTTGGGCCTGCCGGACTCGCCGGGAGTGCCCGCGGCGGTGGCGGGACTCACGCTGACGGCGCCTTACAACGACCTGGGCGCGGTGGAGAAGTTGTTCACCGAGCGCGGCAAGGACATCGCCTGCGCCATCATCGAGCCGGTGGTGGGCAACATGGGCGTGCTCATCCCCGAGGAGGGCTACCTGCAGGGGCTCCAGGCCTTGTGCCGGGCGCACGGGGTGCTCTTCGTGCTGGACGAGGTGATGACGGGCTTCCGGCTCGCGCGGGGCGGAGCGCAGGAGGTGTACGGCCTGCGGCCCGACCTGAGCACCTTCGGCAAGGTGATTGGCGGCGGCCTGCCGCTGGCGGCCTACGGCGGGCGGCGCGACATCATGTCCAAGGTGGCCCCCGAGGGGCCGGTGTACCAGTCGGGCACGCTGTCGGGGAATCCCGTGGCGGTGGCCGCGGGCATGGCGAGCCTCCAGGCCCTGCGCTCGCCGGGCGTCTACGAGCGGCTGGACTCCATTGGACGGGAGCTGGAGGCGGGGCTGCGCGCGGAGGCCGAGGAGGCGCGCGTGCCCGTCACCATCAACCGCGTGGGCAGCATGTTCACCGTCTTCTTCACCGAGGGCCCGGTGTTCGACTACGCGAGCGCGAAGAAGAGCGACACCGCGCGCTACGGCCGCTTCTTCCACCAGATGTTGCAGGAGGGCGTGTACCTGCCGCCCAGCCAGTTCGAGTCCGCCTTCCTGTCCCTGTCCATCAACGAGCCCGAGGTGGCGCACATCCTCCGGGCGGCTCGCCGGGCATTCCGCGCGCTTGGGACCGCCGCCTGACGCGAGGGCCCCGGCTCCCGGGGCCGTCTCCTTCGGTCCCTATACCCTGATGCGGCGCATCGGGTATGGGGGCATGGGCGAGGTGTTCCTCGCGCGCGAGGAGAAGCCCGGCCGTGCCTGCGTGGTGAAGAAGGTATTGCCGGGGCTCGCCGGCAATGCCCAGTTCCTCGCCCGCTTCCGGGACGAGGCGCGCGTGGTGCGGCGCCTGTCCCATCCCAACATCGCCCGCGTGTGGGACATGGGCGAGGTGCAGGGCGAGCTCTACCTGGCCATGGAGTACGTGGCGGGCAAGACGCTCAACCGCCTCATGTGGCGCCTGCGCAAGCAGGGCCGGGTGCTGCCCGTGGGGCTCGCGCTGCTCGTGGGCGAGCGCATGTGTCAGGGGCTCGCCCATGCGCACGCCGTGACGGACGAGCAGGGCCACCCGCTGCACCTGGTGCACAGGGATTTGTCCCCGGCCAACGTGTGCATCTCCTACGCGGGCGAGGTGAAGATCATCGACTTCGGCGCGGCGCAGTCCACCCTCAAGGAGGCCCAGACGGCCCCCAGCGTGGTGATGGGCAGCCTCGCGTACATGGCGCCCGAGCACGCGCGCAAACAGCGGGTGGACCATCGCGCGGACGTGTACGCCACGGGCGTGGTGCTCTGGGAACTGCTCGCCTGGCAGCCGCTCGTCCAGCAGGGAGACGTCGTCGCGCGCTGGCGGCGCGCGGCCTATCCGGAGTGGACTCCTCCGAGCCAACACCGCGCCGGCCTGCCGCCGGCCCTGGACGCGGTGGTGATGAAGGCGCTGGCCACCGAGCCCGAGGCCCGTTACCCGGATGCCCTGGCGCTCGCCCGGGACCTGCGCGCTGTGCGCGAAACGCTCGCTCCCGGCGTGGACGACGCGGACCTGGCGCGGCTCATGAGCGAGGCCTTCGCGCGCGAGAAGACGGTGGAGGATGGCGTTCTGGAGGAGTTGCTGCGCGGCCGCTCCACCCTGCGCCGCCCCCTCACGGAGAAGGAAATGCCCGCCTTCGCGCCTCCCACGGCGCTCGCCTTCGAGCACCGGGCGCTCGAGGTCCCCGCGGACTTCCTGCCCTCTTCCCAGGTGGTGCTGGTGGACCCCGCCTCCCAGGATGCGTCCACTTCACGCGAGGTGCGGGTGGCCTTCGACGTGGACCTCACGTCCCATGAATCCGTGGTGGCCGAGCACGGCCACGGCTCGGGGCTGGTGCGCGCCCCCGAGGAGGCTCAGGACGACGGGCTCGCGCCGGACGCGGCGCCGTCCCGGCTCGGGTGGCTCGCCGGTGGCTTGTTCCTCGCCGCGCTCGCCGTGGGATTCCTTCTGATGTGGCTGCTGGGATGAATCCTGGGCGCCCTATCGTTCACTGAACACTCCAAACGGGAAGCAGCGAGAGGCGCCGTCGCTTCGGCTCCAGCCCTATGCCCGTAATGCTAGAGCCTGCTCGACAGGAGGGGCATGTTGAGCACCCGTATCCACGAAATCCTCAAGAACCATGTTTCCGAGCTGCAGAGTGAGTGGCTCACCGCGATGGCGAGCAGCGGCGCGCGCCGCGATGCCATGATGAAGGAAGCGGAGCTGCGCGAGCAGTGCGCCGAGTTCCTTCGGTTGCTGACGCAGGCGACCCAGCAGGGCGGCACCACGGACATCAACGCTTCCGTCTTCACCCCCGTGCGCGAACTGCTCGAGCGCTTGTCTCGCTCCCGCAGCCTCCTGGGCTTCTCTCCGTCCGAGACGGCCACCTTCATCTTCAGCTTCAAGCAGCCCCTGTTCGGCGCGCTGCGCCGCGAGTGGACCCGCGAGCCGCAGGTGTTGGCCGATGAGCTGTGGAACGCGACGCTGCTGCTGGACAAGCTCGGCCTGTTCACCACCGAGGTGCATCAGAGGACGCGCGAGGAGGTCATCCACCGTCAGCAGCAGGAGATGATGGAGTTGTCCACGCCCGTGGTCCAGTTGTGGGATCGCATCGTGGCCCTGCCGCTCATCGGCACGCTGGACAGCGGACGCACCCAGACGGTGATGGAGACGCTGTTGCAGCGCATCGTCGAGACGAGCGCGGAGATCGCCATCGTGGACATCACGGGCGTGCCCACCGTGGATACGCTCACCGCGCAGCATCTCATCAAGACCGTCACCGCCACCCGTCTCATGGGCGCCGAGTGCGTCATCAGCGGCATCCGGCCGCAGATAGCCCAGACCATCGTCCACCTGGGCGTGGACCTGTCCGGCGTGGTGACCAAGTCCAGTCTGGCCGGTGCGTTCCGGTGGGCGCTCAAGCGGCTCAACCAGAGCGTCACCTCTCCTCCCAGCCTCGAGCGCGCCTCCTCGGCGGGCAAGAGCTAGCCGAGGTCCCTACCTATGGAGCGTATTTCCATCCTCCGCATGGGCCGGGTTCTCATCGTCACCATCCAGGTCGACATGCATGACCAGGTCGCGATGACGCTCCAGGACGACCTGACGGCGAGAATCGTCGAGACGGGCGCCCGCGGAGTCCTCATCGACATCTCTTCATTGGAGGTCGTGGACTCCTTCATCGGGCGCATCCTGGGCAACATCGCCACCATGTCGCGCGTGCTGGACGCGCAGACGGTGGTGGTGGGCATGCAGCCGGCGGTGGCCATCACCCTGGTGGAACTGGGAATGTCCCTGCCGGGCATCCGCACCGCGCTCAATCTCGAGAAGGGCATGGCGCTGCTTCAGGCTTCCATCGAGGCGGACGAGGCGGTGATCGAGGTCTCGGATGCAAGCCTTGAGGAGTGAGGTGATGCCCATCCGCTCGTCCCAGGACCTGGTGCTCGTGCGCCAGGCGGTGCGAACGTGGTCGGCCGAACTCAAGTTCAGTCTCGTGGAGCAGACGAAGATGGTGACGGCCGCGAGTGAGCTGGCTCGCAATACCCTGGACTACGGGGGCGGTGGAGAGGTCACCCTCCAACTGCTCCAGGACGGCTTGCGCAAGGGGTTGCGGTTGTCCTTCGAGGACCGGGGGCCGGGCATTCCCGACGTGGATCTCGCGTTGCGGGATGGGTACACCTCGGGGGGTGGCATGGGTCTGGGATTGGGCGGTTCCAAGCGGTTGGTGAATGAGTTCGAGATCGTCAGCAAGGTGGGCGAGGGAACCCGGGTCACGGTGACGCGATGGAAGTGAGCACCACGGCCATCCCCGTCACGGAGAGCAGCCAGGCGGGCCATGCCCGCCGCATCGCCTCGACCCTGGCCGTGCGGCTGGGCTTCAAGGAGGAAGCCGCGGGCAAGGTGGCGCTCGTGACGAGCGAGGCGGCCAAGAACCTCGCCGCCCATGCGCGCGAGGGCCTCATCCTTCTGCGGGCCCTGCACGAGGGGCCCCACGTAGGGGTGGAAGTGCTCGCGGTGGACAAGGGCCCGGGCATGGCCGACGTGAGTCGCTGCATGCAGGACGGCTACACCACGGCGGGCACGGGCGGCTCGGGCCTGGGTGCCATGCGGCGCATGTCCTCCACCTTCGACATCTACTCCCAGCCCGGCGTGGGCACGGCGCTGCTCGCCCAGTTGTGGGCGGACAAGCCTCCAGCGCGCATGTCCATGGACGTGGGCGCGGTGTGCGTGGCCATGGCGGGCGAGGAGGTGTGTGGGGATGCGTGGTCCGTGGACCGCGTGGAAGGTGAGAGCGCCCGCTACCGCTTCCTCGTGGCGGATGGTCTGGGCCATGGGCCCGACGCGGCCCGGGCCTCGCGCGCGGCGGTGGTGTCCTTCCTGGAGCAGGGCGGTGCCGACATGCTCCAGGTGATGCGGGGCGCGCACGAGGAGATGCGCAGCACCCGGGGCGCCGCGGTGGCGCTCGCCGAACTGCGCGCGCGGGACGGGAAGCTCGAGTTCGTGGGCGTGGGCAACATCTCCGCGGCGATCGTTTCTCCCTCGGGCATCCAACGGCTGGTGTCCATGAACGGCACGCTCGGCCATCAGATGAGCCGCCTGCAGTCGTTCCCCTACGCCTGGACTCCGGTCTCGCGTCTGGTGATGTGCTCGGATGGCCTGGCCACCCAGTGGCGCGTGGATCGCTATCCCGGCCTGTTGTCGCATCACCCGGCCCTGCTGGCCGGCGTGCTCTACCGCGACTTCTGCCGGGGCCGGGATGACGCGACGGTGCTGGTGGCGGCCGCCGCTTCCGAGAGCCCCACGTCGTGAGCTCCTCGCTCTTCCAGTCCGAGCTGCGCACGGGGCAGGACGTGGTGAACACACGGCAGCGCGGCAGACACATCGCCCATGCGATGGGGTTCGACGCGCAGGATCAGGTGCGCATCGCCACCGCCATCTCCGAGGTGGCCCGGCTCGCCGCCGCCCAGGGCAACGGACACGTCGAGTTCTTCCTGGAGGAGTCCCAGCCGCCCTCGTTGCTCGTGCGTGTGCGCGCTCCGGCGTCGACCGAGGGACTGGTGGCCGGGAGTTCTCCGCAATCCCCGCGTCCGGGGCTCGCGCTCGCCCCCGCGCAGCGGCTGATGGAGCGCGTGGTGGTGCGGCGGGAGGGCGAGGGGTGGATCGTGCTGGAGCTGGCCCAGCGGCTGCCTCGCGCCGTGCCCCCGTCCGCGGTGTTGCAGTCCCTCCAGATAGAGCTGCAGCGGCGCTCCAACGCGTCGGACGAGCTGACCCGGCAGAACGAAGATCTGGTGCGCATCCTGGAGGAACTCCAGTCGCGCAAGGCCGAGGTGGATCGGCTCAACCGCGAGCTGGAAGAGACCAACCGGGGCGTGGTGGCGCTCTACGCCGAGCTCGAGGAGAAGGCCGAGGCGCTCCGGCGGGCCTCGGACATGAAGACGCGCTTCATCTCCAACATCAGCCACGAGCTGCGCACGCCCATCAGCTCCGTCGTCAACCTCTCGCGCCTGCTGTTGGAACGGCTGGATGGGCCGCTCAACCCCGAGCAGGAAAAGCAGGTCGTCTTCATCCGCAAGTCCGGCGAGGCCCTGCAGGAGCTCATCGACGACCTGCTGGACCTGGCGAAGATCGAGTCCGGCCGCTCCGAGGTGCTCCCCACGCACTTCTCCGTGTCGGAGCTGTTCGGCTCGCTGCGCGGGATGCTCCGGCCCCTGCGGGTGAACGAGGGGGTGTCGCTCGTCTTCGAGGAGCCCGTGGGGATGCCGGAGCTGCGCACCGACGAGCGCAAGCTGTCGCAGATCCTGCGCAACCTCGTGTCCAACGCGCTCAAGTTCACCCGCCACGGCGAGGTACGGGTCTCGGTGGCCCCGGGCCGCCGCGGCACGGTGGTGTTCTCCGTGCACGACACCGGGGTGGGCATCGCCCCGGGAGATCTGGAGCGCATCTTCGAGGAATTCGTCCAGGTGGAGGGTCCCCACCAACAAGGGGTCAAGGGCACGGGGCTCGGGCTGCCCCTGTCGCGGCGCATGGCGGAGCTCCTGGGCGGCTCGCTCACCGTGGAGAGTCACCCCGGTCATGGCAGCACCTTCCGGGCGACGGTGGCTCGCGACTACACCCAGCAGCCGGGTGATGAAGGGGAAGAAACGCCCCCGCCTCCGCTGTTGGAAGAGGATGCGTCGCGTCCCCGCACAGTGCTCATCATCGAGGATGACGAGGTCGTCCGCTATTTGTTGCAGCGCATGCTGGCCGAGCCCCAGCTCCAGTTTCATGAGGCCGAGTCGGGACCGGACGGCCTGCGATTGGCGGGACAGATGAAGCCCTCCGCCATCATCCTGGACCTGTCGCTGCCCGGAATGGATGGCTTCGACGTGCTGGATGCGCTCCGGCGCCAGCGGGACACGCGGGATATTCCCGTCATCATCCATACCAGCCGCTCCCTGACCGAGCAGGAGCGTGGGCGCTTGCTCCCTCACACTGTGGGTATCCTCTCGAAGAGTGGACTGACCCGCGATGTGGCATCCGAGCTTCTTCATCGAGCCTTGTCCGGTGCCATACGGCGGGCATGATGGGCTCCCCTTCACCCCGTGTCCGAGCCCCCGAGGAGTGCGCCTTCGTGTCTCACCGTGAACCCATCCTCCTCAACATCAACGACAACGAGGCCAACCGGTACGTGGTGACGCGGATGCTGCGCGCCGCGGGCTTCCGGGTGGTGGAGGGCGGCACGGGTGCTGATGCGCTGCGGCTGGCCGCCGAGCTGAATCCAGACCTGATCATCCTGGACGTGAAGCTGCCGGACCTCAATGGAATCGAGGTGTGCCGGCGCCTCAAGGCGGATCCCCACACGGCGGGCATCGCCGTGATGCACCTGTCGGCCAACTACATCCGCATCGAGAACAAGGTGGAGGGGTTGGACAGCGGCGCGGATGGCTACCTGGTGCAGCCGGTGGACTCCTCGGAATTGCTCGCCACGGTGCGCTCGCTCCTGCGCATGCGCCGGGCCGAGGAGGACGCGCGCAACGCGGCCCTGCAGTGGCAGTCCACGTTCGACTCGCTGGGCGACGGCGTGTGTCTCCTGGACGGGGACGGCCGCGTGATGCGCGCCAACCGGGCCTTCCTGTCCCTCTTCGCCCTGCCCACGGAGCAGGTGCTCGGGCGTTCCTTCTCGGCGCTCATGCGGGAGACCAGCGCCGGCGCCGAATTGCCCCCGAGCTGCGGCGAGGCGCTGGACTGCCGCGACGAGGCCACGGTGTGTCTGGACGCGCGGTGGTACCGCGTGGCGGCCACGCCCGTGCTGGGCGAGGAGGGCTCGGTGACGGGCGCGGTGCGCATCCTCACGGACATCACCCCCCACCGCGAGCTGCAGGACGCCCTGCGCCAGCGGGCGGCGGACCTGGCCGAGGCGGATCGGCGCAAGGACGAGTTCCTCGCCATGCTCGCGCACGAGCTGCGCAACCCCCTGGCCGCCATCGTCAACTCCCTGCACCTGGCGGAGACCACGCGCTCGCCCGGCTCCGAGTCCAAGGCCCTGCGCGTCATGGCGCGGCAGAGCCAGCACATGGCGCGCATGGTGGATGACCTGCTGGATGTGTCGCGCTTCAACCGTGGGCACATCGAGCTGCGGCGCGCGCGGTTGGACCTGCGGCAGGTGGTGCAGCACAGCGTGGACGCGCGCCGGCAGTCGTTCGAGGACAAGGGCCTCTCCCTGGAGGTGGAACTGCCCGCGGTGGAGGGCCTGTGGCTGAATGGAGACGCCACGCGCCTGGAGCAGGTGGTGTCCAACCTGCTCGACAACGCGCGCAAGTACACGCCCGAGGGCGGGCTCGTCTTCGTCGGCGTGGCGGTGGAGCGCGATGTGCGCGGACGCCGGGCCTTCTTGCGCGTGAAGGACACGGGCATTGGCATGAGCCCGGAGCTGACGGCCCGGGTTTTCGACCTCTTCGTTCAGGGCGAGCAGCAGTTGGACCGCTCCCGGGGAGGACTCGGCATCGGACTCACCCTGGTGCGGCGCCTGGTGGAGCTGCATGGCGGCAGCGTGACGGCGCACAGCGAGGGCGAGGGCCGGGGCAGTGAAGTCCGGGTGCTGCTCCCGCTGGCGGCCGAGGACTCCTTGCCCGCGCCCGTGGAGCCTCGCGGCGCGGCGCCGGTCCGGATGGGCGCGCGGCGGGTGCTCCTGGTGGAGGACAACGAGGACACGCGCGAGGTGCTGCGCGAACTGCTGGAGATGTGGGGCCATCAGGTGGCGGTGGCCGAGGACGGCTTCAAGGGCGTGGAGCGCTTCCCCTCGCAGCGGCCCCACGTGGCGCTGGTGGACCTGGGCCTGCCGGGGATGGATGGTTTCCAGGTGGCGCGCAGGATTCGCGAGAGCGAGGGGGGGCAGGACGTCTACCTGGTGGCGCTCACGGGCTACAGTGGCGAGCACCGCACGCGCGCGATGGAGGCGGGCTTCGACCTGCACCTGGTCAAACCCGTGAAGCCGGACGAGCTGGAGCGGCTGCTCGTCCAACTGCCCGAGCGTCGGCAGTCGGCCTGACCCGCTTCCTCCCACATTGGCCGTGCCCCCCGGGGCCCGACCTGCGCTATGTGGAGGGGTATGTCGATCGAGACGGAAACGGGGGTCACGCTCCCCTTCGAGCGCTTCTGGGACTGGGTCCTGGACCACACCAACTGCATCCTCAGTGTCGGCACCGAGGAGTCCTGGCTCTATGACGCCGAGGCCCTGCACTGGGTCCTCTTCTCCGAGGACAACGGCGCGCCCGTGGTGCAGCTCATCCTGGGCAAGCGGCTGGTGGGCGAGATGGTGCTGGACACCACGGATTTGATGCACGTGCAGGTGCTGCCGGACCCGGAGAACGTGGACCGCGGCGCCTTCCTCTTCAAGGTGCTCGGGGGCACCAAGTCCGCGCCCCGGGTGCGCTACACCTTCCAGCTCGCCCACGGGCTGGAGAACCTGCCCACCCAGCACGTGGCGGGCCTCAAGCACTGAGCCCGAGGCCCGCGGGGCCTACTTCTTCGTGGGCTTGTTGATGTTCGCGAAGAAGTCGTTGCCCTTGTCGTCCACGACGATGAAGGCGGGGAAGTCCACCACCTCGATCTTCCAGACGGCCTCCATGCCGAGCTCCGCGTACTCGAGCACCTCCACCTTCGTGATGCAGTCCTTGGCCAGCCGCGCCGCGGGGCCGCCGATGGAGCCCAGGTAGAAGCCGCCGTGCTTCTTGCAGGCCTCGGTGACGGCGGCCGAGCGGTTGCCCTTGGCCAGCATCACATAGCTGCCGCCTTCCGCCTGGAACTGGTCCACGTACGCGTCCATGCGGCCCGCCGTCGTGGGGCCGAACGAGCCCGAGGCGTAGCCCTCCGGCGTCTTCGCCGGGCCCGCGTAGTACACCATGTAGTCCTTGAGGTACTGGGGCATGCCCTCGCCCTTGTCCAGGCGCTCCTTGAGCTTCGCGTGCGCGATGTCGCGCGCCACCACCAGCGGGCCCGAGAGCGACAGGCGCGTCTTGATGGGGTAGCGCGACAGCTCCGCGCGGATGTCCGCCATGGGGCGGCGCAGGTCGATCTTCACCACCTCGCCCGCCAGGTCCGTGTCCGTCGTCTCCGGCAGGTACTTCGCCGGGTCCGTCTCCAGTTGCTCCAGGAAGACGCCGTCCCGGGTGATTTTTCCGAGCGCCTGACGGTCCGCCGAGCACGACACGGCGATGGCCACCGGGCACGAGGCGCCGTGGCGGGGCAGGCGGATGACGCGCACGTCATGGCAGAAGTACTTGCCGCCGAACTGCGCGCCAATGCCCGTGCGCTGCGTGAGCGCGAGCACCTGCTTCTCCAGCTCCACGTCCCGGAAGCCCTGGCCCAGCGCGTTGCCCTCGGTGGGCAGCGTGTCCAGGTAGCGCGCCGAGGCGTACTTGGCCGTCTTGAGCGCGTACTCGGCCGAGGTGCCGCCCACGACGATGGCCAGATGGTAGGGCGGGCACGCCGCGGTGCCCAGCGCGCGAATCTTCGCGTCCAGGAACGCGAGCAGGCTCTTCTCGTTGAGCAGCGCCTTGGTCTCCTGGAACAGGTAGCTCTTGTTCGCCGAGCCGCCCCCCTTGGCCATGAAGAGGAACTTGTAGGCGTCACCGTCGGTCGCGTAGAGCTCGATCTGCGCGGGCAGGTTGTTGCCGGTGTTGACCTCCTTGTACATGTCCAGCGCGGCCATCTGCGAGTAGCGCAGGTTGGCGGTGCGGTACGTGTCGAACACGCCCCGCGCGATGGCCTCCTCGTCGCCCCCGCGCGTGAGCACGTACTGGCCCTTCTTGCCCATCACGATGGCGGTGCCCGTGTCCTGGCAGGAGGGCAGCACCCCGCCCGCGGCGATGTTGGCGTTCTTGAGCAGCTCCACCGCCACGAAGCGGTCATTCGCCGAGGCCTCGGGATCCTTGAGGATGTGGGCGAGCTGGGTCAGGTGGCCGGGCCTGAGCAGGTGCGAGATGTCCTTCATGGCCTCGCGCGTCAGGAGCGACAGGGCCTCGGGCTCCACCTGGAGGAACGTCTTGCCGCCCGCCTCCAGGGTGGACACGCCCTCCTTCGTGAGCAGCCGGTAGGGCGTTTCGTCCTTGCCGAGCGGCAGCATCTCCTGGAACTGGAACTCGTTCATCTCGGGCCTTCTCCATCTCCACCTGCGAGTCTCGGGGGATTGTAGGGGCAAGCCGGGGCATTGGCGCGCCTCGTGTGCCCGCCCCCGGGCCGGGGGAGCGGCGGCGGGCGTCCGGGAGCGGGTGCATTCCGGAGCGCCCTTGGTACCATCCCCGCATGATCCAGCCCTTCTCGAAGTTCCTGCCAGCCCTGGCCGTCTCGGCGGGACTGGTGGCGCCCTCGGCGCTCGCGTGTACCAGCCTCCTGGTGAGCAAGGGGGCGTCCTCCGACGGCTCCACCCTCATCACCTACTCGGCCGACTCGCACGAGCTGTATGGGGACCTGACCCACACCCCGGCGCGCCGCAACGCGCCCGGCGCCATGCGCGACATCATCGAGTGGGACACGGGCAAGTTCCTCGGCCGCATCCCGGATGCCCCCGTCACGTACTCCGTGGTGGGCAACATGAACGAGCACCAGCTCTCCGTGAGCGAGTCCACCTTCACCGGCCGCAAGGAGCTGGAGGCCCCCGCGGGCATCATCGACTACGGCTCGCTCATGCAGCTCGCCCTGGAGCGCGCGAAGACGGCCCGCGAGGCCATCCAGGTCATGACGAGCCTCGTGGCCGAGCACGGCTACGCCTCCACGGGCGAGTCCTTCTCCATCGCCGACCCCAAGGAAGCGTGGATCCTGGAGATGATTGGCAAGGGCGAGGGCCAGAAGGGCGCGGTGTGGGTCGCCCGGAAGCTGCCCGAGGGCTACCTGTCCGCGCACGCCAACCAGTCGCGCATCCGCCAGTTCCCCCTCAACGAGCCCGACAGCACGCTGTACTCGAAGGACGTCATCTCCTTCGCGCGCGAGAAGGGCTGGTTCAAGGGCGCGGACAAGGACTTCAGCTTCGCGGACACCTACCACCCGCTCGACTTCGAGGGCACGCGCTTCGCCGAGGGGCGCGTGTGGAGCATCTTCCGCCGCGCGGCGCCGTCGCTCGGGCTGGGCGTGGAATACGCCAATGGCTCGGCGCCCCAGAAGCGCCTGCCCCTGTGGGTGAAGCCGGACAAGAAGCTCGCCGTGCAGGACGTGATGGGCCTCATGCGCGACCACTTCGAGGGCACCCCGCTCGACATGACGAAGGACGTGGGTGCGGGCCCCTACGCGGTGCCCTACCGCTGGCGCCCGATGACCTGGAGCGTGGACGGCAAGAACTACCTGCACGAGCGCGCCATCTCCACCCAGCAGACGGGCTTCTCCTTCGTGGCCCAGATGCGCTCGTGGATGCCGGCCCCCGTGGGCGGCGTGCTGTGGTTCGGCGTGGATGACACCTTCACCACCGTCTACACCCCCATGTACGCCGGCATCCGCCGCGCGCCCCAGCACTTCGCGCAAGGCGTGGCCAGCCGGGGCCAGTTCTCCTGGGACTCGTCCTTCTGGGTGTTCAACTGGGTGTCCAACCAGGCCTACGCGCGCTGGAGCGACATGATCGTCGACGTGCAGCGCGCCCAGGGCGAGCTGGAGGGACAGTTCCTCGCGGATCAGCCCGACATCGAGAAGGCCGCGCTGGAGCTGTACAAGAGCTCGCCGGAGCAGGCGCGCGCCTACCTCACCGACTACTCCTCGCGGCAGGGCGACAAGGTCCACGCCCGGTGGCGCAAGCTGGGAGAGCAATTGCTCGTCAAATACATCGACGGCAACGTGCGCGACGAGCAGGGCAAGGTGCTGCACCCCAAGTATCCCGAGTCGTGGTACCGGCGGATCGCCCAGGACACCGGCTCCCGGGTGGCGGCTCCTGATTCCCCTCCCGAGGTCAAGCCCGCCGAGGTCAAACCCGCCGAGGTCAAGCCCGCCGTGCCTCCCGCCTCGAAGCCCACGGTGGCTCCAGCGCCTTGAGCCGCGTCAGCCTCGCGCCCTAAAAGGGGCTTACATGCCTGCCAGGTCACGAATCGACAGCGGAGCGGCCACCCACATTGGCCGCCGTTCGAACAACGAGGACTCCTTCTGCCAGAAGCCGGAGCTGGGCTTCTTCTCGGTCGCGGATGGCCTGGGGGGACACGAGGGCGGCGAGGTGGCCAGCCAGCTCGTGCTGCGCACGGTGACGGACTTCCTGTCCTCCGACGAACGGACGGCGCCCTCCCTGCCGGTGCCGACACCCGAATCGGCGTCGGAGGGCCCCGAGCGTTTGTTGCGCGAGGCCGTGCGGCTCGCCCACCATGAGGTGCGTGCCCAGCAGAAGGGCAAGCTGCACATGATGGCGTCCACCATCACCGCGGTGCTGTTCGAGCAGGACGATGCGGTGGTGTGCAACCTCGGCGACAGCCGCACCTTCCTGGTGCGCGACGGAGCGGTGCAGCGGCTCACCAAGGATCACACCGTGCTCGCGGAGATGGAGGCGGCGGGGCTGGACACGAAGACGCCCTTCGCCATGCGCCACCGCAACTCGCTCACGGGAGCGGTGGGCATGGAGGAAAGCGTGGAGGTGGACTGCGGCCGCGTGTCCGTGCGCCCCGGTGACGTGCTCCTCCTGTGCAGCGATGGGCTGTACGAGCCCGTGCCCCCGGAGTTGATGGTGGCGCTGCTGGCCGAGGGCGGCTCGGCGCAGGAGATGGCCGAGCGGCTCGTCACCCGCGCCTATGACCGGGGCGGCACGGACAACATCACCGGCATCGTGCTCCGGGTGCTGTGACCTTGTTGCCGCGTCTGGCGCTGGTCTCGTGCTTCATCCTGCTCGCCTCGTGTGCCTCGATTCGGGATGCGGTCCCCGCGCCGGTGCGGCCAGGCGTGGAGGCGAATTCAGTTCGGGTGAGCGAGTTGTCCGGGGGGCGGCTGCGGCTTGATTTGAGTCGCGTGGCATCCGATGTGGATCGGGAGCAGGTCCGGGTGGAGGAGGCACGCGCCCTGTTGGGTGTCTTTGCGCGCCCGTTCAGGCTGGTTCGAACCGGGACGGGACCGGGCCTTCCTGGGGCGGATACGCCAGCGGAGTGGGAACAGCGTTTGCGGACGGAGTTCCTTTCTCGATACGGCTCCCCGAGGGGTCCACTGCCGAGGGTACTCGAGACGAGTCCTCTCTTCCTGGCCCTGACTTTGTCGACCCACTCCATGGGAGATGGAGTGAGGGATGCCGCCCGGGAGATGTTCAGCTCGCCCGTCTTCCTGTCGAGTGTGGCCCTCTCGGTCATGGTGTACTTCGCGGCGTGGGTGATGCCCGAGCCCCTCTTCTCCAAAGCCTTCGTGACGGCACTGACGTTGAGGCTTTCGCTGGCGGTGGGAGCCCTGGAGCTGTCCAGGTTCGCGCGAACATGCGTCCGGCTGTACCAGGAGGTGCAAGCGGCGCGGTCGATAGAGGAGTTGGAGGCCGCGGCGGAGCACTTCGGCAGGGCAATGGGTGCCACGGGGCTCCGGGTTCTGATGGTGGTGGCCAGTATGGGGATGTCGAAGGCGCTTCCCGAAGTGCCCGAAGGAGGCCTCGGTGCGCTGCTGCGAATGCCTCGTTACGCTTCCGTCACGGGAGGTCTGTCGGAGGGTACGGCGGCGGTGCAGATGATGGCGGATGGCACCATCCTGGTGACGGGAGTGGCGACGGCGACGGTGGCTTCCGCGCTGGGGAGTGGCTGTGCCGATGGCTCGGAGACGAAGGCTGGCCACCAATGGCATCACCTCGCCACGAACAAGAACGACATCTCGGGTCGGTCTGGCGGACCCTGGTCACCCTTGTTCGCGAAGCTGTTCGCGAAGGCGGGGTTGGGCATGGATGTGGCGGAGAACCTCGTCTATCTCAAGGGACACAGAGGCCCGCACTCCGAGGCCTATCACACAGAGGTCTACCGGCGGCTGGAGGAGGCGCTTGGCGATTGCGGTTCAGCTGCTCAATGCAAGGGGTACCTGACAGCCGAACTCAAGAACCTGGCGAAGGACGTTTGCACGTCTGGCTCTCGCCTCAACCGCTTGTTGACGGGGATGTAGCGGGAAAGGATTCGCCGCATGGCTCGGTATTTCGATTTGATGGACGCCAGGAGCCATCCGGGGCGCTGGCACCTGGGATGTCCCGTGGATGAACACGGGCGGGAACTCGAACCCTGGCAATTCAAGAAGGGGAATTGGCTGGAGCCAGGCCCCGTGCCTCGATTTCCGCTCGACATTCCCGGGGAGAGTCTGGATTTTTGCTGGGCGGCCTTTTCCATCCCCGTGGTCCATTCCCGGTTCGCCGAGCTGTTCATGAGGCTGCGTGTCCAGGACGTGCAGTTCATTCCCGCTCAAGTGGACGGTCACACGGGGCCCTGGTTCATCCTCAATGCCCTGCGGGTCATCCGGTGCATCGACGATGCGCGCTGTGAAGAGGTCCGGCGCTGGTTGCCAGAGGATGGGCGCCCCGACAAGACGGGCGAGTACCGGGTCGTCGCCGGTCTGCGAATCGATCCGGGCAAGGTGGGCGATGCGCGCATCTTCCGCACCTGGGGATGGCGGGGGGTGCTCGTGGTCGCGGAAGACCTCAAGCTCGCCTTGGAGGAGGCTCGGATGACGGGGATGCGATTCGTCGAGGTGTGACCCGAGAGCGCACTTCGGCAGATGCGCTCGACAACCCCGTCACCTCGACGTGCTCCTGTCTCCCTACGGAGCGGAACAGGTCACCTTCGCCACGTTCGTGCTTGTCACGTTTCCAACGGTGTTGTTGGTGCACACCTGCGTTCCAGGGGTGTTGCTGTCGATGACTCCCGCGAGCTGCCTTCCTTGATGTCGATCAACTTGGTGGTGACACCAGGGCTGTTGAGTCCGCACGAAGACGCCCCGCCATGCGCCACCGCAACTCGCTCACGGGAGCGGTGGGCATGGAGGAAAGCGTGGAGGTGGACTGTGGCCGCGTGTCCGTGCGGGGCGGCACGGACAACATCACCGGCATCGTGCTCCGGGTGCTGTGAGCGCGCGGAGGGGGCCCGCGCGGGGTCTTAACAGTCCTGCGCGCAGCCCACGCCGGGGTTGGTGGTCGAGAAGATGAAGTCCGCGCCGAACGTCTGGTAGGCGCAGATGAACGTCCCGATGATGCCCGCCGGGTGGAAGTTGGCCCCATCGTGGAGGGGGCTGCCCGGGCAGGCGTTGTCCACGCAGGAGAGCGTGAAGCTGCTGTTGGGACCCATGTCCTTGGAGAAGGGCGTCTTGAAGTCGCTGTAGTCGTTGCCATACGGCGTGCACGAGATGCTCTTGCTCTCGGACATCCGGTTGTCGACGCGGTACTTGCCCCAGCCCAGGCCGTAGTTCGCCATCGTCGTCACGGCGCCCGGAACGTCACGGGGCGGCTTCACGTTGGCCTTGTACTCCCCGCCCTCGCGCACGAAGAAGAAGGGCTTGGGCACCGGCTGACCCTTGAACGCGAGCTGGACCGCCACGACGTCCGGCTCCACCTGCTCGAGGCCCGTCACCGTGAAGCCCTCGCCGAAGTCCTCGGCGCCGCCGATGACCCGCAGCAGACCCGCGCGCTCGCTCCCGAGCGGCGAGTGCTGGCTCAGGCCGACGCGCCGCGAGGCATTGGCCTGCTGGAGCTTGCCCGCCACGTACGCGGTGGTCACTCGCGAGAATTCGCCCTCGTCCTGGGCCAGCAGCGCCCAGGCATACCGGTTGACCTTGGCGGTGAGCTCTTTCCTGAGCGCTCCGTCGGACGTGGCCTCGGTCCGCTCCTCCCGCGCCTGCTCCTCACCACACCCCGCGCTCACCGCGAGCGACAGGCAAGCCACCACACTCAAGATGGACTTCCGCATCTTCATGACTCCTGGGTTGTTGGGTTGAAACGACAGACAGCTGGTGGTGCGTGCTTCAGAACTCACGGGCGTTGGCGGAACTCATCTCGCCGGCCTGGGGCCCGTTCAGGGCGTGCTCCGTGCTGTAGAGGATGAGGCGCCCATTGGGGTCCACATACACTCCACCGCTCGCGTCCATGTTGCATTTGCCATCGCAGTCCAGATGGCGGTTGGCCACCTTGGTGAGGCTGGCGGAGCGCAAGTGGCCACTCCACTTCACCTGGAACAGGTCCGCGAAATCGTCTCCCCAGAGGTCGCCATCCTGGTGCATGCCCACGAGGAACAGCGCGCCGTCCCCACACCGGGTGACGAAATTGAGGTTCTGATAGTCCCCGTAGTTGTTGTTGCCGATGACCGAGAAGAGCGCGGAGCGGTGCCAGCTGTACATGTGCCGCCAGCCCGAGTTGGGCGACGTGCCGAGGGAGAGATAGAAGTCGATCCAATAGGACTCGACCCGGCCCACGGCCATCAGCAGCTTTCCGTCCTGCAGCCGGGTGAGCGCCACGGCCCCGGCCTCATCGGACATCAGCCCTCCCCGCGTCAGGGTGGACACGAGGTTGGGTTGGGTGGGGGTGCTCATGTCGAAGAACTCGATCCGCGTCGCATGGGCATCCTTCTGCTCGTTCGGCACGGCCAGCAGCGTGCCGAGCGCCTGGATGCCTCCGGCATGGTCGAACCCCGTGGCGTTTTCCTGTCGGAACGCCGTCGTGTCGAAGTACGACAGCGCGGGACCGAAGGCGCCTCCCCCCATGTTCCGCGAGAGCATGTCCACCACGTAGAAGCGCCAGCTGCCGCTGCGGGAGACGACCAGGTGCTTGCCCTGTCCAAACGCCAGCCGTTGCACGCCCTGCCAGTGCGGATTGAAGGGCGAGTACGCCATGCCATCGCTTCCCGTCGGATTGTAGAAGCCGATGTTGTCTCCCGCCGCGCGCAAGCCGCTGATGGCTTGCTGGGGATCCGCCACGCACCGGCTCACGTCGGACAGGCCCCATTGGTAGGACACCTTGCCCTCGACGGAGTAGAACCGGCAGTTGATCTGGGTATTCGCCCCCTGCCCCTGGTTGAGGGCCTGTGCGCACACGGTGTGCTGCCCCCAGCCGTCCGCCGCGATCCGCGTCTCGAAGCCGTGGTAGGGGCCATGCGCGGGATGGGACGTCCCCACGTCGCTCCGGTAGATGTTGGCCACCTGCTGGCCGCGCGCCTGTCCGTTGGTGGTGAAGGTCACCGTGAGGGCGCCCGTGGTGTCGGGATCGAGGGCCCATCCCCTCACGACGACATCGTTCGTGAGGGGGTCGTAGCTCACCTCGTCCAGCGCGCCGATGGGGTCGTGACTCGGCCCCGGCGAGCACGAATCGATGGCGGAGCATTCCCCCCAATGGCGGCCATCGCAGCTCCGACTGCCGGGACACCCGTCGGAGGTGGTGCACGCGGCGCTCTCTCCATCCATGCACGCCGCTTCGGCCCGCCCCACCGGTGCCAGCACCGTGGCGAGCAGCACCGGCATCGCCCAGGTCGCCCTGGCGAGAAAGAACGCACTCCGTGAACGCCAAACCCGCATCATCATCGTGTTGAACCCTCTTTGGGGACGACAGTCGGCCGGGTTTCCTCGCGACGAGGACCCGGCCGAGCCGTGTGGAGGGCTTTATGACAAAGCGGCGTGATGGCGGCGTGACGGCGCCCCGGCGTCGTGGGCGCCGGGGGAACGCCCCTCGTTTCAGGAGGCGCTCATGCGGCTCGGCTCACTCGGGCAGGGGCACACCGTCCGCGGGCACGAGCGTCAGCTCCACGGGCTCCCCCGGGTTGTGCATGCGGAGCCGGAACGTGTCCGCGCTCAGCTCCAGGATGTCCACCGGGTAGGCGATGGACTCCTCCACCATCGTCAGCGCCCCCTTCTGGTAGCGCCACGTGCCCAGGGACGGCGTGCCATTGCTGGAGGCCACCACCAGCGTCCCCTCCGAGAGGAACACATACAACTGCCCCTTCTGGATGGTGGGGGACGCGTCGACCTTCCAGACCTTGTTGATGAAGCTCGCCGGGCGCGTTGGCCCTCCAGTGGCGGGCCGCGGCTTCTGGGTCGTGGCGCAGCCGGCGAGAAGCAGCACGGCGGCTCCGGCGATGTGTCTCCTCGTCGCGCTCATGAGGTCGCCTCCAGGGCGGGCAGGTCCACGGACGGCGCCAGGCTGATGACGACCGACTTGGACGTGGGCGTGCGGCTCTTGTCCGCGATGCTGTTGAGCGGCACCAGCACGTTGGCCTCGGGGAAGTAGGTGGCCGCGCAGCGCCGGGGAATGTCGTAGGGCACCACCACGAACTTCCGGGCCACGCGCCGCTCGCCCTCGAAGTGGCTCGTCAGGTCCACGGGCTGGCCCGCCGTGACGCCCAGCTCCTTCATGTCCTCGGCGTTGAGCAGCACCACCCGCCGCCCGGCCTTGATGCCCCGGTAGCGGTCATCCAGCCCGTACACCGTCGTGTTGTACTGGTCGTGCGTGCGGATGGTCATCATCAGGAGCTGGCCCGGCTCGAGCTCCCACCGGGGCATCGGGTGCACCGTGAAATGCGCCTTGCCGCTCGCGGTGGTGAAGCGGCCCTCGCGAGGCCCATTCGGCAGCGAGAAGCCTCCCGGTTCCAGCACCCGCCGGTTGAAGTCCTCGAAGCCGGGAATCACCCGGGCGATGCGCTCTCGCACCCGGCCGTAGTCCGCCGCCAACTCCTCCCAGGGCACGGCGTCATTCGGGCCGAGCACCGCCCGCGCGAGCCTCGCCACGAGCAGGGGCTCGCTCAGCAGGTGCTCCGAGGCGGGTGGCAGCGTCCCTCGCGAGGCGTGCACCACCCCCATGGAGTTCTCCACCGTGACGAACTGCGGCCCCTCGGCTTGGACGTCTCTCTCGATGCGGCCCAGGCACGGCAGGATGAGCGCCCGCCGCCCGGTGACCAGGTGTGCCCGGTTGAGCTTCGTGGACACGTGCACCGTCAGCCGTGTGCGGCGCAGGGCCTCGGCCGTGGCCTCCGTGTCCGGCGTCGCCGACAGGAAGTTGCCGCCCAGCGCGAAGAAGACCTTCACCCGTCCCGCGTTCATGGCCTCGATGGTGGCCACCACGTCCAGGCCGTGGTGCTCGGGTGGGGTGAAGCCGAACTCCGCGCCGAGCGCCTGGAGGAAGGCCGGGCGGGGCCGCTCGTTGATGCCCATGGTCCGGTCGCCCTGCACGTTGCTGTGGCCTCGCACCGGGCACAGCCCCGCCCCCGGCTTGCCGATGGCGCCGCGCAGGAGCGTCAGGTTGACCACCTCCTGGATGTTGCCCACGGCGTTCTTGTGCTGCGTGAGCCCCATGGCCCAGCACCAGATGATCTGGTCCGTCTCCGCCATCCACCCGGCCACGGTCTCCAGCCGCTCGCGCGGGATGCCGCTCTGCTCCACCACGTCGTCCCAGGACACGCCCGCCAGGTGCTCCGTCCAGGCCTCGAAGCCGAGCGTCTCCGAGTCCACGAAGTCGCGCGCCACGACGGTGCCCGGCGCCCGCGCCTCGCGCTCGAGCAGCGCCTTGCCCAGGCCCTGCAGCAGCGCCACGTCCCCGTTGATGCGCACCTGGAGGAAGGCGTCCGAGAGCGGCGTGCCCCCACCCAGCACCCCGCGGATGGCCTGGGGGTGCTTGAAGCGTTGCAGGCCCGCCTCGGGCAGCGGGTTGATGCTGACGATGCGGCAGCCCTGGCGCTTGGCGGCCTCGAGCGCCGTGAGCATGCGCGGATGGTTGGTGCCCGGGTTCTGCCCGATGACGACGATGAGCCGGGCCTTCTCGAAGTCCTCCAGCGTCACCGTGCCCTTGCCGATGCCCACCGTCTCCGTGAGCGCCGTGCCGCTCGACTCGTGGCACATGTTCGAGCAGTCCGGCAGGTTGTTGGTGCCGAAGCGCCGCACGAACAGTTGATAGAGGAAGGCCGCCTCGTTGCTCGTCCTCCCCGAGGTGTAGAAGGCCGCCTCGTCCGGGCCGCCGAGCGCGCGCAGCTCGCTGGCCACGAGCGCGAAGGCCTCGTCCCAGGACACGGGCTCGTAGTGGGAAGCGCCCTCGCGCAGCAGCATGGGGTGGGTGAGCCGCCCCTGCTTGCCCAGCCAGTGGTCCGTCTGGGCCGCCAGGTCCACGAGGCTCCACTTCTGGAAGAAGTCGGGGGTCACCCGCGCCGTGGTGGCCTCCTCCGCCACCGCCTTCGCGCCGTTCTCGCAGAACTCGAAGGCCGAGCGGTGGGCCGGGTCCGGCCACGCACAGCCCGGGCAGTCGAAGCCGTGCGATTGGTTCACCTTGAGCAGCGTCCGCGCGCCGCGCATGACGCCCATCTCGTCCCAGGCGTGCTGCATCGCCTTCACCACCGCCGTCACGCCGCCCGCGACGCTCGCCGGGGTGCCCACGCGCAGCGGCTCGGCGAGGGTGGGGGGCTGGGCGCTCGGGCGGAGGGCGGAGGGCGCTTGGGGCGGGTCGCCGGACTCCGGGGTCTGGGTGTCACGCGTCGTCTCCGCCATGGGGTCTCCTCTGCCGGGGGAGCGGGGAGTCTAACTCCCCGGGCTCGGGAGGAGGGGATCGGTGGTGCTCGTCCGGTCCCCAGGTAGACGTCAGGGCGTGGACACCCCACCATCCGAGGGCGTTCCGCCGTCCGCCCCATTGAACGCCGAGTGGTTGAACAGCAGGACGGGGTTGTTGGGGAACTCGTAATTCAAGGCCTCCTCGGGGGTGTTGCAGACCGTGGGGCAGGGCGTGTTGTCCCGCCACGTTTCTCCGGGCTTGCAATCCCCCGCGATGCTTCCATCGGGGAGCAAGGACGGGGCGATGAGGGGGCAGGCGAAGGGGGGCGGCGGCAGTTGCTTCCAGCGCGCATGGCTCAGGCACACGGCGCCTCTCTTGTTCCACCCAGCCTCGAAGGGCTCATGGGCGGAAATCTCGCCCGCGCCGGGCCTGGGGAAGATGTTCGGCAGGACGCCCCTGTCCCAGAACACGATGTGGGTGCCCTCCTGGGTCTGCGTGCCGCCGTTGCCGCAGTAGTCCGCGCGGGCCATGCGCGTGCAGACGGCGTGGGCGTCGCCCATGTTGCCGGTGGTGGTGTCCTTCCAGGGCTGGTAGCCCCAGCGATAGCACTTGGCGATGACGTCGTGGTGGCAGCCGAAGGTGAAGCGCGTGGCGTTGGTGGTGTCGCGGGCGCCCGTGTCCTCGTCATAGGTGCCATGCACCGGCACCATCCAGTCCGAGTTCGTTCCGCCATTCACGGCCGCGCAGCGCACGGGCACGCCACGCAGCTCCATGCTCGCCTTGTAGAGAAAGGTGGCGCCGCTCGGGTCCCACTGCGTGCCTCGGCCCTCGTCCGTCACCTGGTCCGCGTTGCGCACATCCTCGATGCGGATGAGCATGTCGACGCCCTGGGGGTTGTGCACGGAGTAGCCCCTGAGCCGGGCGCCGATCAGCGCCGTGCCGCGCACCTCCCGGCGCGAGGGGAACGTGCCGCTGGAGGCCATGAGGTTGACGCTCCAGGACGCGCCGGTCACCCGGGGGCCGGCGAGCACCGTGTACGTTCCCGACGCGGGGCACGTGAAGGTGACGTCCGGGCAGAGGTTGCCGTCGCAGCCGTCGTTCCCCGTGGCGATCGCATTCGCGTAGACGCAGGACTGGGTGTCCGCGCAGACGCGCACCACGGGGTCTCCCGAGCAGGTGCCCAGCCCGCAGCCGCCCGCGCCCAGATGCACGGGCGCGTGGGGCGCGCACTTGCCCACGCCCTTCCACACGAAGCCGCAGTTGCGGGTAGCACCCACCGTGGGCATGGCGAGACAGGCGGTCACCACGGGCGAACCGACATCGCTCGCGTAGTCGACCTCGCCGACGAGCTCTCCCTTGTCCAGATGCAGGTCGTGGATGGGCTGCTCCGTGCCGTCGAAGACGGCTCTCTGGAAGGAGACGCTCTCCAGCTCCGAGCCATGCAGCAGCCGGCCCTGGGTCGGCCAGCCAGGCGTTCCCTCCGTGGCGAAGGAGCGGGTGGCCCAGGCGGGGGTCTCCCGGATGGGGGCCTCGCCCTGGCAGGCCAGGAACAGGCCCAGGCAGGCGCCAAGGCATAGCGGGAACAGGAGACGGCTTGGAAGGGGGGGCATGGGTCTCTCTCCGGTGGACGGGGACGTCCATTTCAACCGCCGTGCCACTCCGGCCGCCTGGGGCGGGGGGTCTTTCCGGGCCCACATGGGCAAGGGTTGCGGGCAAGTCTTGCCGACTCCGGCAAACCTTGCCGTCCTACCCGTCCTCCTCGGGCGTGGCGCACAGGCGCAGGCCGACCAGGGGCTCGCGCAGGGTGCGCTCCATGGCCTCGCGGTTGGCGCTCTGGCTGCCGATCTCCGCCTGGAACCAGCTTCCTCCCCGGATGACGGGCTGGCGTGGATCCTCGGAGGAGCGCACCCACTCCCAGACATTGCCGGCCATGTCGTCCACCCCGAAGGGGCTGCGCGAGCGCGGGTGACTGCCCACCTCGTCCGGTCCGAAGCCGAGCGGTTCGCGGCCATACGTCACGTCGATGTTGGCGTCATCCGGCGCCAGCGTGTCCCCCGAGGGGAAGCGGCGCCCATCCGCGCCCCGGGCGGCTCGCTCCCACTCGGTCTCGGTGCACAGCCGCGCGCCGGGGACGCGGCCCGTCCGGGCGAGCCAGTCCGCGTAGGCCTCCGCGTCCTCGAAGGAGATGGCGGAGATGGGGAAGCGGCGCCAGTCCTGCACCGCGCGGCGCTCGCGCTGGCCGTAGCGCAGGGGCTCGCCCTCCCAGGCCACGTACTCGCGCGAGGCGGGGCGCAGGGTGAGGCGCCAGCGGCCTCCCACCTTCTCCAGCACCACGCCTCCGCGCGCCCCTCGGGTGCCGGGCAGCCGTGCCGCTCGCTCGGCCGGGGGAAGCGCGTCGAGCCAGACCATCCAGTCCGCGAAGGTCACCTCGTGCCGGGCGATGAGGAAGGCGCCGGTGTGGGCCTCGTGCAGGGGCGAGGCGTTGAAGAAGGTGCGCCGCAGCGCCTCCTCTCCACTGCCCTGGAGGAAGCGTCCGGCGGGGACGGGAAGGAAGCCCTCGGGGACGGCCCCGGCCCGGGGCAGCGCCACGTCCAGCGTCAGCGCCTCGCCCGCGCGCAGCCACACGGGGACACGCACCTCGGCCCGTCCCGGTGCTTCCAGCCGCAGCAGGTGCGAGCCCGGGGACAGCTTCGCCTCTCCGGGGGCGGCTCCCCATTCGTGTTCGGGTTCGGCGTCCGGCCCGGGTTGGCTCAGCCACATCCGCGCCCCCTCGGGCCGGGTGCGCACCGTCAGCCGCGCGGGCTGTGTCCACCGCCTTCTCCGCTCGCCCGTGACGTCATAGGCGGCCAGCCGCCCCAGCAACTCCGCGCGCTGCTCCGCGTGGCCCTCGCGCTCGGCCAGGGCCACGCGCTCGGCGAGGAGATCCGCCAGGCCCTCGCGCACTTCCGCATGGCCCGGCGCGAGCCCGCCCGTGGCCTCCAGCGCGCTGGTGGCGCTCGCATAGGCCGTGTCCGCCGCCCGTCCCGCTTCCAGCGCCCGGGCCCAGATGGACTCGGCGGACTCCCGCTCGCCGGGCGTGTCGAAGCGCGCGAGGGCTTCCCGTCTCAGCCGCCCGCTCTCCTCCGCGAGCCGCCGTGCCCCGTCCCACGCTCGCCGCGCCTCGCCCAGCCGCGCTCCCACGGTGGCCTCCAGGCCCGCGCGCACCTGCCAGCGCACCGCGCCCACGCCCGCGAGCAGCGTCAAGGGCACGCTCACCGCCAGCGCCCAGCGTCGCAGCCGCCGACCCCGAGCCGCGCGCCGGGAGTGGGCGAGCAATTCCGTCTCCCGGGGGCCCAGGGGCTCCAGCTCCGCCGCGGCCACCTCCGAGAGCAGCTTGTCGCCGTACAGCAACTCCGCGGGCCGGCCCAGCCGCTCCCACTCGGTGGCGGCACGCTCCAACCGGTGGCGCACCGCGCGGCGCTGCTCGCCCTGGCCGAGCCATCCTCTCAACGTGGGCCAGCCCAGCAGAAGGCTCTCGTGGGCGAGCTCGTAGTGGCCTTCCCCGCCCTCCGTCTCTCCGGCGAGCAGCAGCCGTCCGCGCACCAGCCCCTCCAGCACCTCGCGTCCCCAGGTGTCTCCAGCACCCGCGCGCAGCTCGGTGGCGGTGCGCCGCGCGCGGGTGCCCTCGGGCGTGATGAGCGAGAGCAGCAGCTCGCGCGCCCGGGGCCGCTGCTCGGGCCGCAGCCGCGCCACCACCCCATCCGCGTGCCGGGCCAGCGCGCCCTCCACGCCGCCCATGGCCTCCAGCGCCGCCGCGGGGATGATGCCGTGCTCGCGGTCCCGGGCCTCCCACAGCTCGGCGAGGGCGAACTGGAGCAGCGGCAGGCCGCCCTCCGTGCGCGCGGTGGCCGCCACCAGGGACTCCACCACGGCGCCGGACTCGAAGCGCACCCCGAGCGCCCGCGCCGGGCCGACGATGGCCTCGCGCAAGCCCACCGGGGAGAGCGCGGGCAGCAGGTGCAGCGCGCGCGGTAGCTCCTCGTCCAGTCCGGGCAGCATCATTAAACGGGTGAGGCAGTCACTGCGCGCCGTGCCCAGCACCCGCACGCCCGGCACCCGGCGCACCAGGAGGACCAGCTCGCCCACGAGCCGTGCCGCGTCCTCGGGAGGCGCGAGCGTGACGAGCCCTTCCAGTTGATCCACGAAAAGGAGCACCGGGGGCGCGTCGGACGGACGCCGTCGCAGCGCCTGGGCCAGTGCGCCCGGTTCCCCGCCGGGCTCGGACAGCGTGGCCGCGAGGGACGCACCATCTCCTCCCAGCACGGGCGCGAGCGCCTCGGCGAGCGCCACCAGCGGCCGGCGTCCAGGCACCCAGGGCGCCACGTGCCAGCGCTTCGTGCCGTCCCCCAGGCCGGATTCCTCCACGGCGGGCAGCACGCCCGCGCGGCACAGCGAACTCTTGCCCACGCCCGAGTCTCCCGCGACGAGGACGAAGGGGCTGGCGCGCAGCCGATCCACCACCGCGCGCGCTTCCGCCTCGCGGCCGAAGAAGACGCCGCGGTGGCCGGCATCGAAGGCGAGCAGGCCCCGGTAGGGATTGCCGGAGGGCAGGGCGCTCGGACGGGCGGGCGAGGCCAGTGCCTCCAGGGCCTCGCGCAGCGCGTCTCCCGAGTCGTAGCGCCGCGCGGGGTCCATCGCGAGGCACCGGTCCACCACCGCCGCGAGCCCCGGGGGCAGGGTGGGCGCCACTTCCGCGAGGGGCCGGGGCGGTTGCTCGCACACGGCGCGGGCGAGCCGGGCGAGCGGCACGTCCTCATGGGGCGCGCGGCCCGTGCACAGCTCGTACAGCAGGACGCCCAGGGCGTAGAGGTCGCTCGCGCGGCTGGCGGGCTCGCCCCCCCCCCCCCCCGGGGGGGGGGAGAGCGGGGTGCCCCCGGGGGGGCCGCCCCTTTAAAGAAGCGGGGGCCCGGGGGCCGGGGGGGCCGGG